>Ga0272443_10001269_pt1 | contig 38295 bp, 27 predicted proteins | sample SSMAcet12_FD_193581 | JGI IMG/M metagenome (GOLD analysis project Ga0272443, IMG submission 193581) | Marine sediment archaeal communities from Little Sippewissett salt marsh, Falmouth, MA, United States - SSM-Acet-12 | ecosystem: Environmental > Aquatic > Marine > Wetlands > Sediment ...
GAACCTACATGATCACCCTGCCCCTTCCGAAAAACCCTCTCCGCTCGGTCAACTGTTATCTCATCAGGGGTGCCGATCGCGACCTCCTCGTGGACACCGGCATGAACAGACCCGAATGCAGGGCCCCTCTCGACGAGGCGTTGAAGGAGCTTGGGGTTTTCAGACCCGAGGTGTTCGTCACCCACATGCATGCTGACCACCTTGGCCTGGCCCCCCACATCTCGGGGGGAGAGGAGGCTGTCTATCTTGGCGATGAGGATAGGAAGGTCATCTCCGAGAGCACCTACTGGAGCGGTATGCTGGAATATGCCCTCCGGTGCGGTTTTCCCAGGGTCGATCCCCATGAGGCTATCAGGAAGCATCCCGGTTACAGGTTCGGTCCATTGGGGGAGATGCGCATCAGTCCGCTCTTCGGTGGTGAGAGGCTGGACCTGGGTGAAAGACAGCTTGAAGCGGTATGGACGCCGGGGCACTCAAGGGGCCACATGTGTCTATACGAAAGGGAGGAGAGGACCCTTTTCTCAGGGGACCACATACTGTTCGACATAACCCCGAACATATCCCTCTGGTCCGATGAGGAGGATCCCCTATCGAGATATCTTGGGAGCCTGAAGATGGTGAGCGGGATGAAGATCGAGAGGACCCTCCCGGGGCACAGAAGCCGCATGGGGGATCCCACAGAAAGGATAGATGAGCTGACAAGGCACCACCACGAAAGGGCCGAAGAGGTGCTCTCCATACTGGAGGGTGGACCTCTGGACCCCTTCACAACCGCATCCCGTATGAAATGGGACATGACCTACGATTCCTTTGACGATCTCCCCATAATGCAGAAGTGGTTCGCACTGGGGGAAGCCATAGCGCACCTCAAGTTCCTGGAGACAACGGGCAGGGCGGAGCGGCTTAAAGGAGAGAGGGTCCGCTACAGGAACATCTGATCCATGTATGGGCCCGGGCGGGCCCATTTTATCTTATTGTATAAGCCATAGTACCGATGGCCCCAAGTCATTAAGGATTTAGATCCATTATTATATGGGTGCAATACCCAAAATCTCTTAGTCCTTTTAAATATAGTGCATACCTATAAGTGTGCACTTTATATAGAATCGTGTTCATATCTTAGATCATGAAGGATCTTTTAGACCGGTTCAATCCATGGTGGTTCGGGGAGGTTCAATTTCCGGGAATTGCCCGGGAAGGATATCTTGATGAATTGATGAGATACAATGGAAACAAGGATATAATTCTCATCTCGGGATTGAGACGCACCGGAAAGACCACCCTCATGAAACAGATGATCTACAGTCTGATAGATATTGGAGTAAAGCCAGAACATATACTCTTTGTTTCGTTGGATAACATAGGTTTGAAGGATAATACCATACTGGATATCGAAGGTGAATACAGGAAGAGCGCAGGATTGGATAATGATGAGAGATTGTATCTCTTCCTAGATGAGGTCCACTTCCAGGATCGATTCGAATTGCAGTTGAAGAACCTTTATGATCTTGGTGCGTCGAAGGTTTATGCATCCGGTTCGGCAAACCTCGATATATTTATGAGAACACCCAATTTAACAGGCAGACACCGGATCGTTGAGATGAGACCGCTCGATTTCAGGGAGTATTTACTGTTCAAAGGAAATGATCACGAAGGTATGTCCAGGGAGGGATTATTCGATCTTGCACACGAGTATGCGTTAACAGGTGGAATACCGGAATATGTTCTCACCGGAGATATCAATTCATTGAATACCATGATACAGTCCGTTCTGTATAGAGATGTATTCGTAGGGTCGGGATTAAGGGACCACGAATCCCTTCTGAATATATTTACGATGATAGTGAAGAATGTGTCCACTCCATTAAGCATCAGGAGTATTTCGAGAGTGTTAAACCACTCCGAGGAGACCATCAGGAAGGTTCTGGAACTCCTTGAGGAAGTAAACCTGATCCGAAAGGTCGAAAGATATGGTAACTTCAAGGAGAGAAAAGCCAATCCACCGAAGTATTATCTCTCCGATACAGGCATCTTCAATGTCATCGTGGACAAAGTGAACATTGGAGCAGTTGTGGAGAACCTTGCATTCTTGAAGCTGAGAAGCTACGGTCCGATCCACTATCATCGATACTCAGGAAAGGAGATCGATTTCATTTTGAAAAATTCAGCCTTCGAGGTCAAATACGTGGTTGAGCCAATTTCTGATGGTAGCATTTCAATTTTATGGAAAGGTAAGAAAAGAATGATAACCAGATCGTATGAAGGAAACTTGGGATCTATCAAAGCAATACCCCTGGCGGATCTACTTCTATTCTCTGAGAAAGAGGATATCGGAAAATTATAGGAATCGATGGACCCGGGTTGGCCCGCCACGCAATGACGGTCCAACGGTCAGTAATGCTGCTTATTATCCGGTCACCTCGGCACCTGCGGCCAAAGCCGACCCGATCCATTGATGGCCAAAGCTGCTTCGAAGGGCGCCCGGCCGGACCCCGGGGCATCGGAGGGTTCAGATGAACTCCATCAGCATTGAGTCGAGGTCGCTGTTGATCTCGTCGATCATCCTGTCCGTCTCGTTCTCCCACAGGACCTCCTTTTCCTCTATAAGCTCGTCGAAGTAGGGGTCCAGTATCTCGAGGGAGGTGATCCTTTCCAAGGAGCGGTTGATCTGTCTCCTCTCGTCGATCCTGGTCAGGGATATTTCGGAGAGGACGTTTCTGAGATTCGATCTCAGCTCCTCCTTTCCGGGCCGTTTATTTCTGGCAGGGATACTGCCTGCATCCAGGGATATCATAGATTCCATGTACATCCCATCCCAGGGGTAATATCCACCTGCTGGTATTTAAATGATGGACCCATTTTTACCGTTTTTTCCCATCATGTCGAGTACATGTGGTCGATCAGAAGCCCTGCGATAACACCAATCACTTAATAAATCAAGATAGGATTACATTTTCATGGCAGTCCGCAGGGTACTCATGCTGGGGGACCCCGAACTGAGGGAGGAGTCATCAATGGTGGTGGATTACGACTCCGGACTGAGGGGGGCCGTCAGGGACCTGAAGGACACACTACGGCATGTAAGGGATATGAAGGGTATGGGCAGGGGGATAGCTGCACCGCAGCTGGGGATCCCGATGAGGATGATATATATCGAGACGGACGACCGGTCCCTGGTGATGGTGAACCCGAAGGTTATCTGGAGGAGCGAGGAGCACTTCGAGGTGTGGGATTCCTGTTTCTCCTTCGATCTGCAGTTCTTTGTCAAGGTGGACAGGAGCATCCGCATCAAGGTGGAGTTCTTCAACGAGGACGGGGAGGAGATGACAGAGGATTTCAAGGGGGACCTGTCGGAGCTGATACAGCACGAGATAGACCATCTGGACGGCATCCTTGCCACGGACCGGTTGAAGGACCCGAGGAATATACTGATGAGGTCCGAGTGGGAGAAGAGGTACAGATAGAAAAAAGCTGATTCTTATCATTCCACAAAATCTTTCTACTCCGAGCCATGAAAATATTCTTTTACATCCGGTTGAAGGAGGAGCACAAGATTCGCTATTCCAAATCCGAGTATCACTATACCTACCAAAGATTGAACAAGGAATATCCCGATTACGATCTGTACTATGGCGGAATATATCGGAAGGGTATCGAACTTATGCCCTTTGATTATCTTTATTCCCCATATCAATTCGAGGACCCCTCCAATGATGATCAATAGGTAGAATACTCCCCATATCAAAAGGATAATTCCCAAAATCGCAAGTATTATGGTTCCCGTTAGAATGGCACCAAATACAAGATATATCAACGTTGTAAAGATCAAGCCCAAAATGATCAGTATTCCGGATATTATGTTGAAAATGCCGATTATTAGAACTTTACTTGGTAATGGTTCCTGGTTATTCTCCATCCCCTGTCACCAATGAAATATCTTTCTCAATGTATATAATCGTTGTCGGTTCGATCCTTTAAGGTGAGCCCCATCCGAGTGACCATAGGTTTATGGAAAATAGAGCCAAAGCAATTCCGAAGATAGAAAAAAATATCACCTCAGATGTGCATCGACCCGGGAGGGGGACCCATGGAAGGTGAAAAGGGAAAGCTTCCTGGAAAGATCAAGCTCATTGGTATTCTTACGTGTGTGAATAGTGGGTTAATTATATTATTATCACTTTTATGTATATTGTATATCATTACTATTGGGACTTTATTAGCATATTCCACTTATGGGATTTCTCTACTGCTGTATTGTTGTCTAATTTTTTATTTTCCCACTATAGTCTGGGGCATTTTCGAAGTAGTTATGGGTATAAGACTTCTATTAGGAAAGAACTTTAAGAAAGCCCCACTATATATTGCAATAATAGATATTATTTTTGGGGTAATATTAATATTATTAGCCTTCTTAACAGCATTAATATTGGCCTTATTTGTGCTCCCAGTGGGGATAACTATTATCGTAATTGGCATTCTAAATATCGTATTTTTATTGAATCCCGAGGCGAAGGATTATTTCGGAAAAGAGGATATGGGGGACGAATACGCCGAATACCTGAAGGACGACTGATCATAAAGTAGCCTGATCCATAGATCGAGGTGTGGGGAAAAAACCTCACCCCTTCTCGAGGGTGAGGACGAACCGGGCCCCCTTATCGTATTCATTATCGTACTCAAGGGTCCCCCCGTACATCTCCACTATGGCCCTCGCAAGGTAGAGCCCCAGGCCCGAACCCCCGCTCTTTCCGCAGCTTTGACCCTCGGCGAACAGGGCCCCATCAACCCCACGGGGGACCCCCCGCCCATCGTCCTCCACCGATATGCGGACCATTCTCCTATCATCGGTTATATCGAACAGGACCCTTTTTGCCTCCCCGTGGACCTCGGAATTCTGCATCAGGTTCCCTATCACAGAATGGAGTGCCCCATCGGCTAGCACCCTGGCATCGCCCTCGATGACTACCTCGAGCGGGACCCCCTTCGCCTCCTCCTCTATGACCTCCCTAACATCCATGGGATCCCTTGCACCCCTGACGTCCATCTGCTCCTCCAGCCCCCTAGCCCTCTCACATATCTCCACGCACTTCGTGGCGGACTCATGCGCATGGTCGATCAGCTTCCTATCGACCGTCCTTCCCGATCGGAGCAGATCTATTATCCCGTATATCACGGTTAGCCGGTTCTTCACGTCGTGGCGCATTATCCTGTTGATCGTCCTGAGGTAGCGGTTCGATCTCTCCGCCTCATCCTGGGCCCGTTTTCTCTCGGTGATATCCCTGAGCACCCCGTTTATGATCTGCACCTCGCCTTGGTCATCCGGTATGACCCGGCTTCTCTCCTCAACCCAGCGGACCCTGCCGTTCCGGTCGACAATTCTGAAGATGTTGGATGTCTCGTCCCGCGTCTCCACCTTCCTCTGAAAATTCTCAACGTTGTAATCGCGGTCCTCCTCGGGAAAAAGCCCGATCAGGTCCCGGTAGTTCCTGCCCATGAGTCCCCCGGGGTCGATCCCGAGATCTACCATCTGGGGCCCGATATAGATGATCGTCCCTTCCGGGGAAACCTTGAATGGGATGTCCTTGGTACCCTCCAGCAGGTTCCGGTACTGTTCCCTGCTCTCCTGCAGTGCCTCTTCCACCTCCTTTCTCTCGGTGATATCGAGATGGGAACCGAACATCCTGAGGGGCTTTCCGTCCTCTCCGACTATCACGGAGGACCGGTTGTTTATCCACCTGTAGCTCCCGTCCTTGTGTTTCATCCGGAACTGGTGGTTGAACCTTCCTACCGGTTTTTCCAGAAACTCCTCAACGTTCTTCAACATCCTCTCCCTGTCGTCCGGATGCAGCCGGTCGCTCCATTCGTTGAACTCGTTTTTTATCTCATGGTCCTCGTATCCTATTATCGCCTTCCACATCGGGGAGAAATAGAGTTCCCCGGAGACGAAGTCCCAGTCCCAGATGCCGGTATGGGTGGCCTCGATGACCATGGAGAACCTCTTCTCGCTCTCTCTGAGCGCCTCCACCGCCCTCTTCCTCTCCGTCACATCCATTACTATGCTCTGAAGATGTGTGATCTCCTTCCTGTAGTCCCTTCTCACGGTCGTTCTGCTCTCGACCCATATCACCTCGCCGTTCGGTCTGTCCAATCTGTACTCCTGCTGGTACACGTCCAGTCCGTCCCTAATATGCCTTTCCACCTCCCCGATGACCCTTTCACGGTCCTCCGGGTGTACAAGGTCGATATATTTCACATTCCCCGAAAGGAGGCCATCCGCATCGAAGCCCAGGTGCTCCACGTTCTCCGAAACGTATTCGAGGGGCCACCCCTCCTTGTACTTCCAGAGGAAGACCATTGAGCTGCTGTTGTTGATGATCATCTCCAGGTTCTCGAGGTCCTGGTTCGCCTCCCTCAGCATCTCCTGCGCCCGGGCCCTGGCCTGTACTTCCCTTATCAGTTCGTCATTGGCCAGGAGTAGCTCTTCTGTCCTGTCCCGGACCCTCTCCTCGAAGGACTCCCTTGACCTGTGCAGCTCCTCGTTGAGCTCCTGAAGGTCGATGGACAGCCTCTTTCTTACATCGTCCTTCTTTCCGAGGGTCTCCGCCCTGAAACCGTTCACGAAGCCCCTGCAGATATCAGGTATGGCACCGTCGATCCTCTTTTTCACCACCCGGCTTCTCTCCTCGTCGAGCCCCCTGGTGACCTCACCGAGGAGTACGATCAACGCTGTGGCAAGGGAATCGGGCGCATCCAGGTCAAGGGCGGCCAGTCCCTTCCCGAACCTTTCCGCTCGATGCCTGTCGTATTCCCCCTTCAGGAGGACCTCGAGCATCTCGAGCGTGAGCCCATGCAGTCTTTCCCTCAGGTCCCTGTCGCTCATCGGAACGTACGAGGTCTCCTTGATCCTCTGGTACCAATGTTCGGAGGCCCTCTTCGACCTCTCTATGAGGGTTTCCGTCAGTCCCTCCATATCGTTTCCGGACATTTCCCACTTCCTGTTATCTCCAAGCTCGACCCATCGGCACGGCAGGTCCGCGGTCAGGAGCCCGGGATGTACCCTTCACGAAATGGGATTATTTCCTATTTGTCATTAACCCAAAAGGGGAATATCCACGGCGGTCGGGGCCCACAGGAGTTCACTTTTTCGTGAACTAGACTTACCCAATTGTTAATTAGTAGATGTACGGATTACCCAGGTCATGAAGATCGCACTCTTCGGTCCCCCGGGTGCGGGGAAGGGAACCCAGTCCAAGTTGATGACGGAGAAGTACGATATCGTCCAGATATCCATGGGTGACCTCCTGAGGAACGAGGTCCGCGAAGGGACCTCCCTGGGAAAGATGGCAAGTGAGTATATGGACAAAGGGCAGCTCGTACCGGACGAGGTCGTCATATCCATGCTGAAGGAGAGATTGGATGAACCTGGCCTCAAAAAGGGGTTCATTCTCGACGGGTTCCCCCGGTCCCTCTCGCAGGCGGAGGAGCTGGATAGGATCGTTGACCTTGATATGGTGATCAATATGAGGGTTGACGACCAGTTCCTGGTGACGAGAATAACCGGAAGGAGGATGTGCCCCTGCGGTGCGGCCTATCACATCGTGTTCAATCCGCCCATGAAGGAAGGGTTCTGTGACGAATGCAATCAGAGGCTCTATCAGAGGGATGATGACACGGAGGAGACGGTAAAAAGGAGGCTCGATGTTTATCATAAGGAGACTGAACCCGTACTGGATTTCTACAGGAAGAAGGGTATCCTCAAGGAGGTCAACGGCAACAAGTCCATAGCCGAGATAAGGCACGACATGGTCGAGCTGCTCGACCCACTCGAAGAAGGCTGAACGGATGAAGATACTGGTTATCGGAGCGGGTGCACTCGGAAGCCTGGTAGGAGGAGTCCTATCCAGGAGTCACGATGTCACGATCCTGGGGAGGCCGGAGCAGGCCGATGTACTCAACGAGAAGGGGCTCCAGATAACCGGACTGACCGAAGGTGAGTACAGGCCGAATGCCGTGTCGGACTATCCCAGGGGCACCACCTTCGACCTGATTATCATCTGCGTCAAATCCTACAATACGGAACTGGTCCTGGACCTGATCTCGAGGGACCTCAGCGAGGGCACCTACATTCTCAGCCTTCAGAACGGGCTGGACAACGAGGAGAGGATACAGAGGTTCCTGCAGAGCCGCTCCCTGCCCGGAAAGATACTCGGGGGGATCACCTGCCACGGGGTGATATACAAGCAGCCCGGGATCGTGAAGCATGCCGGTATCGGGGACACCTTCATAGGCCCCTATCTTATAGGGCCGGATGTGGAACTCGATGTCCGAGAGGCGAACAGGATAGCCGACCTCTTCACGGATGCCGGGATCGACGTGGTCAAGACCGAGGCCATCCGCAGGGAGATCTGGGCAAAGACCATCATCAATTCGGCAATAAATCCGCTGACGGCCATCGTGGGAAAGACGAACGGTGTGATCATCGAGGACCCTGAGATGAGAAAACTGGCAGGTGCCCTGGTGGACGAGGGGGCCCTGATCGCGAAGGCCCACGGTATAGAGATCGGGGAGAAAGAGCTTTTGGATAGGACCCTAAAGGTCGCGGAAAGGACCAAAAACAACATATCCTCAATGCTCCAGGATATAAGGAGAAAGCGCCGTACCGAGATAGAATCCATAAACGGCGCCCTCTACCGGAGGGCGGTTGAAAAGGGCATAAGAGCCCCCTACAACCACTCGATGTACACCCTGGTCATGTCCCTCCAGTCGGAATATCTGAGATGAGCACCTATTCGAAAAAGGACCTGATACCCGCTTCCACACCGAGTTCGGAGGGGGTCATGTCCTCGGGCAGGAACCTTGCATATCTGCCCTCCCTGAGCCTCCTTTCCATCAGTACGATTACCGCCCTGTCGGTCTCGGACCTTATGGACCGTCCAGCCGCCTGAAGTATCCTGTTGACGGCGGGATAGTCGTAGGAGTATGCATCGCCCTTTGCCGGGCCGAACTTCCTCCTGAAGTGGTCCCGAAGCGCCTTCACCTCGAGCGTTGGAGGGGCGAGAGGTAGACCGACGACGAACACGGCGGAAAGCAGATTGTCCCTGTAATCGACACCCTCTGAGAGCGATCCGCCCATCACCGCCATCAGCAGTCCGCCCCCGGACCTTCTAGACAACACGAGGTCCGATATCAGTCTCTCCTTGTCCCTCTTGTCCATGTCCCTTCTCTCTACGAGCAACCTCTTCCTGTTCCTTGGCATGTTCTCACAGACACTCTCCATGAGAAAATAGGATGGAAAAAATGCAGCCACATTGCCGGGGACGAAGGAGGACAGGCCGGCGATCCCGTCGGCAATCCCCTTGTACATAGAGTTCGATCTTCTCCTGAAAGCCGTGGTGTGCCTCGTGTCGATCAATACCAACCTGTTCCGGCTGGGGAACGGCGAGGGGTAGGACCTCTCGATCCTCCCTGCTTTCGATATTCCAAGTATGTCACCGAACATGGAAGGGGGCCTTAGCGTTCCGCTCATTAGAACAGCAGAGTGACATCCCTTGAAGATGCTTCCGCTTACCTCCCCGGGGTCCAGGCTCCTGTATATGAGCCGTATGGATCCATCCGTCCTCCCCTCCCTTCCTGCGAAATAGAGGAGGTGGTGGTCCTTCAGCCTCAGAAGGCCGTCGAGGAAATCCGAGACCCTCACAATGGGGTTCTCCTCATCAGGTGTTCCCGTCCCGGCCCCCTCTTTTGTGAGCTCCTCAATGAACCTCTCAGCATCCATGCTGGCATCAAGCTGCCGGTGAAAGACCCCCCTTATCTCGGAGACGAATTCCCTCTTGTCGACCTCGGCCTCCTCCTCGTTCTCGAGGGCCTTTTTTCCCCTGGACATGAATAGGTCCCTCAGCATGGAGAGGTTCTCCCTGAGTGCCGGCCTGCCGGACAGTGACCGCAGCGCCTCCTGAATCACGTTCAGGGAGAGCTCCTCTCCCTGGTTCGCCCTGATCCTGTCCGGCAGGTTGTGCGCCTCGTCAACGATCAGTGTAAGCTCATCGAGTTCCCTGGAAAGGGAGGAGAGCACCGGCTCCTTGAGGTCCGAGAAGAGGTAGTTGTAGTCGCAGATGAGCAGATGTGCCCCTCTTGCCGCCTCGAGGGCCGCCCTGTGCGGGCAGACCCTCCTTTGCACCGCCCTTTCGGTCAGCTCCTCGACGTCCATCACCTCGGAGTGTATCTCGTCAAGTAGGGCCCCGCCCGCCTGCCTGAAATAGGGGCAGGTCCCCTCCTTCTGCTGCTGTCGGCACATGAAGTTGAAGGCGTAGTTGGGCAGGTGTGAAAGGTCCCTGGGGCACATGTCCTGTTTTGATATCACATCGACCACTCGGAGGGAATCACCCGCACTGCATCCAATCCTCCGTGCAGTGTCGACCGCTATCCTGTGCTGGCTCTGCTTGGATGTCAGGAACAGGGCCATCCCCCCGTTCTTCAACGCCCATTCCACTGCCGGAGTAAGAGCAGCTGCCGTCTTCCCTATGCCCGTTGGGGCCTCCGCAAGCAGTACCTTTCCATCCCGGATCGAGACCCTCACATCCTCCATGAACTGCCTCTGCCCTTCCCTTATGGTCGGGAAAGGAAAGAGGCCATCCGGCCCCCCATCACCCCTTCTGCCAGCGCCAGGGCACCCGCTCCGTTCTCTTTTCCTTTCGTCTGTGTGCCCATCCCGGTTTTCAATCCCCCCCTCCCTCAGTGAAGCTTCGATGGATCTCCTTCCGTATCCAGGTGCCCCAGGTCTTGACCCCTTCCTGACACTCGGCAGTTTCATCTCACTGCGCTTTTCTTCCTCGACATAACCGCATCCGGGGCATTTTCTGACCTTCCTACCTCCAGTGAAATCCCAAACGAGGATCGATTGACATCTGGGACAGAACATATCCATGGGATATCTACTCCGGGGTCCACCCTAGGGCTCCCCATTATTAATCGATTGTGAGGGGAGTGTGAAAATGCCACCTCATACGACCTCTATACGGGGTCTTTGACCTCCCCGTACCCTGGCAACGACACCGAACACCCTCCTGATGTTCCCGGAGGTGATTACCTCCTCAGGGCGTCCCTCGGTTACGATGCGCCCCTTCTTCATCAGCACCACCCTGTCAAAGTACCTGGATGCCAGGTTGATGTCATGGAGGACGCATAGGGTGGTAAGCTCTCTCGATTCGATCCTGTCCCTGATGAGGTCCATGATATCGTAGGTGTGCCTGAGGTCCAGGTTCTTCGTGGGCTCGTCCAGAAGAAGTACGGAGGGGTCCTGCGCGAGGGCCCTCGCTATCACCGCCCTCTGTCTCTCACCCCCGCTCAATCTGGTTATCGGCTTCCCTCTCATTTGCCACGTCCCGGTGTATCGCATCGCTTCACGTACCGCATTTCTGTGGGAGGGCCCCTCGAACTCGAACCTGCCCAGATGTGGATACCTCCCCATTGAAACCACCTCTTCCACGGTGAAATCGAAGCCGTGCATCTCCTCCTGGGGGACAAGGGCCAACCTTTTGGCGATCTGTTTACTTTTCAGGTCACATACGTCATTGCCCCAGAGTGTGATGTGTCCCCTGAGGACGCTGAGTGCACCCGAGATGCACCTCAAAAGCGTGGTCTTACCGCATCCGTTGGGGCCCAGTATGCAAACCGCATCCCCCTTATCTATATCCAGGGAGACCCCCCGGAGGACGGGGCCGTTGTCACCGTAAGAGAAGGTCAGGTCCCTGACGGATATCAACTGTACCCCCTCCTCAGGATAAGAAGGTAGATGAAGAAACCGCCTCCCACCAGTCCTGTTATGATCCCAAGGGGTATCACAACGGCGATAAGGGACCTTGATGCAAGGTCGCAGACGATCAGGAATGAGCCCCCGAGCAGGATCGAGGATGGGAGCAGCACCCTGTGGTCGGGACCAATGACCCTCCTTATGAGATGCGGGATGATGAGTCCCACGAAACCGATCACACCGCAAAAGGGGATGCTGATGGCAGCGACGAGGGATGAAGCTGAAAGTATGAGGAACTTGGTAGTCTCCACGTCTACACCAAGGTGTTTGGCGCCCTCCTCTCCGGAGCTGAAGGCGTTGAGGTCCCTTCCGAAGAAGCATATGAAGGAGGACCCGATGATGATCAAGGGTGCCACCACGTATACCTCGGACCATGTGGTGTTCCCACAGGTACCCATCAGGGAGAAGATCATCTCCGAGGGGTTCTCAACGAAGAAATAGATGAGAAGGTAGGTGCCCGATGTAAGCGCCGCCGAGATTGCTATGCCGGCAAGGAGCATGTTCGATATTGATAGCCTGTTCCCGGTCCTGGCTATCAGATAGGCCGTGGAGACAGCAAGAAGACCGCCGATGAAGCTGAGGGAGGGCACGATCAATCTGCCCCCGGTGATGTCGGTGCTTTTCACCAGCACTTCCCCCAACACGTATCCGCCAGCCCCTCCAGCCGATATTCCGATGATGTAGGGGTCCACTAGAGGGTTCCTGAAAAGCCCCTGCATCGCAGCCCCGGAGCCGGCGAGCCCCATGCCCACAAGCGCCGCCATCATAACGATCGGAAGCCTCAGGTCGAGGATAATGATCCTCCTGCCAAGCCCAATATCCGACGAGAGGTGGTGAAGGCCGGGAACCTCTCCCACAATGATCCTTAACACGGTGCCGAAGGCGATCCGTTCCGTCCCCGTGGATATGCCCAGGAGAAAGCATACGACAAGTAGGAGAGAAAGAACCCCGATGCCGGCCGCAATTTTACCCCTCACTATTCCCACTACTGTTGCATTATTATGTCGTTGATCGTTTCCAATCCATCCACGATCCTGGGTCCTGACCGGTCGATCAGGTCCCCCTCGATATCGTAAACCCTTCCGTTTTTTACGGCCTCGATGGAGCTCAGCCTCTCATCCTCGAGTATCAGCTCCCTGGAATCGGTGGGCCATTCGGAGCTCTGGGATGTGAGTATTATGTCCGGGTCGATCCCGATCATGGTCTCCAGTGTTATCTGGACCACCTTTCCCCCTTCATCCTTAACCCCGCAATCCCCACCCGCCATACTTATCAGGTCACCGGTGAAGGTCGAATCCGTACCTACCCACGGATCGTTCGTCCCGTCGTAAAAGGTTACGAGCAGGACGGTCTGTCTTTCACCCTCCGGGATGGCCTCGGCGGATGACCTTACCGCATCAGCCCTCTCCCTCATATCTCCAGCAAGCCTTTCTGCCTCCTCCTCCTTACCTAAAAGGATCCCGATATCCAGTATGTTCTCCGTCACGTCTTCGAATGTCTGGGGATATACCCTGTACACCGTCAATCCCACTTCGATCAGGGCACTGTGGTCCTCCCCGCTTATGTCAAGCGTCCTGTCCATGAGGATCAGGTCCGGCCACAGCTCGACGATCCTCTCCCGGTTCATGCCGGTGTAGCTGTAGACCCTCTCGATATCGGCCGTGCCGTCGGGGGGGTAATTGGACGCATCATCGCATGCGATCAGGCGGTTGCCCGCATCAAGGGCAAAGACCATCTCCGTCAGTGAGGGGGCCAGGGTGATCACCGTTTCTGCCTTCCCGTCGAGGCGCACCTCATCTCCCATGTCATCGGTGACCCGGAGATCACCCCCGCTTTTCACCTCCACACACGCTGAGAGAAGGACCCCCATAGCGATGAAAATGACCGGATATGCCAGCTTCGTTATTGGTAACATGATATCACCACGTCATCAATCGAGTTTCACAGGCCATCAAGCAAACTTGAAATAGTTAAACCTGGCTTTATGTGGAAAACCGTTACCCGTATTTATTCTTTGTCGGGGGTGAGATGATGTACGTATTCGGCAGCAAGGGGGACCTCTCAAGGATAATGATCCTGAAGGAGCTTGCAACGGCTGACCCCTCATCCCTCAGGGGCATTGCGGAGCCCCTCGGGATGACCCCTCAGGGGGCCTGGGACCATCTGAGAACAATGGAGAAGGAGGGGCTGGTAAAGAGCGATGGAAGGAGATATGCAGCGACGGTGAAGGGGATAGAGCTGCTTCACAGGACACTGCTCGAGATGAAGGGTTTCATAGACGATGCAGTATCCAGATTGGAGATAATATCCTCCACGGATGCGGTGGCGCATTCGAGCATAAAGGAGGGGGACGCGGTCCACCTGTTCATGAGGGAGGGCCTCCTTTTCGCGGGACCGGGATTTGGAGAGGGAGCCAGCGGTGTTTCGGATACGGACGCGGAACCATTGGAGATGGTCTCCATATCGAAACTGAGAGGTGTTGTCGAGATCGATGAGTCCCTACTGCTCTTCTGCGATATCAGGCCTTTGAGGTCCGGAGGCGGAAGGGACAGACAAACGCGTGAGCGGCTAAATGATGTCTTCTCCCGGTCTTTCGGCAGGGGGAGTACCGCCTCACCGGTCATCTCGGCCCTGGACCTCGAATCCGTTGCCCTTTTGAGAAGGTCCGATGTGGAGGGTGTGTTGGAGTTTCCCAATACAAGGATGCTGGTGGACACGGTATCGAGGGGGCTTTCCGTCATCGCAGTGGGGACCCCCCATACGGTATCGAAGAGGATACTGGAGATCGAGGAGGGTGTTAAGAGCGTGATATGGAAACGGACCTCCCTATGATGTATTTCACTATCGTAGGCTCTTCCGGGCCCTTAACATACAAATTACAGAAGCCTCCCTGCCACCATCGATTAAGTGGCGGAAGCGGGTTTATTTCAACACTGGCTGAATCGACCGCTTCTCCCGTATGCCCGGGTAAAACTTATTTAATGACCCCGGAACTTCCGGGTTATGGCCGGCAAAGGGAGCGCCATGGGGATATTGTCCGTCGTTTTACTTCTGATGATCGGCTCCTTTACAGTTCCGCTCACGATGGGACAGGAGGCCGTACCCGATGGTGATTTTACAAAACTGATGTCACTTTACAATGAGGAGACCCTGGATTTCGAGGGGCTGGAGGACGGCGGATCGTTCCTCCTGGAGGATGTGGTCTCCGTCTCGGTGGCGGACTCGGGGAATACCCAGGTCTGGTTCGTCTCGACCGGGGGGAGCCTCGAAGCCCCATCGTTGACCTACCCCGGGGAGGATATTGCCGAAAGGCTCCTTCCGGGGGCGAAGGTACATATCACTGTGCACATAGTGGAAAGGAAGACGGAAAACGGTACCGAGGAGAGGATAGAGGCCTCAAGGGAGGGCGTGGTGGTCGTCAAGGAGGGTGAGAAGGAGGTCCCCATAGACAAGGATAAGATGCAGATCTTCTGGTTCAACATAGAACGTAAATGGATCCCCGATGATATTGAGACCCCTTGGGGGGAGTTCTTCATAATGATCATCCTCTGGTCGATCGCCACGATAATGCTATGGCTGATCTTCCACAAGGTCCTCCTGGAGATCGCCAAGAAGACCAGGACAGACCTGGACTACAAGGTGTTCAGCATCATGAGGATACCCTTCTTCCTGATACTACTCCTATACGGCCTCCTGATCTCCCTTTCGAGGGTGGTGGCGGACGAGTTCGTGGACAACCTGTACAGTATCTACATCGCGGGTACGATCATCCTTGTCACCTACGTGATCGCAAGGGTATTCAAGATGTTCGTTGTCAAGTACCTGACGAAACTGGCAGAGAGGACCCAGACGGAGGCCGACGACGTTCTCATCCCGATCATGAGCAAGATCGGCACGACCCTAATATGGGTCGTGGGGGTGGTCCTATTCCTGGAGAACCTTGGCCTGAACATTACCATGTTCGTCGCCGGTGTGGGTGTGATGGGGCTTGTCGTCGCCTTTGCCGCCCAGGATACGCTTTCCAACCTGTTTGCCGGGATAATGATAATGCTTGACCGTCCTTTCGTCGAGGGGGACTGGATCATGATGGACGACAGGGTCTACCAGGTAAAGGAGATAGGCCTCAGGTCCACAAGACTGCACCACACCATGTCCAACCAGATAATAACGATGCCGAACATAAAGATAAACGACCACATGTTCTCCAATCTGAACATGCCGGACCAGTACGGCAGGACCACCCTGAACGTGGGTACCAGCTACGATACGGACCCAAAGGAGGTGGGCAGGATACTCCTCGAAGTGGCAGCCACACATCCCGATACGATATCGGATAAGGACCACGAACCCTTCTACAGGTTCTCGGAGTTCGGCGATTCCTCGCTCAACTTCACGCTAACCTTCTGGGTAGCCAATTTCAACGATCAGTGGAGGGTGTCAAGCGAGATAAAGGAGATGATCTACCACAGGTTCCAGAAGGAGAACATAGAGATACCTTTCCCGCAGAGAGTGGTCCATATGAGGCAGGAGGGGCCCCCCGAGAGGAAGAGGAGGCCCTCTCGGAAGGGCGCTACCGACCCCGGGGACCTGAAGAACCTGGCCCCCTGACCTCGAAAAAGAACACCGTTGGTAGGATGGACCAATACTGCAATCCTCACCATTTGATCATATTATGGATGGCGGCATTGTGGCTAAAGGACCGTCATACCTCCGCTGGCTTGTTGTTGTTGTAGGAATCCTCCGAATATATTCCGTTGACGGAGACGTGGAACCAATCGTAAAATTCCTCGCCTTCCCCGGAAACACGTGAACCGTGGCCCTCGACCCTGAGGGACCATAGACCCGGCTCCGCCTGGGCTATGGTGGCTATCCTGTCGTTGGCATCCACCCTCTCTGAATCCATGGCATCGTATCTCCTGGTCGTCACCAGTTCCATCTCCCCCCCCACCTCCATGTAGAGGCTTATCACGATATATCTGTCGAAATCGAGCTCACCGGAGGAATCAAGGAAGAAGTGGACCTGGGCTATCACATAGAGGGTGCCACCTGCCTCCCCAATGTAAAAATTGTCGATCCTCCTCACGAACTCGTCCTGACCTATGGGGTAGGGACTCTCCGACAGGGCCCCCTTGAACTCGTACCTCACATCGGCTATGGTGCCCCTCACCATCTCATAGGTCCTCTCCTCCTCCGGATAAAGTATCCGCTTTGCCGAATTTATATCGAAGCATCCGCTTGTAAGGACCAGGGCCGAGGTCAACATCAACAGGGCGAATACCGCTGTTTTCGGTCCATTTTCCATCGTGAAGGTATAGGCGGGGTCAGGTATTAAATATGAACCCCCGGGCCCTTGTCGACCCTCTCGAACTCTTCACCCGAACCCGCCGGTCTTGTAGCATCCATGCCCATCTTGGAGGTTGTACGGTCCCTTCCCGCGGAGGGGTCGAGTGTGGAACCGGTGGCACCATCCACGATCACAAGGTCCCTTTTGGCCTGGAACCTTGTCGCAAGGGCCCACTCGACCTCCTTATCGTTGAAGATGTCCACATCGTGGTCCACCGCGATCACCCTCTTCATGGAGGGATGGCCTGTAAAAGCGGCCATTATCGCGTTCTTCCCGTCACCTTCCCTCCTCTTCTCTATTGAAACGATGCCGTGAAGCCAGCCGCACCCTCCCTCCGTCAGCCTCACCCCGCTCACCCCGGGCAGGACCTTGCGGACGGATTGGAGTATCGACGGCTCCTTGGGCAATCCCATGAGCAGATAGTGCTCGTGTCCCCCCGGAAGCAGGACATGCATGATGGGGTCCTTTCTGACCAGGCATCTCTTTGCTATGAATACAGGCTCACCCGGCTCCATCCCCGAGAGGTCCCTCGTGGAGGTGATATCGACGAAGGGGCCTTCCGGTGCAAGCTCACCGGTGAACTCACCGACGAGCACTATCTCGGTTCCCACCGGCGCGACCAGACCGTCATCCAGGGGAGAGAACGTACGAAGTGCCCTGCCGGTCGTCATTCTGTTGAGTGCGGATGAGACCGTGTACTCGTCCACCCCGAAAGCCATCGAACACGACGCCGCGATCAGGCTTGCAGGATCCGCCCCTATCGAAACAACAGCCCTCAGTCCTTTGCCGTCTTCCTGAGAATCTTCCAGCAGCTTCTTCATGTGTCTGGGGACCACCCTGACGGCGAACCTGTCGCCTCCAAGGTACATCATCCTGTGGAAGGAGAGGTTCCTGACATTCTCGTAACCCGAATGGAAGATACCCGAGGTGATGTAGGGCCCGCCGTCGCCCTTGAAGTAGGTGGGTATGGGAAGGTCCTTGACATGTGCCCCCCTGTACTGGTCCGGCTTTTGAACGATTTCGTAGCCCAGGGGACCTTCCATCGCTTCGAGTATCCGCTCCGTCAGTTCGGGGACACAAATCCCGAGGCAGGAGGCTAATAGGTCCCTCGACGCGAAGACGTTCCCTGCTAGCCGGAAATCCGGAGAGGAGGAGGATCCGCCGGTCCATGGGACCCCCGGGTCTTCCATACACAATCTGGCCGCCTCGAGCTCCTCTTTTATCTGACCTTCGATAACCCTGGGGCTGTTATTAAGGACGCACTGTCTGAAATCCATAGGACAACACCTCGCCTGGGGGGACCCTCCACTCAAGCAGTCGGTGATCGGTCCATCGACGCTATAGGGTAATAATTTTTTCTCGGTGATAGAGAACGTGAATTCAGAAAGTTATATATTCAGTAACCATGTTCAAGCGTCGATTCCCATGGCCACCAGATACAGGTTGTTGGACTGCCCCAACTGTGGAAAGCAGCTGGAAGACACAAAGCAGGATTCCATAACATGCAAGTACTGTGGGCATGTCTTCATCAGGGAGGACGTAGCTCAGGAGGACGAGGAGCTGATCCGCAGGAAGATGATAGTCGACCTCAGAGCCGAGATGGAGAACCACAAGGTCAGGAAAAAGCTGTCGCTCGTATTCATGATAGTATCCTTCGCGCTCATCGTTCCCCTGGTTTTCGCATCGCCCTTCGGGCTCCTGGTTCTAACGTTCATACTCCTGTTTCTCATTGGGGGCTTCGCTCTTTTCATACTCTACATTCTCAGCGATAGGGGTTACGAGACAAGCAAGAGCAAGGCGAGCGACCTTTCGATGAGGAGGAGGCTGTAGGAGGGATTTCAATGAGGAATATCAAGATAAGATCTACTGTCCTGGGGCTGCTGCTCCTGCTGCTGGTCCCGCTTTTTTCGGTGGCCTTGCCCGCGGGGATCTCGGGCGACCTTGCGGTTCCGACGGTCGACCTCAAGGCACCTACAAGGGCGGATGACATAGAGATCAACACGACCTACAGGGTGACCCAATCCACAACATTCGGTGCCATAACGATAAGGGAAGGCGGAAAACTGATAATCGAGGGTTCCATCTCCATCGTTGCAGATACATTGGAGTGCAACAACCACAACAGCACGCTTTTCCAGATGAAGGGTGCCGGGGAGGCTGACGACCAGAAGGCCACCCTGACCCTCAGGGGGGGGATATGCGAGTTGAAACCTCACACCATCATCCTGGAGGATGCCGTGCTCTCCGTCTTCAGCGAGAACGAGACCGATGACACCTCACCGGTTCCAGGGGAGAGCATCGCCGTCACCCTGAACTCGATGGGCGGTCCGCTGTACATCAACAATACCGATATAAGCGTGAGGGCCCGTGACGGATTGCCGGGCACCACGGAGTTTTTCGGTACGAGGGGCGGGCGGGCCGTGCTCGGGATCAGGGCCGATCCTCCCAGGAACCTGTACATATCCGACTCCGATATCTATCTCAAGGGAGGAAAAGGAGGGGATGCAAAGGTCTCCGGAAATCTCGCCGGGGCAGGGGGGGATGCGTCACTCCTGCTCTATGGAAATGAGTTGGAGATCAGAAAGAGCAATATCCTCTGTGAAGGAGGAGGTGGCGGGACACCACCGTCCGGGGGTGATTCAAGCCAGGGGGCCAAGGGTGGAGGCGCCTACGATTTCAAGATCACCGCGAACAGGGACATAAACATATACAGCTCGGATATCGAGGCCAGGGGCGGCCTCTCCACAGAGAGGACCGGCGAGAGGGATTCCCGCCTGAGGATCGTGTCCGAGGAGGGAGGTTTTTACGTTGACGACGACAAGTCGCCGGATGAGGAGATGGAATCGCTCTCCTCCCTAATCGGCAGGACCACGACCATAGAGGCCCCCTTGGGAGGGTACCTTCACGAGGTGGACCTGGGGGATTCGGTACCCACCGCCCAGGTGGACACCCTGGTGAGGGTCTACTGGTGGTTCACGGTAAACGTCAGGGATAATTACAATGACCCGCTCCCGAATGCGGTGATAAAATACAGGATTGGTATTGAGCCGGAGACGTACCAGTCGGAGGGAGAGCCCTGGGCCACCGATGAGAACGGCGAGTTCAGGATCGAGCTCGAATCCCTTGTCATCCACCCCGACGAGCCGGCAAACGAGAGGTACTATACCTTCTATGCGGTCATCACCGGGGGTGCCGAGGGCAATTCCGATTCCATACAGCTGAAGAACGAGAACAGGGTGGCGGATATTGAGATCACCCGTTTGGAAATGGATATTGTAACGATCAACAACAAGGAATTCACAGAGGGAATGGTGGTTGGCGGAGTGGTCCAGATACAGGGCTATGCACGTCCGGCACCCAATTCAGGTAACACGATCCAGAGCTTGTTCATAAGTTACAGGCTCTCCACCTCCGACGAGTATACCGAGATAGGTCCTGCGACCGATACATCTGACGATATCGCCCCCCCCTACAGCGTATGGGAGCTGACGTGGGAGACAGAAAGGATACCGGACGGGGATTATGTCCTGAGGGTCACCGGGAGCGATGAAGCCTACACGGTGTCCGTCTACAGAGATGTCGAGGTCTCGCAGAGGTCCATCAACCACAGGCCCCAGCTTGCGTCCGTCTCCATAAAGGACACGACCGGAACCAAGCAGGTTCCGATCAGGGGCGACGTGGATGTGCACGTGACGAGGGAGGAACCCTTCATAAACATCTCAGGCTCGGCCTGGGAGCCGGATGCCCGGTCCCCTTACCTGGAAACGGGCAAGGAGGTCGTGACCGTGATCCTGAGTCTCGTGAGGTTCGACGGAACCCAGGTCTACAGCAAGGAGCTGGACGCGGCCAACCAGGAGGAGATAATAAAGGTGAACGAGACAGGAGGTTACTCCTTCAAATACAGGATAGACACCAACGAGAAGGTGGGAAATGAGTTCATCTACAAGGAGGGCAGCTACCGTTTCCTGTTCATGATCGAGGACAACGCCGGTCTGGTATCGTCCGGATCGTGGTTCAACATGACCCTCCAGAAGGATTTCTTCCCCGTTATCAGGATATTCCTGAACGGCGATTATCCCGCCCCTACCGACAAGGACTGGGAGTTCGATGACCCGGTGTTCGGATCGGGCTCCACCAGGGACGAGCAGATCTGGACCGAGGAGAGCGATACCATCGTTCTCTCCTTCAACCTGACAAACTGCTATGATACGGACGACCTCACCAGGAACCTTCAGGAAACCTGGAGGGGTTTGACATACACCGTCACCTACAAGAAGACATCCACGGGGGATTCGGGTGAGATAATAACGGACCAGGAGGGCATACCCGAGTTCACCCACACGTTCAACGTGGGGAACAAGGAGAAAAACACCTACGAATCATTCATTCTCACCTTCACGGTAAAGGACACACAGGGACTGGAAAGCAAGGAGGTGTACGTCGTGAAGATCTACCACGATCCGCCTCCCGAGGAGCATTCCCTGTTCACACTGCTGTTCGGTGTGGAAGTGGATGTCGATTTCGGCAGTGTCTTCTTCGCGTTCCCGGCGGTTTTCCTGGTTCTTTCAGTGCTCTTCATCGGCATTACGCTGTTCTTCATCGCAAAGAACAAAAGGGAGAAGGACAGGAAGGTGGCCCTTCTTGAAAAGGTCAGGGCGGATGAGAGAAATAAGAAGGGGGGTGTGATCGAGGACGAGATCCTGCACGGGCGCGGATTCATAAAATCATCCAGCGATTATCTGGAGGCCACCGGAGCTTCCAAAGGGAAGGAGGAGTTCCAGAAACAGCTCCAGGGCGGTTCTCAGGTCCAGCAGGGGAAGCCCCTTTCAGAGGATGAACCCCAAAAGATAGCGGCACCTCAAGAGCCGGCACCCGCAGCCGGACAGACCTCTCCTCAGAGGTCTGGACAGGAGGCGGGGCAGAAGAAAGAGGCTACGGTCACCGGGCAACCTCCCGAGCAGCAGCCCCCTGCCCAGAAAACGATAAAACCCTCCCCTCCTTCTGCAGCCGGTCCACCCTCCCCTCCCCCGGCACCGCCCTCCCCCCCCAAGGTACAGGCCCCTGCCCCTCAACAACCGCAGGAATCCGCCGGGGCATCCCAGCAAGGGCAGGGACCACAGTGAGCCAGGTGACAGGTGCATTCACAAGGTTCGGGGGGGCAATAGCAACCAGTAGACGGTGATAGGTTGACCGGTAACGGACCCCTGCTTTCAGTGATCGTTCCCACCTACAACGAGAAGGGCAATATGGCCCTGCTCATACCTGCCGTATGCCGGGTGCTGAATGAGAGCAGGATACCGTTCGAGGTCCTGGTGATGGACGATGATTCTCCCGACGGAACTGCAAAAGAGGTGAGAAGATTGGCAGAGGACCATCCGGAAGCCCGGGTGGTCGTGAGGAAGGAGGAGCGGGGATTGTCCCCCGCCGTCATAGAGGGTTTCAATGAGGCAAGGGGGAGGATATACCTGGTCATGGATGCCGACCTGTCCCATCCCATCGAGGCCCTGCCCGAGATGTACAGAGCGATAACGGAGGGCGGCGCGGATATCGTTGTTGGGTCCAGGCACACCATGGGGGGAGGTATAGTGGATTGGCCTCTCCACAGAAAGGTGATCTCATGGGGCGCCTCGTCCCTGGCACGCCCCCTGACCCGCTGCAGCGACCCTATGTCAGGGTTCTTCGCCGTCAGACCCGAGGTCGTTGAGGGTGCCCCGCTGAGGCCAAGGGGTTACAAGATACTACTTGAGGTCCTGGTCAAGGGAAAATATGAAAGGGTCGAGGAGGTCCCCATCACCTTCAGGGACAGGGAGGTGGGGGAGTCCAAGCTGGGAACGGGAGTGATATTCAACTACCTGCGGCATCTGTTTTCTCTATATATGTTTCCGGGCTCCGCCCCTCTTCTGAAGTTCCTTCTGGTGGGCGGATCCGGGATGATCATAGACCTTGCGCTGGCCTGGGCTCTTGTAAGTGTATTGGGGGATAATACCTTCGATCTCCTCGGCTGGGAGGATATACGTTTCTTCTACCTCTTCCAGACCGTATCCTTCCTCTATGCGGTGACCTGGAACTTCGTGCTGAACCGTTACTGGACATTCGATGCTAGGGCCGGAAAGAGCGGCGAACAGTATGTCAAGTTCTTCACCGTAGCGGTCTTTGCGCTTATCCTCAGGTCCTTCCTCATGGTGATCCTCGTGGAGCACCTTGGTTTTTCCGGGGTGCCCCTCTATCAACTGGCCCAGGTGGTCGTGATCGTCATAGTGACGGTTCTCAACTTCCTGGGCTCAAGGTTCTGGGCTTTCAGGAAATGAATGGGGGACAGGATTAAATAAACGTCCCCTACTATGATTCCCAGTGAACGGAAAGGGATACCTCATCGCTGCAGTGGTCCTTCTGCTGTCCGGTCCAGCTGCGGTGGATATGTGCGCGGTTGGGGATGAAAGGGCTCCTCGGCAGCTTGTGAACATAGTGGATATCGAGATCGCCGAGGATTCCGTGGACATGGATGTCTCCTTCAACGGATCATCCTCGGCCGTACTTCGCAACACGGCATCGCTCAAAGAATCCACTTTCTCTGGGAGGGTGATAGACCATGTGGATGTTATCCTTACCGAGGAGTCACCCGATTACCTGGGGGTTGTGCTCTCGGTATACGAGTTCACGCTCTCCCCCGAGGAACCGGCTCTTCAGTTCACTGCAAATGTGACCATCACTCCCGGGAGCTCCTCCTCCCTTTCTCCGGTGGTCACCGTAGATGGCACGGCTACCGTCTATTTTCAATCACTGGACACCCAGGGTGGGGTGGCAGAGGACTCCGTGGATGTCAACATCCTGCCATTTTACGGTGGTGAGCTGGAGTTCCAGCAATCCTTCGGGAAGGTGGTGCAGGGTGATGAAAGGACCTTCCAGCTCACCGTCAGGAACACCGGCAACGCTGGTGACAGGTTCCATCTGTTCATCTCCAATTCCGATGAGCTTAAGGAGGGAGGAATAAAGGTGACCTTGGAGTCCGATACGGTGGATGTTCCGGAGGGGGGGTCAGCAGATCTGGACGTCAAGGTGGAGGCGGAAAGAGATGCGAAAAGGGGATCCACCAGGGTGATCGTCGCAACCTATTCGGAGGAGAAGGGGCCGGGGGATCCAGAGGAATCCAGAGGGATACTCTCACTGACCGTTGAGAGGAGGGGGTTCGATATTATCACGGGTCTATTCTCATCTCCCGTATACCTCTGGTTGACCCTTGCCGTGCTGCTCATCCTGGGAGGGGCACTGGCATTCGGAGCTTACAGGTTGAGGGAGCATCTCTCCTGGAGGAGGATGGTCAGGGATATGAGGAGAAAACCTCCCGCTGATTAGAGTGTTGAGGCGCCGCCGTTCTTACTCCTCGATGTCATCGAAGTATGCTCCGCAGTTGGGGCACTTCTCCACATCCGAGGAGACCAGCTCCCCGCAGTTGGAACACACCTTCATGTCCTCAAGTTCGTCCTCATCGATGTCCAGGACGGGAGGCGCCCTCCTGGGCCTCTCCTCCTCCTCATCATCGAATATGGCCTCCGAGGCCTCCTCCTCCCTGATCGGCGGAGGCGCGGAGGTCGGGAGCTCCACCTTCCCGGTGTAGACCAGGTAAGCGATTGCACCTACCACCAGGATCACAAGGATCAGCAGGACCAGTATGAAGATGGAGAGCCAGGGTATGTCCGTCTCCTCGGGCTCCTTCGAGACGTTCCTGTCGTACGGGTCGTAATCCCTGAAGTTGGGAACTCCGTCCCCATCTATGTCATCATCCTTTACATCACCCACCCCGTCGCCATCCGTGTCCCGTACCTCTGTCGGGTCCTTCGGGAAGTCGTCGTTCTCGTCGAGCACGCCGTCGTTGTCATCGTCCTCGTCCATCCATTCGTTCCTGGAGTTGGTCGCATCTCCGTCCGGCCATCCGTCCCTGTCCGTATCCAGGGGCATGGAGAGCGGGTTCTTCGGGTTCGTTCCCATCACGTTCTCCCATTCATCGAGGTACCCGTCATTGTCGTCGTCCGTATCGTCCTCCCCGTTGTTCCTGCCGTCCCCGTTCGCATCGTCGAACTTCCCGTCCCCGTCCGTGTCCCTGGGGGTGACGTATACGGTCAAGGAGAGGGTGTTCCCCGCGTCGCCCGATTCATCGACGGGCGTGATGAATACCGTGATATTGGAGGGCTCGGGGTAGTTCCAGTTCCCCAGGTTCCTGGATAGTTCGGAATACTCGTCCGAGATGCTTATCGTGGTCCCTCCGACCTGCCAGAAGTACTCGAGGTCGACCCTGTCCCCGTCGGCATCGTAGACCTCCGTATGGACGACCCGGATGGTGGTAACTGTCTCATCTATCACCTCTGGGGAGATCTCGGCCGAGAGTATCTTCGGATCCGTGTTATATATTCGTACCTCGTCGATCCTTATGGGACTGTTGGCGATCCCATCGCTCACCCAGGCCTTTACCCTGATGCTGTCACCCTTCTTTGTGAACTGGTGGGAGAGGATAGGAGAATCGGGGACACCAAGGGGTGTCCAGTCCTCTCCGTTAAGGCTGAGGACCTCCCACTGGTAATGGTAGGATACCGCCTCCGACTCCGGATCGGACCACTCCCCGGGCACAGCGATTATGTCCGTCTCGGTGGTCGGATAGCGGGTAGTAATGGTCACGCCTCCTTCGAAGGTGGGAGCCATGTTTCCCACCATTACAGTTGGGGATGTTACCGGAGTGCCGAACTTTCCAGTGACCCATGATTTGTTGTCCGCCGGGGTTATCCTGAACTGCCAGATCTCCCCGTACTGCACGTTCTGGATGCTCCTTTCCCCCTCGGAAAGTGGGTATTCGTTCCCGTTGAGGTACCACTTGATGTTGTAGAGCGTGGGTTGGATATCCCCCGTATCAACATCGCTCCACTCCCAGAGTGCCCTTATGGTATCCCCGGTCCTGGGGTTGATCGGAGTTATTCTGGGGTTCGAGGCAACGGGCAGATCGTTTTTCGGAGCGACGGTGACCCTGACGGTCGCCCTTCCCTCCTTACCGTGGGGATCCCTTGCGACCAATGTCAGGTCGCCTGTGCCGTACCAGTTCTCATCGAACTCCAGCCAGAGGGTGGAGCCGGATATGTGTGGTGTTATCTCCTGGGTTATCTTCTCCGTGGAGAAGGTAAGCTGCTCCTGGTCCTCACCCAGGTCCTCGAACCAGCCGGATACATCGACGGTTCCGTCATCCGTATCCAGTCCCATATCCTCTATTCCTGATAGGAGGAATACCTGCTGCAGCGGCACCGGTGCCTGATAACCGTCGAACACGACCTCGGTCCTTCTGTTCAGTATTATCGAGCGCTGATCCTCTCCCTCGGAGTATGTCATCGCGAGGTCCACCCCCGTGATATCCCTCAGCTTGGTCGAGTCCTTGACATAGGCTATGAAGGTCTTCTCGAATACGGGTTCCTGCCCGTCAACGACGTGGGTCTCCACCTCGGGAGCCCCGCCGATCCTCGTGACGGTCAGGTTGTAAGGAACCTCATCCCCATCTTCGTTGACCACCCTCACGGTCAGCGTATATTCCACGATTATGGACCCCTGGAGCCCGTCCACAGTGAACTTGCCGGGATCGACGGTGCTGTCAGTTATCCTTACGACCCCCCTCTTTGCGTATACCGAATATGGATCGTTGTCGCTGAAAGTGGAGCCGGTGATGTTGAGGTTCATTGTGTCCCCGTTGAAGAGATAGACACCCCAGGAGTTGCCGGTGAAAGACGAATCCATAACCCTCAGGTCCTCTTCCAGACCGTTCACCTTCAACCCTATTGTGTTCCCCGTGAACGTCGTACCGGAGATGGTTCCGGACCCGTCCTCGATCGTCAGAGCGGGCCCGTCGAAATCCTCGAAACTGCAGCCGTTTATCGTGTAATTGGAACCCATGATCATAACACCGCTTCCACCGCGATCGATCAGCGTACCCTTCATCTCTAAAAGGTCCGCTTCCATTATCTCCATGTGCGACAGGAGCGTCATCATGCCACCGTAGGTCGATAGTCTGCCCCCCTCCATCTCTATGAGGAACCCGTTGGCCGGTTGTTGCGGGCGAATGAAGCAGTTGGAGAGGTTCAGGGAGTTCCCTTTGGTAACGTAGATACCGTTCCTCTGGCCCAAAAGGGATATGTTCAGGTTCTGTAGTTTCACATTATCGCTCTTTACATGTAGGTCCATGCGGGCGTATATCTTACCCATCCGGTTCGACGAGCCCACCTGGTCGTCCTGGTCAGCGGTCCAATGTACCGTTATCTCCTTGGGGGACATCAGTTCTGAGAAGCCGTTCGAATGTGCGTAGAAGCCCGACAGGTTCACCCTGACCTCCTGGGAGAGGGTGTTCGAGTCATATGTCAGCCAGATACCGTAAAGGCCGTTCCTGTAGCTCTCGATCTCCTCAAGATGGCCGTAGTAAATGCCGGAAAGGACCGCTGGCGAGGACAGATCGAACCTGGCTCCCGCACCGTCGTTCCCGTCCATGTAGATCGACCTGAAAAGGTCCAGCTCAACATCCTTCAACCTGGCCCCGTCGTTCCCGTTGAAACTGAAATCAATGTTACGAGCTTCCAGTTCCCCCCCCTCCATGTGGAGTCCGTAGGCATCGTTGTTCTGGACCCTGGAGTACCTTCCGGGCGTACCGAGAAGGTGCATCTCACAATCCACCGCGTTGATCCCGTTCCCCTGATTGAATTCCACATCGGTCGAGATTGCTGTGAGGGTGGAACCGTACAGGGAGAACCCCGCTTTGTTGTTGGTCACGACCATGCGCTCCGAGTACACCTCCGAGTTATCCCCGACCGTAACACCCGCCCCGCCGTTCGATGTCACCGTGGAATCCCGCAGATCAAGCCAGGAACCCTCACCGGTCCATATGCCCCCCATCAGGTTCTGATCGACCCTCGTTGTCCTGTTTATGGATATGCGGACGTCATCCGATCCGTATATCCCGTATCCACCACATTTCATGATCTGAGAGCTCTTGACGGAGAGTTCCGTTCGATCGGCGATGCAGACCCCGTCCAAACCCATAGAGTCTATATGCGTGGCTTCGATGTCTATAGAGCCCTCATCGGACCAGCTGCGTACGGCGATGCCGGCACCGGCGGTCCCCTCTATGCTGGAGGTGCTCCCGAGGCTAAGGTTCACGGACCGGGTGGATGGGAAGTCCAACGTGATGGCGCCCAGCTCATCAGCCCTTGACAGCGACGGGAGGACGACTCCCGAGGACCTCTTCGCCATAAGTTTGTCGATGGAGATGTCAAGATCATATGAGGGGTTGCCGGACAGCATCAGAGCGCTTCTCTCGAAATCCCAGGATGTGATCCCTTTGAACATCAGGTTGGCCTCCGGCCAGCTGTAATGATCGGGGACTTCGATATCCGCCCCGTACCTTGTTGCGTTGAGAACCACACCATCCATGTAGACCATGGAGCCATCTGATACAACGCCGTCAATGGTCTCGTTTATGTACACACCCCTCAGGTCCAGCCAACCTCCCGTGGAGTTGATCGCGGCACCATCCGTTGAGTTGAAACCTGTAAATGTGGTCCCGTCTATCGTTATCCTCCCCCAGTCTCCCACGGGTGAGAAAGTCGTTCTTATGCCGGTCGATGCATCCAGCCCGTTTATCGTAGAGCCGGTAAGCCGTATACTGGAGTCAGAGAAATGGGCAAGATCCGAACATGAATAGGAGATGAGCCCTTTACCCAGCGAGAGGTCGGATATCACGACCCTGCCGCTTTTATCCACATCGATGAACCTGTTGGTGGCATCGATGAGCGATACCGAGGTAATGTTGACCGAGTTGATGTTCACTTTCCTCCAATCATTCGAGGAGCTGATCACATCCTTTTCGAAGGACCCCGTTTTGCCGATTCTCGGCTCACCAAGGTATGCACAGCTCCTGTCGCCCTCGGAGGCGTTCCATGTTATGTTGATCACACTGCTGGTGTCCAGTATGCCCAGGTCCAGTACCTGCTCGTTTCCGTTAGTCCAGTTCGAGTCCTTGTGGTTCGATTTGGGGGAGAAGCCGGGGAATTCGTACCAGATCGAGGAACCATCGTTCAGCATTATCTTGAAACTGGACCCGCCGTCCTGTGAGTTGACGAAATTGGGCACCTTGAGATAGACCCCCTCGTAGGGATAGCTGTAACCCTGTGAGGAGATGTTGAAGATGTAATTGAAATTCCCCCCTTCCCCGTAGTAGATGTTCTTCCCCGCCAGGTCGTTCGGGGTCCACACGGAGGCTTCCTGAATATCTATTCCGGTCCGGTAGGTCCCGGTTATATCGACTTCGTTCAGAACCACGGTTTCGGGTCCGATCCTATGATCGAGGTCGACCTTGACCGCGTCCTTGACCGAGTCGAATTCCAATTTGGATCCGGTTATTTCCACATCGCCACCGGTTATCATGAGCGGCTGTCTGATGTCCTCGAACCTGCACTTATCGAGTGTTCCGGCGGAAAGGTTCAGCACCGGTTCCTCCGAACCGGTAGTGTTCTCGCCCTGGAACTTGGTATGTGTGAAAGAGACAACGGAGCCTCTTTCCGAAATGATCGTATAATCTCGGGAGACGGAGGTGAACCTCGACAGATAGACCGGAGGAGCGCCCGGTGTCATTCCGTAGACCTCCAGTTCCCCGCCCGTCTTCACTTTGAGATACGAGCCGTGACCGGTGAACACCACGGTCGTATTGTCCAGGGTGAGCTTCCCCTCCTCGTCGATGGTGACGTTGGATATGAAGATTAGGTCCTCCCTGAAAGGGGTTCTCTCGCTGTCGATCACGGTATCGATAATGAACGTGGCCACGTTGTAGGTGACGCTATCGCTCGTCTCCTGATCGAACCGGTCCTTCGCCTTCACTTCCAGTTCGTGCATACCTGAGGTTCCCGGATTCGGTATTGCCGAACCCGACCAGTTCTTCCATGCTCCACCGTCCCAACGGTAGGTTGTGTTCGATCCCGATCGGAACCAGGAGAGCGATGTCGAGGAGTCGCTTATTGTGAGGTTGAACTGGGCTGATCCGTCGCAGTAATCGTAACCCTCGAAATGGGTGTGATTGGAGTCGGTGGTCGGGTTTATGGACAGGGAGGGCCCCTCCACATCCGCCAGGAAGTAATAGAGGACCAGGGCGTTGTCGGATGCGTTCCTGACCGTTATGTTGGACCCCTCCTCCACCTTGACCTTGATGCCAATATCTCCTGAGGTGACCCAATCGAAATCGGAGGAAAGTGAGCTGTCTACGGTTATGTTGCCGGAAAAGTCGGTCCCCGTTCCGGTATAGTTCAATGCGATGGTCTGCAGCAGGGAACCGCCCGACGGGTGGTCCACCTCGATATTGATATCCACCTTGTCACCTTTGGTCGGTGTAGTCGACAGGCTGTAGGTTGCCGTGATATTCACCACAGTGCCGTCCCCAACGTACGATCCGTTGACCAACGTGCTGTCGTTAACTTCCCCGTCAACATCTAACACGGTCCTCGGGTTGGCTGCATGGGCCCTGTCGGTGAAAGCCATGAGCAGAAGTACGGCAAGCAGAAGTACGGTTCCGAAAAAGACCGGGCCGGTTGCGGATCCCAACGATAATCTGTTCTTTTTGAACATAATAAACCTCCAAAAATCGAACCTCACTTATCCTCCTTACTGTGTTGAATAATCCAGCTTAGGCATTATCACATTGAACCTATTTTAATCTAGGGGAAAGAACGACATCATGGTATTGCATATTGTAAAGGGTCGTATCAGGGCGGATGACCCTGTCTATCTTTTTCCCTTTGTTCTCCTCAACTTGTTGTACCTCGGCAGGTACAACCTGTATATGGAGGTGAGCAGGAATATCGCCGAGTAGGCAGAAAATGCGAGCAGGATCATGATGAGGAGTATGAACTCCCTTATCGACGGGATATTTACAAGAAAGACCGCCGTGAGGCCCATGATCATCGTGGTTGTCGCCTCGATGAATGACCACCCCGAGGTCTCCGCCGCGTATTTCACACCTTCAAGGGAGAAGTTCCGCTCTCGAACTCTCTCCGTTATGTGGATGGCAAAGTCCACTCCCAGGCCGATTATCATGGACCCTATGAGCGCGCTGAAAAGGTTCAGGTCCCCCGAGAACATGGAATCACCGGGGGAAAGGAGGTTTCCGGCCTCACCCACTCCCCAGATGGCAAAGTACTGCCACGATACCACTATAACCACAGGCAGTACCGTGATGGCCGCGATCCTCCATGATTTTAGTACGAACCAGAGCAGGATGAACACGAGGAACAGAGCGGTGAAGGTCGACTGGTTGGCATTGTTGACTATGACCTCGTTTATGGTGACCAGCACCTTCCCGAAGCCGGTGAGGGGGGAAGCCGATGGTTTCTCGCCTCCCTTGGCTGCGGTGGCCCTGAAATTGGCAGTGATGGCCTCATCCACCTCCTTCACGGTCTTTTCCGTCTCTATGATGTCCATGTTGGGCATGTTGATGTATATCACGGTCTTGGAGTAATCGTCGTTGATGAGCATCCCCCTGATCTCCTGGCCCAGGGAATTGTAAAAGACGTTCATCAGGAAGGTTGACGGGTCCTCTTTCATATAGTAGTAGAATACGGCGGACCCGGTCATCGTGTCCCAGTCCCTCTGGGAGAGCTCCCAGAAGTCCTTCCCCACGATGTTCTCCCTTACCCATCGATCGAAGTAATCCACGGGGTTCTCTATTATGATCCCTGGCAGGTCCAGGGGGAAATTCTGGAGCCTCCCAATGAAGCTCTGGTATGCGGAGCTGTTGGTGAAGTCGGGGATCTGTATCATCTTCATCACCTCCACTATGGATATCCCCTCGGCCCTGTCTATGCCTTCCTTGTCGGTGAACCCGTCCCCGTTTATCCTCTTCATCAGGTCCTCAACTTTGTTCAGTAAGGCCGGGTCCTTGATGCTGCCGTCCACATCGTCGTCCCTGGTGTCATTGTCCTCGTCGCTTGCGGCATCCCCTCTGATTATCATGAGGCCTATCTGGCCCGAGCCGAACGTCCTGGATTGCTCGTCCATCTTCTGGACGACCGGCTCGTCGGCAGGGGAGAGGGCAATGTAGTCCATGTTGGCCTGGACTATGCCGAATCCCCCCACTTCGATCTTGACCAGCGGTATCTCGGACATCGGGGAGAGGGCCATTGAAAAGATCGCAAGCAGGATCCCGCCCACAAGGAGCTTTCTGGAGTGTCTCATCGGTATGTTCCCCAGCCTCCTGGAGCTCATTGAGCCCTTTTTTTCCTTCTTCACCCCCCTGGCCTTCTTGTAGTTGGTCCATATCACGAGCGAGGGAGTCATCAGCATGGTGGTGGCGTAGCAGGAGAGTATGCCCGCTGAAAGGCCGAAGCCCAGGACCTGCATGGTGGCCATGTCCACGGTCATCATGGCCCCGAAACCTATTGCGGTGGTCATCGCGCTGAGGAAGATGGCCTTTCCGGTTGTCCGGAGGGCCACCCTTATCCTCTTCTCCTTGTCCTCGATGTCGCTTTCCTCGGAATACCTGTTGGCGATGTAGAGGCCGTATGCAACACCCAGGGCGATGAGGATCGGTGCTACCAGTACCACCTGTGGCGTAAGAAGGGGCAGGAAGTACCCCATAAGCCCGTATGCCACGATAAGCGAGAAGACCACGGGTATTAAAGTGATCAACCAGATCTTCCACGTCCTGTGAAAAATGAGCAGTGAGGCCCCCACCATTGCGAGTGCCCAGGGGAGGACGGTCTGCATCTCGGTCATGGTCCTGTCCGATATCATCCTTGCAAGTGGTGTAGGCCCCGTGAGGGTCATCCTGGAATGGACACCCCCGTTCTGATACCTCTCGAGCCACTCGTCTGTGGTGTCCTTGCTTCCGGGCCTGACCCCGGGATCGACGAAGTAGGGCTCCAGCACCTCGTTGATGGTATCGATCAGCTTGTCCTGGTCCACATCCTTCGACAAACCCATCATTATAAGGGCGGAATCGTAGATCCCATCTCCGTTGTTGTCGTTCACCAGTGATGAGAGCTTGTCGGGGGGGATCTGGTTGAAGAGGTAATCGATCAGCCTCTGGTCCTCGGGTATGGTGTAATCGCCTCTGTACTCTTCCGGAATGGGCGGGATGTTCGGGTCGTCGCTCGGAAGTTCATTTAGGATCGCCGCCTCCACGGAGTTGGTGGCGTTGTGCAGGGTCTTTATCAGTGTGGATATCGAAAAGCAGAAGATAATGCCGTCCTCCCTGCCCTTGTCCACCTTGTTGTAGTTCAGGGCCTCCTCCACATCGGAGATCTCCTTCAATACGGCGTAATCCGTTATGTTGGTCTCGTCAGTGGGATCGAACTTGTTCTGGCTTTCAGTGAATATCGTGGCAAGGTCGGTGGACCAGTCCTCCTTCATCTCGAAGAGGACCTTTTCCGCGTCCGATCCCCCGGGAAGGTAGACCTCGAAGTCGCCCCGTATCTTCTCCTGCATCAGAGGTTCCACCTCCTCCCCCCCCATCTTGTCCTGGAGGAAACCCGTTCCGATGATCCCGAAATATCCGATGAGCAGGGAGATAACCACGGTCAGGGCAAAGACGGTCTTTCTCCATTTGAGTATGGTATCCATCACCAGCTCAGCGGGTTTGCTCTTGAACATCCTTGTCGAGTATTCCTCCCCCCGATCGTCTATCTCCCTCAACCTCCTCCCGGTCTGCCTGAAGAAGACCTTGGCCCTTTCCGTGTATTCGGGGGTCCTGTCCCCCAACCTTGAAACAACCCGGTCCAGGGTCTCGTCGACCTCCTCCCCGGGCTGTCGTGTCGGTTCCCCTCGGGGCCCCCTTCCTTCTTCGTTCCTTCTCATAATGAACCCTGTGCACTGCAGAAATCAGTGGTGGGTTGAATTCCCCTCCTATTAAAAATAGTTGTGCAACGGCCAGCACGTTCCATTAGTGAGGGGCCTGTCGAGGATGCTCTAAACTCAATCGATCTGGCCGACCCTCTTCATGCCTGCCCTCGAATAGAGGAATCCTACTATGCACGAGAGGGCAAGTCCCACGCCGATGCCAAAGAGCGGGGAGAACTCGTTTGGGAGTTGAAAGAGCCTCGGGGCCAAATAAAGCATGTAGAACACCGCGACCGTGATCGGAATGATGAGTATGGACCAGAGGATGGTCGCCGATATCCACCATTTGAGCGGACTCAGGAGTATTCCTTTTTCCTCTACGTTCGTTTTTTCCTTGTCCTTTGGCATGTTCACGGCTCCGCGAGGGGATAGTGTACCCGGGGACCGATATTTATATTTTGTCTGGGGTATCCAACCCCCACTGGCACCCCCTTTCGGTTAAAAAGGATTATATAGCAAAATATCGCTGTAACAGATGTCGGGGCAGGGGGGGAGAGAGAACCGGGTTATCCGGATGGATTTGTAGCGACCGGGTGGGAAGGGTCACAGACCGTAGGTGTGTTTCTGAAGGCCCCCTTCGGGGGGCCGATATGATCCTCTACATGCAGTACTTTCCGCTCTTAAGCGCGGAGTCGTAACCCATCATGTTGCCCTCGACCTCGAGTTGAGGATCCTCCATCGTTTCCATGTTCACGATTATATCGACCAGCACGTTGACGGTCTCCCTGAGCTCTCGAACCTCCGACCTGAGGTCCTCTATGCCCTTCATTACCTTCTCGTCATCTCTATCCATCCACAATCACCTTTCCCTGACCGTGGTGTCTCAGTCACCCGATAACCGCCTTTTTTGGGGGTCGTTCAAAGTAGTCCGCCGGTGTATTTAGATATTTTGGTATTGAACATTTCAGGGGTGGGTTCTTCAACCCCCCTATTGGAAATAATAATATGCCCCGTCCCTGTTTCAACCGTGCAGTGAGGTCGTTATCGATGGGAGAAACGGGACTTAAACTGGAGGTCGCACAGCTCAACCACAGGAGGTTCGATACCCAGGGCAACATGAGGATCATGGAGGAGACCCTCAAGGATTCCTCCTCCGATCTGGTGGTCTTCCCCGAGATGTTCCTTACGGGGTACACGCTGGGAAAGGATGTCTACGACCTTGCAGTGTCTCCCGGATCGGGGGCTTTCGACGGACTGATCGAGGTCGCAAAGGAGACTGGCAGGTCCATACTCTTTGGTTTCCCGGAGAGGGGAAGCCCGGTAAGGGGCCAGGTCTTCAACTCGGCGGTACTGCTGGGCCCGGGCGGGGTGATGGGATGTTACAGGAAGATGCATCTGGTGGACTTCGGTCCTTTCGAGGAATATGCCTACTTCACTCCGGGCAAGGGGCCTTTCATGTTCCAGCTGAAAGGGATCAGGATCGGTGTCATCATCTGCTATGATATATTCTTCCCGGAGCTAACAAAATACTATGCCATGAAAGGAGCCGATGCTGTTATCTGCCTGTCTGCGTCCCCATCCCTTACCAGGGAATATTTCGAGGCCGTGATGAGGGCCAGGGCCATCGAGAACACGGTCTATTTCGTCTATTCCAATCTGGTGGGGCCCGACGGCCGTATGGATTTCTGGGGCGGGGCTGCGATAATCGGCCCCAAGGGGGAGGCAATAGCAAAGGGCCCCTATCATGAGGAGGGCAGCATAAAGGCGGTTATTGGCCCCGGGGAGCTTGAAAGGGCAAGGAGGATGAGGCCCACGCTCAGGGATACCAGGAAGGACCTCTTTAATGAACTGTCCCGAAAAGGTGGTTTCGGACCTGTCCGATAATACCCGGATAGGCAGATTTACGCTATGTTTTAATACCTGTTAAATCCTTTTTGCGAACGGTCGGGTGTAATCTTCGATGGGACTGTTCAGGAAACGTACCAAGAAGAAGGTCGAGTTCGAGCCTGCGGGTGTGAAGGAGAGCCTCATCGAGATGAAGGACCTCTCCGAGCAGATAATCGATCTGTCATATGCGGCGATAATTTTCGACAGTGATGATATTGCCCGGGAGGTGGACGACCTCGAGGAGAGGCTCGATCGGCTCCTGTACAGCGTGAGGATAGGTCTCCTGCTTGCCGCAAGGAACAGGGAGGATGCGGAGAAGCTTTCCGGTATCCTTCAGGTGGCAGCTGCTGCCGAACAGATAGGTGACGTGTCCGCCGACCTAATAAAACTGCTCGATGAGGATATCGAGTTCAGGCCGTTCGCACCCTTTTTCCTTAAGGATGCGGATGAGAAGATATGGGCGGTCAAGGTGGCAAGGGGCTCCCATATGGTGGGGAACACGGTAGGGAAGATGTCGGTGGAATCGGAGACAGGGGCCAGGATAATCGCGATAAAGAGAGGCAACAGATGGATCTACGATATTGATTCCGAGCACAGGCTCAAGCAGGATGACACGCTGATAGTCAGGGGTGTCGAGGACGGTCTAAAGGAGCTTTCCGCTTATGCGAAGGGTGATGCGAGATGGGGAGAGTACCGGAGGTAGAGGATCCCATGGAGGAGGTGATGGACCTCTTCCTGGAGATGAAGGACACCTCGGAGCTCATGGTGGACCTGGCCTATTCCTCCCTGCTCTTTTATAACAAGGAGATAGCATCCGAGGTGGAGCACCTGGGGGACAAGGTGGAGGAGATGTCCGGGAGGTTGAAGAGGCTGTCACTCGAGAAGATGTCCGGGAGGTCCACGGATGCCACGCTTATGCTCCTGAGAATGGATACCTACGTGAACGCAATTGCGGATTCCGCGATGTCCATAGTGGATGTCGTGCTGAGGGATATCGAACCCCACCCCATCCTCAGGGAATCCATAATGGAATCCGATGTTGGTATATTCAAGACCATGATCAAGGAGAGGTCCATTTTCCACTGCAAATGCATCAAGGACCTGAGGCTGGCCACTGAGACCGGTATGTGGATAATCGCGATTAGAAGGGGTACCAAATGGATATACGGACCGGAGAGGGACGAGAAGCTGATGGCGGGGGATACCCTCTTTGTCAAGGGACCGGAGGAGGGGATGAAGAAGCTGAACAGGCTTGCCAGCGGAAAGCTGAGAAAGCTCTGATAAAAGCATTTAAGAATAAAAAGAACATGAACCGTTCCCACCGCGGGCGTGGTGTAGCCTGGTATCACTTTAGCTTGCCAAGCTAAAAACTCGGGTTCAAATCCCGGCGCCCGCACTGATTTTCTCTCGTCAATTAGTTATTGTCCATGAAAATCAGTGCTCGATATGCTATCATACGACAAAAAAGAATAATTAATGATCAGTACGTTTTTTGTCTGGCCCATGGATATGTATTATCGTTGATTAGATGACTATCCATTGGTCCCGGCGCCCGCACTGATTCTCTCTCGTCAATGATTCAGCGCCCTCGGAGAACAGTGCGCGATAAACTATCATACGACCAAAAAGGTTATTATTGCTACTGTTCGAAAAACGTTCATTTACGGCTTGAGTTAGGTCATCGAGAACGAATAGGTCACCCCCTCTGTCGGGGTGGTTGTATTCACTGTTCAAATGCATCAAATAGGTTCGATCATTATCTATCACGAAACTCTCCATCATATATCTCTGAACCACAACAGAATACTATGGTCCTTCATCAGTAATCGAGGTGTCATCGGTATCTCCCCCTGACATCCGAAGAGGTTCCTTCCGCCCCTCTCCTTCTCTCTCTTCTGTCCTGTCCTTATTCCTTCTAACAAAGAGTACGAGCGATATCATCAAAACAATTATCAGCAGCAGCGGGATCAACAAAAGCAGAAGTCCCCAATTACCTTTCCCGGAGGATTCCTTCGCAGTCACATTGAAGGAAACCGAATCGGAAATGATCCCATATCCGCTGATCTCAACCGCAAGCTCGTATGACCCGTTCGTTCTCAGTTCCAGTGTCCCGTTCGCAGAACCCATCCGATCAAGTTCCTGACCATCCCTGAGGATCACCAATACAGGCTCCAGGGTTCCATCATAGCCGCTGAATGCGATATCATAGGAGATGCTGTCCCCAACACTGTACGTTTCACGGTCAGGTTCGAGCAGTATGGAACACTCAAGTGTGGACAGGTTCATTTTCACCTCTACGGGTATGTGGTGTTCCCTCGAGGGGCCGCCTTCGATACCGACCGTTATGCCCAATGAATATGATCCGTGGTCCCCATCGCGGGGTGAGATCACGAGCCGGTCCCCGCTCAATGAG
>Ga0272443_10001270_pt1 | contig 38269 bp, 36 predicted proteins | sample SSMAcet12_FD_193581 | JGI IMG/M metagenome (GOLD analysis project Ga0272443, IMG submission 193581) | Marine sediment archaeal communities from Little Sippewissett salt marsh, Falmouth, MA, United States - SSM-Acet-12 | ecosystem: Environmental > Aquatic > Marine > Wetlands > Sediment ...
CTGCGCCAAATGCAAGGATAAGAAGAAGGTGGGGTGCGAGGGGTGCTTTCACGATAAGAGAAAGAAGAACCTGGAGAAGATGAAAGAAGAGATCGTCGAAATGATCAAATGAACACAGGGGGGATTAGATGGTAGAAGGGCCGTCCAGGGAGGTGGACAGAAGAGGTCTTCATTCCATTCTAAAGAGAAGGGGGTTCTTCTGGCCTTCATTCGAGATATACGGGGGAGTGGCGGGATTCTTCGATCTGGGCCCCCTGGGCTCCCTGCTCAAGGACAATATCGAGAGGATATGGAAGCAGAGGTTCGTCGTTGAGGAAGAGTTCCTGCTTGTCGACTGCCCCTCTATCAACCCTGAGGCTGTCTTCAAGGCCTCGGGACACCTGGAGAAGTTCTCCGACCATCTGACCAGATGCCAGGATTGCGGAGTTCCCTTCAGAGCGGACCATCTTCTTGAAAGCCTCGTAAAGAACCCCGATACACTTGATAAAGAAGAACTGGAGGAGGCCCTCACCCAATATGGCGTTGCATGCCCCGACTGCGGAGGAAAGCTGGGCCCCCTCGAGGAGTTCAATCTGATGTTCTCGACCCACATAGGCCCCGGCAACGAGAAGAGGGCATATCTGAGACCGGAGACGGCTCAGTCCATCTTTCTGGACTTCAACTCCCTCTACAGGTTCAACAGGGAAAGGATGCCCTTCGGTGTTGCTCAGATAGGCAGGGGTTACAGGAACGAGATATCCCCCAGACAGGGTATGATAAGGTTGAGGGAATTCCACATGGCGGAGGGGGAGTTCTTCTACGATCCCGAGGAGGATACATTCCCCCGGTTCGAAAGGTACAGGGACAAGGAGGTCCCCCTGGTCCCGAACACAGACCCGGAAAGAACAATCAGCAGGGAACTGGGGTCCGCGGTCAGTGAAGGCATCATCTCATCCCGGGTCATGGCCCATTTCATGGGGGCCACTTTCTCCTTCGCCGAAGATATTGGCATACCGAAAGAGGCCATACGCTTCAGGCAGCATGAGGCTTCGGAGATGGCACACTATGCCATGGACTGCTGGGACCTCGAGGTCAGCACCTCCTGGGGATGGGTGGAGACGGTGGGTATCGCTGACAGGTCGGCCTACGACCTCTCGCAGCACTCGAAGGGGTCGGGATCCCAACTGACGGCCGACAGGAAGTTCGAAATTCCCGTAGAGCGCGTTATCAACCGGTTGGAGGGGGACATGAAGGTACTCGGCCCTGTTCTTAGGTCCGATGCTGGAGCGGTAATGGAGGTCCTGAGCAGGATGGACCCGGAGTTCATATCCTCTGCCCTTGAGACCTCGGAAACCATCCCCATCACGGTAGGAGACAGAACGGTGGAGGTGCCTTCGAACGGGATAAGGATAGTGAAGGGGACAGAAAAGGTACACAGGGAGTCCTACATCCCCAGTGTGATCGAGCCTTCCTTCGGAATAGACAGGCTGATGGTGGGTCTTCTGGAAAACAACTACCGGGAGCAGGCAGCCTCCCCTCTCTCCGATGATGAAAGCGAGGAGCCCTACAGGGTGATCTCCCTTCCACCCGGGACCGCACCGATCAAAGCGGGTGTGTTCCCGCTGGTCAACAAGGACGGACTGCCCAAGATAGCATCCGAGATCGACCTGAAATTGAAAAGGGAAGGCCTTGTGACCTACATGGACACCTCGGGGTCCATAGGGAGGAGATACGCCAGAATGGACGAGGTAGGGACACCCTTCTGCATTACCGTGGACCATGATACCAAGAAGGACCGCACCGTAACCATAAGGGAGAGGGATACGGGGGCACAGGTAAGGGTCGGGATCGATGACCTCCCAGAATTGCTCAACGGTCTGATCCACGAAAGGGTGGCCTTCTCCTCCCTGGGATGATACTTAGGTTCCAGTTCAAGCTCTTTTTCGCCTATCTGTCATCCTCTGTTCCTGTAGTATTTTACAAGGAAGAAGGGCAAACCCAGTAGAAGTCCGAAGAGGCAGCTGATCAACCCGATAACCACCACCCAGCCGAGTGTATCGATTATAAAACCGAGGACGTAAAAAGGCCAATCGATGGGAAGGCTCTCCATTATTATTATGAACACAAGGGTGATACCGAATACCGCAAGTAGCCCCCAGATGCTGTTCCTGAAGTCCTGTTTGGAAGGTGCCAGTGAGATCGTGAGTGAAGCAGCCATGTATACGTAGAGGATGAACCAGTAGGCACCCTGCTCGTAGAGGTTCTTCCAGATAAGCTCCCAGGAAGCCACAAGCGTGTTCAGGACGACCACCCCGACGTTTCCTTTGGTCGAGAGTTCCCAGGATATCTGACATCCGAGTGCGAAATTGAACAGCAGTCCAAGGAGGATAAGTACGATGGGTATACCAAAAAAGGGTGCCATCGATATCAGTGCCTGTCCGAACACCCCGCCCTTGCCCTTGCCGTGAACCACCTCCCCCCCGGTCCTCGATATCAACCTCACCCTTGTGACGCGGGCTCCGGTCAGCTTGCAGGCGACATAGTGGCTGAGCTCGTGGACGATTATTCCCGGCGCGGCGAAGACTATGTAGACCCACCTGGCCAGGGAGTAGGAATACATCCTGTCCAGAAGGTAGGAAAGAACCACCAGGGCTGCAAAATAGAAGAGGATGTTGATGAACTCGGCTAGCATCGTGTACAGTATATGCTCTATTCACTAATAACGATAGGGGAAAAGGGGGGCCCGAAGGCCCCCTGATGGATGCTCAATCCTTTTTCTGGGGTTCCATAATCCTCTCGTTGGGTATGGACCTCTTTATCTCCAGCTGCTCGGTGAGCTCCTTCTGCAGCATCTCCGATCCGTCCACGACCTCCACGGGTTGTGTGGAGACATCGTCGGTCCTGGGGCAGTCCACGACCCTCTCAATGTGGTTCCTTGACGGGCCCACTGAAACAGCCGGTATGTTCCCCAGGCCAGTATATACGTTCGGATTGGTGGGATCCGTGTGCCCGCGGTATTCTATGTAGTTGTTGTCCCGGTCCTGGTCCGCATTCGCGTTGGGGTCCATGACACCATCCATGTTGGAATCCTTCCTCTCGGACCACAGGGAGCCGATGTAGTTACCCGGATTGATCGATCCCGGACCCAGGCCGGCGGGTATGAATACCCTTGCACCTTCGCGGGCCATATCCTCGGTTGTCGCAAACGGGTCCCAGGAACCGTTCCTGGCCATCTCGTACGGATAACAGAGCGGCCTGTTCCACGCCGAGCCGTTGAAGATATCCTCCCAGCCCTTGGGAAGCGTGTCATTGTCCTCGAAGGGCTGCGGATCCGAGAGGTTGCCAACGTTATCGGTCACCCATACCTCCCAGCCGTCGGACATGCCGTCGTTATCCGAGTCGTGGCCGCCCCTGTCCCCGGATTCTACTATCCAAGGGGCCGGGGAGGTGGTTATCTCGTTTATTCCGTCATTATCCGTGTCCCATCCGTACTGGTACTCATACAGGTTAATCCAGGGGAAATAATAGGTGACGTACTCGTAAGTCCCCGAGGAGACCTCCGTCCATATATCGAAGTAGTACCCATCGTGGTCCGAATCCAGACACCAGTCGGGATTGTCCCTGGGGGAAAGGGGATTGAGTACATAGGTCCAGGCGAGCTTCTCCTTGTTCCATACCGGACTTCCCCTGTTCTCGTCCTTCAGCTCCCATCCGTCGGGCATACCGTCACCGTCCGTGTCCCATAGAAGTGGATGGGTGCCGTTCTCGTACTCCTGCCAGTTGGTCAGGTCGTCCTGGTCCGGATCGTCGTATATGTCCGAATCGATGAGGGGATTGACGACCCAGAAATGTCCCCCTTCAGGAAGCTGGTTCCAGTAGTTGGTGTCGTATTCGAAATCGTACCACTCGATTATCTTCCTGGTGGCGTCCGATTTTATTATCTTTCCCTTGGTGTACTCCCAACCGTCGGGGATGCCATCACCGTCGGTGTCCCTCTTTGTGGGATCGGTCCTGTCATCCGTTGACCAGATATCGCCTAGCTCCTCATCGGAGTAGTCCCCGTCCCCGTTCGCATCCCAGTTATCCGTCCTGTCGTAATCTATGAGCGGGAAGAAGTCCACCTCGTTCTCCCTTCCATCCTCCATACCGTCCTGGTCCGTATCAGGATTGGTAGGATCGGTGATCCATTCCCGGTAGTTGGGTATCAGGTTCAGCTCGTCGTAATCGGACATCAGGTCATTGTCCGTATCCTTCTTGTGGGGGTCCGTCCGCAGCACACCGTAGGGGGAATAGTCCCAGATAAGTGTGGTATCTATCCCGAAGAGCTCATCCACGTCCATCCATCCGTCCAGGTCCGTGTCCGGATTGGTGGCGTTGGTCGGATCGAACAGAAGATATTCGCCCTCCGGCTCATCCACTATGCCGTCCAGATCGTCATCGAAACCGTTGGGCGGCAGCAGGTATTTCGTCCTCCCCTTGGTCTCCTCCCAGTCATCAAGCGACCTGGAGGTGTTGCCAACCTGCCTTATCTCGGAGGAACCCCCGAAATCGTTGTCCGAATCTGCCAATGTTGCGTTCGTGTAGTAGATGGCGGCGAACTGGGGGTTCGTGAAATAGTTCTCGCCTATGAGCTCACCCACGAAACCCTGCTTGAGCTCCTCCCCGTCCTTGAGGCCGTCCCCGTCGGTATCCGGTTCGTTCGGATTGGTGGAGACCGGATAGTACTTGGTTCCCGTGAACTCCTCGTAGTTGGTCAATCCGTCAGGGATCCTCCTGTACACCGTCTGACCGGAAGAGGTCACGTTCCACCATCCGTCATTGTCCTCCAGGTCGTCCTCTATCATGGGGGACACTGTGAACCTGGTCTTCAATCCATCCGAGATCTTATCCTCGAGGTCCTCCGGAATGCTGTTGGCCTCGGTCTGCTCGATTATCCTCGCGTTGTAGGCCTCCCAGCCGTCCCACATGCCGTCGCCGTCGGTATCCCTGTTGAGCGGGTCCGTCTGGAACCAGAGATTGTCCTTGTTGGGGAAAGCGTTCTCCAGGTAGTTCGGAAGCCCGTCGTTGTCAAGGTCCTTGAAGCGGTCCGTCGAATTGAGCGGATCGAGTCCCGAATCCAGTTCCCACCCGTCCTTCATACCGTCGCCGTCGGAGTCCTCCTTGTATGGACAGGTCCTGTAATCAAGTACACCGTCGTTGTTCCAGTCAACGGCGGACCTCGTGAAATTTATATTTAGCTCGATGAAGTCCGACAGGATGTATATCTGGCCCTTTATCGTGTTGAAATGTGAATCCCCATCGGTGTCCCAATCCAGAGGTGAGGTATGGTTCTGGTACTCCTGCAGGTTCGTCAGTGAGTCACCGTAGTGTATGTTAACCGGTGTTCTCTGGCCCCCCTCTATGGTGTAACCGATCCGTACGTCCATGTCGTAAACCGCATCGTTCGGGTTCAGCGGGTCGATAAGGCCCTCCTTCCACTCCAGTTCCTTGTCCTCGGAGGCTCCCGAGACGGCCTTGCTCACCTTCAGAATGTCCATCTTCTTCTCCTTGTTGGCCTGGAGAAGGTCGTCTATGGTACCTATCCAGACGTTCGTTTCTCCCTCCTCGAAGAACCTGTCCGCCAGTTCTCTCTGGTAGTTGAGCTCCCAGCCGTCATCCATCCCGTCTAGGTCTGTGTCCCAGAGGGACGGATTGGTGGTGACAGGCTTGAACTCCGAGGGAAGGTAGGGGTTGTACCTCATGTAATCGTCGAACTTGTCAGGGTCCTGGTTGGTCCTGTCGCCCACGATACCATCGCTCGGATCGTCATAAAGATGAAAACCACCCAGCCTTCCGATCTCGGCCCAATCGCCATCCGGGTTCTCGCTCGTGGATGAGGGTGTTAGACCACCGAATACGGGGTCCTCTATGTCGAAGGTGCCGTTCTCGTAGTCCCAGATGGCCCCTCCGCAGTACTCCCTCAGGTTGAAAAGCTCCTCCTCGGTATCTATCAGACCATTGTTGTTGTAATCGAAACCGTCACCGTCGGGGTTCTCGAAAGAGTCCCAGGTGTTCGGATCTATCGTGAGCCTCTCGGTTATGGGGTTCGGTCTGCTGTAAAGTGCCTCCCAACCGTCCTCCATTCCGTCCTGGTCCGTATCCGGGAACCTCCAGTTGGTACCGTAGATGTAGTTCTCCTCTATGTCCGACAGTTTATCCGGCCACGGGATGTACTCGTTGTTCACCTCGATAACATCGGAATCGGACTTCTTGACACCGGAAGGGTCAAAGATCGCATCCCTGTAGGGAGAACTGTCCTCCAGGCTGGTCGTGCTGCTCATTCCAGGGGAGAGGAACAGTATCGCCATTACAGCTCCTATCATGACGATCACTATACCGACCACGATCAGAATGAATTTGTCTCTTCCAAGATTCTCAAAGAAACTCGCTGGCGAAGCCATTTACTTACCTCCAACCGATATCGCCCAGGCTGTTGATCCGGCATTGTATGGCCACTTGTTTATTAAAGGTTTTGGACCCCTAACCAACATATCACTCCAGCCAGGAAATTGGACCCGTTATCGTGAATATCATCACCTTTTCCTGCTATATAACCCTAATCCTCACATGTGGTCGTCTGGACCCTCAGATATCGGGAGGATCGGGAGGTCTTGGAAGACCACCCTCCGAATGAATCCCATCCTCTGTCTGTCCCGTGACCGATTCGGAAGATGCCGAGCCTCCGTCTGATGGGAGTCCCTGATCGGGTGTGGGGAGCGGTTTTTCCGGATCGGGCTTACCCATCTCCGGTGATCCCCGGGCCTCTTCGCCCTCCATGGTGGAGATCTGATCCTGCACATCTCCCTGTTCCTGGGAAGACCCCTGTTCCCCCATTCCGATGGGTTCGGGAGGGGGTTCCTGATAATGCTCCTGCTCACCCATCCCGGCAGGGTCGGGAGGGGGTTCCTGATAATACTCCTGTACACCCATCCCGATGGGTTCGGGAGGGGGTTCCTGATAATACTCCTGCCCACCCATCCCAATGGGTTCGGTGGGGGGTTCCTGATAATACTCCTGCACACCCATCCCGATGGGTTCGGTAGGGGGTTCCTGATAATACTGCTGTTCCTGTTGGTACGTTCCCTGATCGTCGTAACCCTCCGCGGGTGGAAGTTGTTCATAATACTGTCCGGATAGCTGTTGTTGCTCCTGAGGTGGAAGGTACTGGCCCCCGGGTTCGCCCGGCATGACCGGGGGTGGGGCCATCGATGCCACAGCCTTTGGCCTGTTCCTTATCCTCATAACTATGAACAACAGAGGGAATAGCACAGCAAGGATTACTACCAGCACGACAAGGATCCACAGTATGAACGCCAACTGTTCCGAGCCCAGTTCCGGATGTTCGGATGGGTCCAACGGATCGTAATTGCGATCGATCTCCTCTCCGTCCTTCCAACCGTCCCCGTCGGAATCGGGGTTCATGGGATTTATCTTCTGCCCGTAATCCAGATAGTAGAGGTATTCCTCTGAGTTGTTCAATCCATCCCCGTCAGGGTCCTCCCCCGCATCCAGGGGATCGGTGGGGTCCAGCCCGAACTCCAGCTCCCATGAATCCAGCATACCATCACCGTCCATATCCTCCGGAAGGGGCGGGTCCGTGACCCTGACCACCTCCGTCACCTCATCGGAATGGGCCACCCCGTCGAATACCTTCAGGGTTACGGTATATACTCCACCCCTCGGGTAAACGTGTTCCACAGAGGTAAGGTCAATCCCCGAAACAAGATCGCTGCCGTCCCCGAAATTCCATATGTAGGTCAGTTTCTGGTCCCCATCCTCGTCCGATGCATCGGATGTGTAGAAATCCACGGTCAGGTTGCCCTCTTCCAGGCCGGGGGATATCTCCCTTGCCACGGGTATGTCGTTCACGTTCTCTATGGTTATCCTGCAGATACCCCAATCGAGCCCCCCCCATGGGTCCCTGACGCTGATATTCACCTCCCACACCCCGTTCATCTCCTCGTTCACGGCATCTATGACGACCTTGCCGGTGGATACATCCCAATCTAGTGCCAGGGTAGGGGCGACCAGCTCCAGGTCACCGAAGTCCACGTAGAATTCGAGTACGTCCCCGTTATCCAGGTCCGGGTCCGTCCATGTCGGTATGATGATCAGCTTTTCGTTCTCAATGGTCGACTTGCCCTCCGGGACCCATATCACGGGGGGGTCGTTGACGTTGATCACGTCGAACTCCAGCACAAGCTGGAGGTCCCCGCCTTTTCCGTCCGATACGGTTATGGTGAACTCGAAACCCGGAACGTCATCGTCACCCGTTACGAACCATCCCTCTCCCGTATCGGGATCCCAATCGTAATTGACGCCCTTTTTAGGACCGTACAGGACCTCGTCTATGTCGCAATCGAAGGAGAGCTCGTCGCCATCCGGGTCCTCCGCTCCTATGATGGACATCTCGATCCTCGCGCCCTGGTCCCTCTCCCAGTCCAGAATATTGTCAAGGTCGTAGTTCTCCGAATCCACCCTGACGTACCTTATGATCGGGTCGTCGTTTGTGGGTGCGATGTTCAATCTTATCTCCAGTTCGGTGTATTTGGGGTAGAGGGGGTCCCTGTCCGATGCATTGATGAGGAACGAGAAGACCCCATAGACATCGGGTTTGGGCATCACTTTGAGTACCCATTCCGGGGATTCCACGCTTCCGTTGTTCTGTATCGTCGCCGTGAAGTTCCTGTTGTTCAGCTGTGTGGCCTTTTCGCCTTCCTCCTTCACGAGCCTGTACTCCAGCTGTGTTCCCGGATTGGGATCGTCGAAGAGCGGGGCGAGGTCCAGGTAGGTCGGTTTCGAATCCTCTTCCAACTGGACCAGTTCCACCGGTTTTATTGCCTCGGGAGGGAGGTTGTCATCCACGATCGGCCCGTCTTTCACCTGCTCTCCAACTATGAACGCCCAGTGCTCCTGGTCGTGGGCCGAGAAGTTGAATGTGTGTTCTCTATCACTTCCTATCGTCGAACCCAGTACCTTTACAGAGTACTCCACCCCGACCGAGAAATCACTGCCCTCTCCCGGTGATGCGGTCATGTCCTTCAGGAACTGACCGTCCAGGTAAAGGTATACTCCCACAGGGGTGTTGTTGTTCTCGTCCATGTAGGTGACCGTGAACTCGTATATGTCGCTTGAGGTCCCTCTCAGCGGGGATACTTTTCCGTTGACGAGTATGGGCCTCTTGTTGGGGATCTTTGCATAATAGGAGTACCCCAGATTGTACCCTGTGTATGCATCTATTGGGGTATAGGAGACACCCCCCGAGCTGGTCACCCCGAAAAATTCAATCATTATACCAATCTTCATCTCTGTGCAATTTTGTATAAGTGTAAGTTGATAGGGAGTTGGTTCATAATCAAGCAACGTTTGAAAGCGCAGTTCCTGAGATATTTTATATACGTCAGTATGGAATACTCCCGGGTTGTTATTCCTATCATCGTATTTGATTATAATGTCCACTCCAACTCCATAATCAATACCACTAATGGATGCCGACGGGAAGGGATTTACAAGGTTGAAATTAAGTGATAGAACAGTCGGATGTAATGAATTTGGTGCAGTCAGTTTATACCAATCAAAGAGGTCCTCGTCCATATCTAAATCCGTAGATATCTGACCAGAAGAGCTGGAAAGGGTTTGAGAACTCCCTACATCATTCGAGGAGTCCTTTGGTGTTTGGGAAGACATTGTCAATGTGAAATTATACGACATCTTGCCAGAAAATTCGGTCTGGTCAAGAGGTCTGATTATCAGCCCATAATTACCTGAATACGACGCATATGCATGTATGCCCTGCCATATTTGTGTTGGGTACCAGATATCTATGGCTAGGGAAACCCCATTACTATCGGCAGAAGACATTGCATCGTTTGGATAGAAACCCCATAACCACCCTACGAAATAATCATATTGATCTGAAGCATTTATATAATTTGGAATTACCTCTATTTTATCAACCGGACCAGCTCCACCGTTCATTGAAAAATAGTAGAAATCAAAATCATTACCATTGCTCAGGTTTCCATGAACCTCTAAGGTATTACCTACTGAAATGGGTATGTTGTTCGCAGTTGCCCAATTGTTGTTGCCCTCTGTCTCCTGAAAGATGGTCCTAGATGGAAGGGTGGGACTGACAATACTATCCTTCATCCCATCTGTACTATTCATTAGAGCTAGAGTGGGAATTAAAATCATACTTGCGACACCAATAATGATGATGATTTCATACCTGCTTATCATTCATTTACACTCCATTATCCGATGATGTAATTTATTATCTCATGGGTAAGACCACTAGGTGAATCATTAGTTATATTAATTATCTACCATGGGTATCAATGGAAAACAAAAAGTCGCCAATTGTGTCAATGGAAAATCCGCCATTTTTATTTACTCATAACTGAAGGCATCTCCTCCCATTTTGACAGCAAACACACTCAATCCTCATTTTCAACCTGTTGCTATCGTCCTTTAGGTTTAACGTCACACCATTAGAAATAATCCTATTAAATATCATATATTATTGGCCATAATATGTATCAATCCTTCCATTTGGAATCGCATTTGGTGTGCCTACTGTTAATTCATCCTTCGAAGGGGTAGTGGTATGTATATCTGGTACATCACAAAGAGCTTTACTTCCATATTGCCTACTTAGTCCAATATGCTCGCCAGGGGTTCCCATTATGTGTTGATTTATATTTATTGAATTTAAATTTGCATTCCCATGGTATATTGTGATGTATTCTTCACAGGAAAGAGCGAAATCACCATATCCATCACCATTGTCATCTCCCATATATTCAATATCAAAATAATAACCCATAGTGCTACTAATTTGGAAATCTACCCAATTAGGATTGATAACATTATTTATTGAAATTCCAGTTTGACTTCCCGGAAATATTAATACCTTATGACCTGGAGAAACATATATTGGTGGTGGTCCTTCATCCAATAAACCATATGTTATACCAAATGTCAAAATATCTGAATAACCATCATTATTTACATCACCACCTGATATATCCTCTCCATATCCATATCCAATCCAACTTGGTGGATTTCCTGGACCCATGAAATTTAAATAAACATCTGGAACTGTTGATATCGCATTTCTATTATTCTTTCCGTAAAAAACACCAAAATTTGATATGCCCTGATTATCAATATTTGTCACGGTGAAATCATCATAACAATCAGCATTTGTTGAATCAACGTTTCGTACCACGTATCCAATATTATTCCATCCGGCTGTTCCACTAAATTCCACACAATCTGGATGCGAAGCCGCATTACATTGATTTGGCCAAGCACCACCACCAAATGTATTACCATATTTTCCAAAAAGAACATATGTTTTACCATAGCTTGGTAACCCCGATCCGGGAGCTCCGATTAATAGGTCTTCATAGGAATCTCCATCAAAATATCCAGAATCAAGAGAATATCCAAACATACCATTAGTATAATTACCACGAATATTACAATCAATTCCAAGCCCGGATTCACTACCGAGAAAAATAAAAAGTTCACCTTCATTAGTAGTTCCACCACCACCTGAATCTGACAAGTAGTCACTTATTATTAGATCATCATAGCCATCATTATTATAATCCCCTGCAGTAATGTCATGAGCATTAGTGATTAGTCCTACACCTGTAGTCCAAGTATTTCCTATGCTAACCCATGCGGAACCTGAATATTCGATAATCTCCACTCCTCTTGAGGAGTCTAAAACTGCAATTTCAATCTTACCATCTCCATCAGTATCAAGATTTTCAATTGCTGTTCCAAATTTCTGTGAAATAGGTGGCCCAATAGGGGCAGCCATAGTAAAACCAGGTGTGTTACTTAAGCTAATTGTGGGTTGCGCACCTATTATAATAGATACAATTAATATCATTATCACATATTTAAATAACCTACTCATTTAATCATGCTCCCTTTCTTATCACATGCTATAACATTATTAATATAAATCTTTTTTCTATGAATCGGCCTTTTTATGTAAATAAAACCCAAATGAAGAAGTTGACGCACTTCTTTGGTTTACACATACATTTCTATAACTCTTATAATAAAAATAATAATAACTGCATTCCCTCTGAATACACAATCAATTCAGCTATTAAATTATTTATTAATCTTTACATATTCTTTAGAATAATATCTACGGATTTGTCCTCTTCAGGGTCCTCGGGAAAGGTATAGCATCCTTGATGTTGTCCAGTCCGCATATCCATGCCAGGAGCCTCTCCACACCCAGTCCGTATCCCGAGTGGGGTACCGATCCGTATCTCCTCAGGTCCAGGTACCAGTCGTAGTTCTTCGGGTCCTCCCCCTCTTCCTCCAGGCTTTTTATCAGGGATCCAACATCGGTATCCCTCTCGGAGCCGCCAACCAGTTCACCGTAACCGGCGGGGGCTATCATGTCGAAGCATTTCGCCACCAGTCCCGGCGCGTCCTTGACGCTCTCATCCACGGGTTTGTAGAAGGCCATCGCCTCCTTGGGATACTGGATCACCGTCACCGGCGTCTCGAAATGTAACATCAATGCCTCCTCCTCCGTGGTCCTCAGGTCCTTACCCCACTCCACCTCGATCCCGTCCTCTTTCAGGAGTCGTAAGGCCTCCGTGTAGGTAATGACCGGCCAATCCACCTCCGTTATCCTCTCAAGGTGATCCCGGTCCACCTCGAGCACATCAAGATCGTCCCCGTTATTTGAGAGAACCTCCTTGATTATGAACTTGATCTCCTCCTCGGCGACCATCACAACGTCCAGATAACCCATCCATGCCGCCTCCATCTCCGCCATCCAGAACTCGGACAGGTGGCGGGACGTCTTTGACCTCTCGGCTCTGAACGTCGGCGAGACATCGTAGATCCTCTCAAGCGAGAAGATCGCGGCCTCCGCGTAGAGCTGCCAGGACTGGGTCAGATAGATCGTGCTGTCGTAGTAGTTCACCTCGAAGAGCGTCGAACCGCCTTCACAGGCGTTCGGCGTGAAGATTGGGGGCGTGAACTCGTGGTATCCCTTTCCCCTGAAGAAATCGTGTATTGCCCCCGTCACCGTTGAGCGTATCCTCATAATTGAGGTGAGTTTCCTGGACCTGAGCCAGAGATGTCTCATATCCCGCAGGTATTCCTCGCTCTGGTCCTTTGTAATTGGGAACGGATCGGCCCTGTGGACGACCTCGAGGGCACTCATCTGCAGTTCGAAACCCCCAGGTGCTCTACCGTCGGGACTGACCTTCCCACGTAACTGGACGGAGGACTCAATGGGAAGAGCACTGGCTTCTTCGAACTTGGAGTCACCCAGGTCCTCTCTCGACGCCACACACTGGATTATACCGGTGGAGTCCCTGAGGACTATGAAGAGCATCCTGTTGCTTCCCCTGGTCCTGTATATCCAGCCCCTCAGGTTAAGATCGACTCCGATCATCGCCTCTACCTGGGCGTCCCTGATGCTTGTGTAACTGCCGACCATCATGTGACCTCCGGGTTCCTTGTTACGTTCTGGGCATATCGGAGCTATTATTTATTTCGAACCCTGAGGGTCGTGATCAGATCCCCTCCCCGGGGGGTCTCCTGGGCCCCCGTACGGGGCCGACCCTTGCCCTTTCCCCTCCCCTCCTTGACCTTCTCTCGTGAGGGGGCATACTCTCCTCCTCCTTTCTGAGTTCCAGTGCTTCCTCCTCCTTCCTCAACTGGATATTCCCGTAGAGGAGGGCCAAAAAGACGAAAACAAGAAGGACGACAATGCCTATCAGAACATATTTCACCCAGTCCACTTTGTCTTCCTTCCCATCCTCATCATTCGATCCGTGAATGACATTCACGACCACGGAATCGTAACCTATGTTGCCTGATTCATCGAAAGCCCTGACCTCTATCAGGTTCGGTCCGAAACCGAGTTTCAGGGTGGCGTTCCATGAGGTGGAACCTGTGACGTTGGACCAATTTCCTCCCCCTACCCTGATCTCCACTTTCGCAAGTTCCGTCTCATCCGATGCGGTCCCCCTGACCTCTATCTCAAGCACCTCCTCCAGTATCGTCCTGTTGCCGGGGTTCGTGATGTTGACCACAGGGGGTATGTCATCGATGACGACCAAACTGTCAAGGTAGTATATCAGCTGGGTGAATCGTACATTCCCGACATTGTCCGTGGCCTGCAGGTCTATGATGTTCTCCCCCGGGTCCAGTGTCACGATCCACTCGTAATTTCCCGATCCCATTATCCGAACGTACTGTCCGTCCCCGCTTTTTCCTTCAACGGTGGCGACTCCTTTCTCATCGTAAACCTCCAACTCCATCCTCACTACCGGATTCGTGAACCGTGACATGTGGGGGGGATCTATCTCGGTGAACTCGGGGGGCTGCACGTCCATGAAGACTTCATAGGAAAGGGTACCCACGTTCCCGACAAGGTCGACAGAATATATCGTGAGCTGGTTGTTGCCCTCGTTCAGGGAAACGGTATGGGTGAAGACACCATCAACCACTAGAACCGGCACTCCGTTGATAGTTACGCTGGCTCCTGCCTCGGTGGTCCCCCTGATCGTGACCGTGTCCGATCCGGTCAGGGACGGGGCTTCGATCAAAGAGACCCCTGGAGCGATGGTATCCAGTATGACATTCCTGTGCACGACGGTCCTGGACCCGGTACGGTCCGTACCTATTATAACGATCGTATTCCCTCCCTCCGATAGGTCCGTGACCGTCGTCTGGAAGGAGCCGTTCACGATATTCACCGGTCTGTAATTGACGGTCAATTCGATAACACTCTGGTCGACAATTCCCTGCACGTTCACTGGAAGGTCACTGGTCAGGAATCCCTCATGGGGGTACTGAACATCGATTATAGGGGGAGTGGAGTCCCTGAACACCATAAGGGAGAGGGAGGCCGAGTTTCCTGCACGGTCCACCGCGGAGAGGAGTATCGTGTTCCAACCGTCCTTGAGATAGTGTGTGGTGTTGAAATCACCATCGAGCATGGCTACCACGTCGTTTCCGACCTTCAATGACGCATCCGGGGAGCAGGTACCCCTTATCTCGATGTAGGAACCGTTCCAGTAGGTGCCATCCCGCGGGGTAAGGACCGTTATTACCGGCGCCATCGTATCGATCCAGAATTCGGTCCCCTGGTTTGTGGTTCGACCGTCCAGGTTGGTCGCGAACAGTTCTATATCGTGGAAGCCATCGTTAAGGGAGAGGTCAAGGGACAGTTCGTTTTCAGGTGAGAGTGCTATCTCGTTCCCGCCGTCGATCCGTATCGAGACCGCGGACAGGCCGACACTATCGATAATGGTCGCCGTCAAAATGAAGTTGTTACTATTCAGATATGCTCCGTCCTCGGGGTGCGAGATCTCCACAACCGGGGACGTTACAACGACAGATATCTCAAAAAGGTATCCTTCGTTGATGGTTATCTCCCTGCTCCTTTCTGCCCCGTCGTACCTGACCTCCATTGTGTGAGGGTCCTTCTCCTGGATCCCGGTTGATGTCTCCACCCGGTCCACGACCTCAATATCTTTCAGTTCGCCATTTTCGTCCACATTCTCTTTTAAAACCTCAGAATCGTTGCTGTCTATCAGGGTGAGTTGGGCCCCCGGAGCTGGCTGTCCCCCATTGGTGGTCACCCTGAAATCGATCCTCAGGGCCGAGACGACCTCGGCACTTGGATCGGAGATGGAACTCACCGGCAGGCTAGTGTTCAGCATGAATATGCTGGTCGTTTTTGACCAGGGCTCCTCCACGACGAGACCGTCCGCTGATCCCACACCCTGGTAGCAGTCGACCATGGTGATGTTCGAGGATGTGAAGATCCCCAGGTAGGATGAACCTCCGATACTGCATCCGGAAAGAAATATCTTGGACCCGTTCGCAATTACCGGTTCGGCCATGGATATCAGACTGCCGTCGTATACCTCACAGTCGGAATCCCGACAGTCCAGCCCGACCCCCAGGACGTTGATCATGAAAACACCGTCGAACTTTGTTTTGGATGAATCGGTCATCAGAGCAGCGCGATCGATGATCTCGAGGAACGTGATATCGGTCAACTGCGTATCGCCTCCCTCGAGCACCATTCCATAGAAAGAACCCATGAAGGTGGAATTAATTGCTGTGAGATTATCACTTCTCGAGTAGAAACCCTTCCTGGAGTTATTCGACGATAGGGGGTCACCGCAGGAAACTACCGTCACGTTGTCCAGATATACATTCGAACCCGCACCTGCGGATATCAGATATCCGTAGGACCCGAACTCAGGGAATATCGTGCAGTTTTTCGCCCTGAGTGTACCACCATTGGATATGTTGATCCAATTGGGTTCCCCTGAGCTCGAGTTCACCGACAGGTTCACGTTCTCGAGAACGAGCGTGCCCGTCACGGAGAGGTTTCCCCTCAGCATGATATCATCGTTCCTGTAGGTCTCGGTGCCGGTGACGTTCCAGGTCCCGTTGCGGTATATCGTACCCATCAGAACCATTCCTTCCGCCTCGCAGAGGAGGAAATCCGATGAGAAGAAATGGGCGGACGGAACCGTAGAAATGAGTATTATTATCAACACTGGCCAGATCAAAGGCGAATTTCCCCGGGGCATGGGACAATTAATGGTACTCTTACCTATAATAACTTGCCTCAGGTCAAATTCAACGTGGTTTTACAAGGGCTCCTTGCATGGTCCTTCCATGCCCTGTTCCTCGGATCCTTGGATTTTGTTACCCGGTAAGTGGAACGCCCTTTCACGGTCCCTCTCCATCTCCCACCCGGATTTTTTCCGTACCACCTTCCCCGGAGGCTGCAGGGGGTTGTTCCTGGACCCCTGGTATATCCTGTCCCCTTTCCACATGGGATCGAGGCCGGGGCTCAATGGCAATATCCTGATGATCCTCGTCCGGGGAGGGGGGTTCAGGCGGCCCATTATTCTGAAAACCCCCGTCCAAGAGTGAAGCGGGTCCCGTAGACCCTTCATCATCAGTTTCCAATTCGGAAGGCGAAGGGGGTTCCTGGAACCCTGTGTCAGCCTCCATCCCGTCGGATGGGGCTCCTTCTTCATTCGGGCTTCCTCCGGCCACTGCCCCCTCCTCACCAGTATCCTGGGGGGGCTGTTCCGGGAATGGACCCTCAGCATAGCCCTGCTGATCGTATACCTGATCACCTTCCTGCCGGGCCCCTTCGTATCCTGGCCCGAGTTGGTCGGGATACGCTCCCGATACCGGTATCGGTCCTTTTGCATATCCCGTCTGATAGGTATCCGGTGCAGCAGGAACGGGTGTCTCTCCGTAGTCCTCCACGTACTGATAATTGTCAACATCCATTACGGGGACCCCGTTTATCTGATCGGCCCGCCCGAGGTATTCATAACCGTAGACCTGTCCCTCCGCGACCATCTGCTGATACTGCTGCGGGTTCAGATAATAGACGGAACCGTCCGAGCTCCTCAGAACGAAATATCTGGTGTCGTTAATATCGTAGAATGCTTTTCTCTCCTTGGTCCTGGTCCTGAGATACCTGAAGGATATGTATATCCCCACTATCAAGGCCGCTATGACCAGTAGGATAAGCAGGACCAGGAACCAGTTCGTCCCCCTTTCCTCCGCCCTGTTGGTGACCTCATATTCTATGAGGACGGAGGCGGTCTCATTATCCTTATCAACCCCGTCCGTATCCCTCCATTCGTTGTCAACTATCAGATACATCTGCGAGTTCTCGCGGTTCTCGACATCGACCCTGCTGAACCTCTTCTGGGAGAAATTGTAGGAGTGCACTACAGCGTTCTTCTCCAGGATATCCGTGGGGGTCCTGGTGTACTCCTTGGAATGGTGTTCGTTCAGTATGAATATGTTGACGGGCCTCAGGTATTCCGAGCCGGGCACGTTGGGTCTGTTCACTACCGTAATGTCAAGTTCGTCGCCCTTTTCGTCATAGTCGATCAGCTCTATCTTCTCGTACTCCCCGGGACCTATGGTCTCGTCCCAGGTATGGGATTCTGCTTCTACGGTCTGACTTTGAGTGACTGTGAAAAAGAGTGCACCGAAAACTATGACCACCGCAAAAAACGTATACCTCCTCCTCATCGAGAAGAGTGATAATAGGAATATAGCCATTATTGATACCAGTATCCATTCCAACCCAGCTTCTTCTGCCTTATTGTTGACCTCATATTCTATGAGGACGGAGGCGGTCTCATTTTCCTTATCAACCCCGTCCGTATCCCTCCACCCGTTCTCGATCACAAGATACATCTGGCAGTTCTCGGGATTCTCGGCACTTCTTTCGAACCTCTCCCCGGAGAAACCGTACTCAAAAAGTACTGCATTATTCTCCAGTTCATCCAAAGGAGTCCTGGTGTACTCCTTGGAATGGTGTTCGTTCAGTATGAATATATTGACGGGCCTCAGGTATTCCGAGCCGGGCATGTTGGGTCTGTTCACTACCGAAATTTCCAGTTCGTCGCCCTTTTCGTCATAGTCGATCAGCTCTATCTTATAGTACTCCCCGGGACCTATGGTCTCGTCCCAGGTATGGGATTCCGCCTCTACCTCACCCGGGAGGAAAATGGATAGCAGGAAAGTGCATGCAATAACAGCTGTGATCCAAAGGTACAACTTCACCGGGTTCGGAACCTGCCTCTCATTCCCCATGCTGACTCCCCTACCCCCCCTATCGATATAACAATATTTATAGATATCAAGCACGGCACTAAATACGGAGCCGATTCCGGATCAGTAAAGCGGCGTTCATTCCCTTCCGAAGAAACCCCTCAGGACAGGGTGCATCTCCATCATCTGTTCCTTTCCTATCTCCTCGTAGAGCCTTATTATTATACCCACGGTCAGCAGCACACCTGTACCGGATGTACTGCCCACGGTCCCTACCATGTCAGCTAAAGCTGCAAGCAGGCCGACAAAAGCACCGGATATCACGGTAACCGTGGGGATGTACCTGTTGAGGACCTTCTTCAGCACCCTCGGGTCCCTCCTGAAACCGGGGATCCGCATACCCGAGTTCTGGATCTGCCTGGCAACAGCCTCCGGACCCATATTGGTGGTCTCTATCCAGAACTTGGCAAATAGAATGGACCCGAACACCATAAGCGATACGTATACCAAGACATGTATGAGGACCTGCCAGAGTTCGTGGTCTCCCACGTATCCGCTGTATCTGTCCCAGTTCAGGATCGGTAAAAGCCAGCTCTGAAGCCCGTTCACCCTTGATACGTACCACGCCAGACCTCCGGTTGGTGATGTCGAACCGGGATCGTAGAACCCTATCCTCCAGTTCTCCCCGATTATCGGGATCGTCTTCATCTTGTCGTGGTTCCAAAGCAGGAGACTGAACATGTTGATATTTGCCAGTAGGGCCGACATCAATATGACCGGTATGTTGGAAGCGTAGATCAGCCTGATCGGATACCTTCCCCTGGCTCCCCTGGCACGGGCGTGAGAGAGGGGGAGCTCTATCTGTGTGCTCTCCGCATAGGCCACAACGAAGAAGATCACTATTGTCGATACCAGGGCTATGATGGGATTCGGCGGACTGAGGAATATGGTCTCGAAACCCCCTCCAGCGAGCTCCCGCAGGCCTCCGCTCATGTTCTCCAGTATGTACCATGTCTTGGGCAGTGCCCCCGACGGTACGGCACCCGGATCGGGCACGGGGAAGTTGTACTTCGAAGCTGTGGCATCCCCGAGCGGTATCCAGGAGAGGGTCCCCTGGAATATGGACTGGGACACCCCTGCCGCTATGAACATGGATATCCCGCTCCCTATGCCCCACTTTGAAATGACCTCATCCATCAGGAACACCAGATAGGAGCCGAAAACGAGCTGACCTATTATGACCACCCTGGCCCATCCGAGGCCTATGTCGCCCATCCAACCCTTGGAGGATGGGTCAAGGTATCCGTAAACCTGGGGTATCGACTCGACGAATATCATCACCAGGACGAGGACCTTCTGTACCCCCTGATATATCGCCTTGTCCTCCGCTTTCTGCAGGTCCAGATTGATTATCTTTGCACCCGAGAAAAGCTGCATTATAATTGAGCCTGTTACTATCGGACCTATACCCAGATGCATTAGGGAGCCGTTGGCACCCGCAAGTATCGCTCTGAACTCAGAGAATATGTCAAGACTTTCACCCGATATGCCGTAGAGCGTGACATTGCTTAGAAAGAAGTAGAGGATCAATATGCCGAAGGTCCACATCATCTTTGTCCTGAACCTCACATGCCCCTCGGGCTTTTTCACGGCAGGCCATCGGTCGGCAATGGGCTTCAGGCCGTACAGTTTGCTGCCCTCACCAGCATATGTGACCATCATCCCGATGAGGAAGAACAGTATGGCAACGCCCGTTGCAACCAGAACGAGAAGGGCGATCTCACCGTAATCGGCGAAATCCGTATCCTTCCACTGCCAGAAGTACATGACGCCTATCGTCGCGAGATATGCTATCGCGACCGGAACGGCCCTGGCATAGTTACGTTCTATCGCCATGTTCTAGCACTCCACATATTACCTCGTGAAAGTAGACCCCAATCACGGTTTTCCTATAAAAATTGACAGGATAATGACCGTTCAGGCCTCCTTTATGGTCACTGTTCCACCTGCAGATTCGACCTTCTCCACAGCCTTAATCGAGGCTGCCGGAGCAAGTATGTGCACCTTCAGGTCGCCTATCGATCCTCCCCCGAGAAGCTTGGTACAGCCTATCGAGGAAATATCAAGGTCATAACCGTCCTTCTTCTTCCTGGCCAGCCCCTCGCTGACCATGCTGTCCATGTTCTCCCTTATCGTACTCAGGTTGATCACGATATCCGCCCTGACGACGGACTGGGGACGCTTGAAACCGTGTCTGCCGAAGTAATCCTTTCCATAGTATTTTATGAAGTGCATGTACCGGTGTTTGTGATTGCCGGCGTTTCCTCTACCGCCCCGTTTTCCGGCTCCCCTTCTGGCCTTGATACCGTGCCCATGGGTCTTCTTTCCCCTCTTTTTCACAGTCTTCTTCTTCGTACCCACTCCTATCACCTCATATCATCCTGTCGAGAAGAGCGTTTATCTTATCCCCCCTGTATCCAAGTGCGCCGCCGTTGACGAAGCTTCTCTTGATACCCTCGTAACCCCCTTTTCTAGGGGGGGGCAATCTGAAAATAGGCTTAACCCCGTCCAGACCGGAATATTGGAAGGAACCCTCGATAATGGCCGAGGACATTTCCTTGATGTTCTTGAAGTCCGACCTCTCCCTGATCACTTTCTCATCTATAGGCCGATCTCCCTCCGTTCTACCCCTGGCCCCTATTAGTTTCTCCATGATCTCCTGATCAACCTCCCCCCAGGTCACATAGTCCTTTACCTTCCGTACCATTCCAACGTATTCGGGTGTCTGAGGTAACAGGACGCAGTGGTTTACCCGGTTCAACCGGAGAAGCCTCAGCGTCTCCTTGATCTCTGGTTTGATGTTCAGGCTGCCCCTGACCCTTATCACGGCGAACGTCACTGCAGTTCACCTCCCGGATTTACCGCCTCGGTGATCATGCTGGACCCCTTCAGATGCTGGAGCTGGATGCTCTGGGAATGCTGCACCTTGATCGAGTTCAACTTCTTAAGGGAGTCCATCACCGATTTGGCGTTGTTCACCGTCGTCTTGGTCTGCCCGCGGGAAAAACCCCAGGCATCCGATATCCCCGCAAGTTTCAGTATCTTCTTTGCAACATCACCCACCGCAAGACCGACACCTCTCGGAGCAGGGAGAAGGGTAACCTCCGCCGATCCCGACTTTCCCTCGACCCTGTACGGAAGGCTGTGCGGATTTCCACATCCGCATTCCCAGGAGCCGCATCCTCTGACCAATTCAACCATATTGATCTTGGCGTTGTCTATGGCCTTCTTGATCGTCGGACCGACCTCCTTTCCCTTGGCAGCTCCCAATCCAACAAAACCGTCGCTGTTTCCGACCACGACGGTGATAGAGAACCTGGTCCTCCTTCCGGAATCGGTCATCCTCTGGACCATGTTGACCTTCAACACCTCATCAACCAGGGTATCACCCATCAGATGGTCCACGATCTGCGGCTCCCTGAGGGGGAATCCGGAGGAGAGGGCGGAACTCATATCGGTTATCTTTCCTCCCTTTACGAGCTTTCCCAGTCGTGTTGTGGGTTCCCAATCCGATGTGTCCACGGCCCTCTCGAACCTTCTGCCGCTGACCTCCTTTTTTACCTTGCTCGTTATCCTCTGGCGGTCCTCGTCGTCCTCGGGTGCCTCGATCTCCTCCTCTTCCTCCTCGTCATCCCTGACGGGCTCCTTTTCCTCCTTTTCCGGTTTGCCTGAGGTCTCATCGGACAAGGTCTTCTTCTGGGGTTCTTCTTCCTTCATGTTCACATCTCCATGATCCTGCTTTTAAACTCCTCGAAATCCCTGGAGTATGCCTGATCGCCCTTGAACGTCCCGTTGATCCGGCCCTCATCGGGGAACATCCCATCACCGTGAGGGACCTCCAGGCCAGAATCTATCAATCCCTTCAGGACAGCAAAGAACCTGCTTCCCTTTATGGGTTCGTTCACGCCGATATCCAGTACGGCACCTTCGATCTTAGAGCCGAGCGCTTTCCTCCCAGCGATCAGTCCCGTCAAGTATGATGCGGAGGTATCCTTCAGGGAGTGGTTCCACCCCATCCTCTTCAGGTCATTGTATGAAGCGGCTGTCAATACCCGGTCTCCCTCCTGAGAATACTCAACTATCTGCACTGTGAAGCCGGTGAGGCTCCTCCTAACCACTGCGCGGGTCATGTTCGACTTCAGAAGGGCCAACCTCTTTCTGTAGTTGGTCTTTCCCTCGCGCCTCCGCCGATACGGTACGTGGTACCTCGGTCCCTCTGCCATATCACTTCACCTCCTCTGGTGTCTTATCGAAGGCCTTCCCAGATTCCATGTGCCCCCTCATATGGGAGATGGACCTGAACATCCCTCCGGAAGAATGTCGATAATACTTCCTGTATGTCTCCCTGGAGATGTTTCCGTTCTCCCTGAATTCCTTCAGGGTCCTCCTTATGGGTCTTATTGTGGAGATCCACCTCCTCTTCTTCGGGAATCGGGCATATTTTCCCCCCTTCCTGGAACCGTGTCCCCGCCTCTTGCCCGATCGGATCTGGGCCTTTCTTGCCTTGAGCCGGCCGTTCGAGGTCCCCGCCTTCTGCTTTGCGTATATCACGCCTTCCTTGACAAGTTTCCTGATATCCTGCCTCGTAACGGCCTCGGCGATCTCGTCCATGTTGTTAGGGTTCAGGTAGACCCTGTTCACACCGCACTTGAGAACCTCGGCAGCCATCCTTCTCTGGTTCTTCAGATCCATCTCAGAGCACCCCCCTGTTCAGCACGCGAATGCCCTTTTCGTCCGCGAATGCCACCATGACCGCCCTCTTTTTGGTCCCCACGGTGGAACCGATCCTCGCAGCCTGTAGTTTCGGATCGATATTCTCCATTTCCCTCACGTTGTGGACCAGGACCTCCTCGAAACCCGACGGGTGTATTCCTCTGACCTCGGCCGATTTGCCGTAACCCACTTTTACTTTGGGCGGTCTGTACCCCAGGTTCTTTCTCATCTTGTTCGTAACACCCCTTGGTCTTCTCCAGCTGGTACCGAGCTTTCTGTACCTGAACCACTCCCCCCTACGGAACTTGGGTTGCACCCTCTTCCTATCATCCCTTTCTTCCAGGAGAGCCCTTCTTTTCTTGCTGAGCTTGGGTTTGATCTTCTTTCTCACAGAGGTCTCCTTGGCCTTTTCCTTCTTCTCCGGTACGGGCTCTTTTTCCTCTTCGTTGCCTTTCTTGGTCCCTTTCTCCTCCTTGGCCATCAGTTATCCCCCCTGTCCACTAGATAGATACCGTCCTGGAAAACCCTCGGGTCGTAGTTCTTCACCCTGGTCGCATATTCGATATTTGCCGCGGTCTGGCCGACCTTCTCCTTGTCGTTTCCCTCGATGGTTATCGTATCCCCAGATATCTTTGCGGTGACGCCCTCCCTTATGAGAGCCTTTCTCGGGAACCTCTCACCGAGGAAGTTCTCAATAACAAGCTGGTCCCCCTTCACGGAGGTCTTGATCGGGAAATGGGAGTAGATCACCCTCATCCTGTAGGTGTAGCCGTCCTTCACACCGGTTATCATGTTGCCGATGAGAGCGCCAACAGTCCCCGTTAGCCCCATCTCGCTCCTTGTGGGCCTCGAGCATTTTACCGTTACCTTCTCCTTTGAGACGCTGACGGATATTCGGGGATGGGAGAACTCCCTCTTCAATTCTCCCCGTTCTCCTTTTACAGTGATCAGGCCCTTTTTATATTTGACCGTCACGTCGTCGGGGATATCGATATCCCTTTTCATCTCCTCCAACTTGGGCATATCACATCACCTCAATAGACGTAGGCCAGAAGCCTACCCCCGGTATTCAGCTCCTTTGCTTTATCGTTCGATATCACGCCTTTGGTGGTCGTCAGTATCAGGACCCCGAAGTTCTGTGCGGGCAGGTATCTCGCCTCGTATCCCTCCATGTCAGCCCTCTTTACGGCGAACCTGGGCTTTATGACACCGCAGTCGTTGATGTTTCCGTTGAGGTGTACCCTGAACCATCCGGACCTTCCATCCTCTATGTACTCGAACTGTTTTATGTATCCGTTCTCCTGTACGACCTTGAGGACCCTCCCGATCAGCTTGGATGCGGGGTTGATCTCGCACTCGAGCTTTCCGGACCTCTCGGCGTTCTTTATTAGAGACAGCGCATCTGATAATGGATCATGTTGCATACCTACACCTCCTCACGAATACTTCTTGAAACCGATCTCGGGTGCAATGTCCCTGAAACACTGTCTGCAGAGATGCATTCCGTTCCTTCGGATTATGCCTCTCCTCCTTCCGCACCTGACACAGCCGACCTTCCTTCCGAAGGTCCTCTTCTTCACACTCTCTTCTGTCATTACTCCACCACCTCCACTTTGAAATTCTCCCTAACGAAATCCTTGGCCTCTTCGGCATCTACCCTGTGGGAGTGGGGAATGTGGCCCTTTGCGATCTTCCTCTTTGAGACCCTGCGCCCTGGTCTTGATAGGGTAACGCTGATATCCATTCCGAAGATGCCTATCTCCGGGTCGTACTTCATTCCCTGGAAATCGGTGTAATCCGATATGCCGAATGAGAAGTTCCCCTCGGGGTCGAAAGAGTAGTCCATTATCTTGTTGTCCTTGACCCAGAAGGCCCTCTTCAGGAAATCGGATGCGTCCTCGTGCCTAAGGGTCACCTTGCATCCTATGGGCATGCCTTTTCTGATGCCAAGGTCCCTGTTGGTGGTCCTCGATATTGTCTGGGTGGGTTGATGGTTGGTGAGGAGTTTGAGCACGTTCTCGGCCCTGTTCAATCTTTCCCCCGCCTCCCCCACGCCGATATTGACCACTACCTTCTCTATGCCGATCTCCCTCATTGGGTTCGGATCTTTTGAACCGGTTCCCTCTTCTCCGGTCATATTATGCTCACCTCCCCTGAGCCCACCTCGGAGTTCTTCACTCCCACAACGAAGACGTAATCCCTTATTGTGTTGAAACCCTCATCGAAGGTGACAAGATTGGGTCCGGGGTTCTTCGTCCTCTCCGTGTCCTTGATCCTGCATATGGAACCTATGTGTGCGCCTCCGGTGAGAAGGGCAAGCGAGCCGGCGTCCAGCGGATAATGTGATATTACCTTTCCGTCGGGGAGGGATATCTTGAGAACGTCACCCGTCCTGTACTCATCCTTTGGCACGATGATGTTCTTTCCGTCGTGTAGATTTATCTGCATCTTCCCGCCCTTGACAATGGTCTTGTTGCGGACCCTCACGAGCTTCCATTTGCTCTGACCCTCATCTATCTTCCTCATGACCATCTGGCCCCTTGGATTCAGGGTCACCCGAAAATGGCTTGATGTCCTGGGGATGGAGATCACATCCATCAGACCCACCGGGAATTTCCTGTCGACCCTGACCTTGCCATCCACCATGACCTCCCGGTTGCCGAGGATCTTCTTTACCTCGGCCGAGGTCTCAGCGATTTTCAGGTTATCCCTGAGTGCCGTCATCAGGGGTATCGAGTGTTCCTTCGGATGCGGGCCCGGTCTCGGTTTCACTGCCCAAACCTCGGTCTTCCTGGGTATGGGCCAGGACCTTGGTACCGCGTATCTCTTCAAGTGTTTGGAGTTCCTGCTCATCCGATTTCCTCCTTCAATCCTCCGAGAAGGTCCTGAACCTCTCCTTCCTGACGGCGTCCGACAGGTCCATCTTGATCACCATCAGGTTCGATGGATCGAACCATAGTTGTACCTCTTTGTTGTCCGATTTTCTCAGGAGAGCTTTTTCGATCCCAACCTTCCTTTTCTTGAGATCTACGATCGAGACCTTGCCCTCATGGCCCGTCCTTGATCCCCTGACGACCCTTACGGTGTCACCCCTTCTCAGCACCACATGCTTGACTCCGGAACCGCTGTATCTATCGGGGTCCAGAGGTGCTTTGAGCTCCTTGCTCCTCCTGTGTAGAGGTGCGATCGCACGCGCTTTGTGCTGTTTTCTCGGTTTGCTGGATCTGGTGTTCATCTGCCTTCCTCCATTATCATACGATCGTTGATGCGGTCGCGGCTATCCTCGAGAACCTCTCCGCGGCCTCTTTTGCCACAGGGCCCTTGATATCGGACCCTTTTGTCTCCCCGGTTGGTGTTGTGAGAACCACTGCGTTATCCTCGAAGGAGACCATCAATCCGTCCGGTCTCCTGAAGGGTCTTCTCTGTCTTACTATCACAGCTGGAAAGAGCTGCTTCCTCAGTTCCGGAGTCCCCTTCTTAACGCTCACCAGGACCATATCGCCTATCCCTGCGGAGGGATTCCTCCTCTTGGTGCCGTGATACTTGAGAACCTGCACTATCTCCACCATCTTCGCCCCTGTATTGTCCACACATGGAATGACGGAACCCACCTGCAGTCCGCGTTTCTGGTTTCCCGCGATCCCTTTCATCTCATATCCTCCCCAGTACCACGAAGGTCTTTGCCTTTGATATCGGCCTGCACTCCATGATCTTGACCATGTCACCGACCTCGCAGTCGATGCAGGGTGGAATATGTGCCAGGTACCTCGATGTCCTCTTCTCGTACCTCTGATATTTCTCCAGATAATGCCTCCTTTCCCTCATCACCACCACCGATCCATCCATCCTGTCGGATACTACCTGGACATCCAGCGAGATCCCCCTTATCGGAAGGGTCCCGTGGAAAGGACAGTTCTCATCCTCACAGGCCCTCTCGGGAGGGGGCATGTCTATACCTATGTTCCTCGCCTGAGGTCTCTTCTTCGCCCTTTTCTTGGGAAGGGCGGATACTGCCTTTTCCGTGGTCTTCTTCCTTTTCACCGGGAGGGTCTTCTTCTCCTGAACGGTGTCTATCTCGGCGGCCGAGGCCGTCTTTTTGGTGATCCTCTTGGCCTCGGAGGCTTTGGGTTGGGCCCTCTCCTCCTCTGCTGGATCCCCCTTCACAGTCTTTTCTGCCATCTTCTACCACCCTCTGTATTTATCATCATGTCGGATATCGCTTTGAACTCCTCTTTTCACTCTGATGTCCTCGGGTACGGGATGTATCCTCTCATTTTTCCTACAACGGTCCTCCGGTCTGGAGTCGAGGTGGTCTCCATCTAGGTCTATCCAGATACTCTTTCCCGAGCCTTCTATCCTCAGCCGGAAACTCCCCCCCGATTTGGGTATTCTTATCATCTTATCGTTCTCCGAGATGAGCAGGGTATGCATGGTCTCGTCGATGACGGACCCTTCACGTCCCCTGATCGTGGGGTCCGGATGGTCGACCACCATGATGCTAGAGCCTATCAGATCGAGCATGTAGGCGTTCTTTACCCTGTCGACGCTGACCCTTCTCATCCCATTTCACTCCTTGATGTTCGTATACCCTTTCTCTTTCAGAGCGGCAAGTGCCTTCTTTTTATGGTCTCCTTGAAGCTCGATGATACCGTCCTTGACGGTGCCCCCCGCAGCGCATCTGTTCTTCAGGAACCTTGCAAGCTCATCCAGGTCTATATCCGATGGATCAATACCGGATATGATGGTCACAACCTTGCCATATCTCCTTCTTGTAGTTGTGATCCTTATATCCTGCTGTTCTCTTGCAATATCCTCACAGGCGCATATCTCCACGGGAAGTCCGCAGTTTGGACATATCTCCGGCATCAGATCTCACCTTCCTCTCTCATGATGGTCGCAAGTCTTGCGATATTGGACCTCAAGCTCCGGATCCTTCCGGGGCTTGGGGGGGCGCCTCCCATGGCGGCCACTCCTCTCTCCCTCATGAGTTCGTCCCTGAGTTCCTTCAGCTTGTCGGACCTCTCATCCGGTTTCATGGACCTGATTTCTCCCAGTCTTAGAAGAGCCACTTTTTATCACCTCACGCTTCCTTAACCTCGGTTCCTTTCACGACACTGTTATCGTCTTCCTCTTTTTGCTCAACGTTCCCGGGTTTTTCCGGGGTGCCCCGGGTAGGCTTTTTCTCATCGTCTTTGGCCTGCTCATCCTTTTGCTCCTTTTCCCCTTCCTTCCTATCCTGGAAGGTTTTCTCCCCTTCGGACGGTGGTGATCCTGCATTATCACCTTCTTTTTTCCCCGACACCTCTTTTTCCTCCCCCTCGGGTCCTTTCCCGGAGGCCAAGGGATCTTCGGAGGGTTTCTCGGACCCCGATCCGCTCTCGGGGCCTTCCTCCTCCGATTTTACCGCCTCATCTTCCACCTCGGAGGGTTCCATGACCCCGGAGTCGGCCTTCTTCTCCTTCTTATCCTTCTTTCTCTGCTTCCTCTTCGAGGTTTTCTTCTCCCTGGATTCGCCCTTTTCATCCTCCGGAAGGACCACCTTTTCCTCCTCTCCGGATGGCTCCTGCGGACCTTCCTCTTCCTCCTTTATCTCTTCCTCACCCTTCTCCTCCTTTACCTGTACCACATCCTCAAGGTCCGGAAGGTCCCTTATCGTTATCTCATCGGGGAGGACTGCGTCCGGTTTCATTATGTCGACCGAGACACCTATCAGCCCGAGCTTCTTTTTAGCAATGGCATAACCCCTCTCCATTGTCGTTATTGCGGGTTCGCCACAGAATTTTATATGTCCCCATTTGAACTTCTCTGTCCTGTGCCTCTGTCCTGTCAGTTTACCGCAGAGTTTCACCTGGGCTCCCTTCACGGATGAGTCCTTTATCCTTCTCAAAGTGGAGTGGCCCGCCCTCCTGAAATGCCATCCCCTTTCAAGGGCAAGGGCCAGCTTCTGTGCCATGATATGCGGGTTGGTACTCGGGTCCCTGCACTCCTGTACCTCTATCTGGGGGTTATCGAAGCCATAATCCTCGGACACCTTCCGGGTGAGCTCCTTGATCTTGGCCCCTTTCCTGCCGATGACCATTCCCGGCCTCTCGACCGTAAGGGTCACCCTCGTTCCCATCGGGGTCCTCTGGATGTCGACGCCCCCGAAACCGGCCATCTCGACCTCCTTCTGGAAGAACTCCTTGAGGAGAACCCTTCTTATGTTCTCCGCGACGAACTTTCTCTCACTGGCCATCTTCTTCCTCCCTTTCCTCGAGTATGAGTTCGATGTTTACCGTGTGTATATCCCAGTCGGTTGCCCTTCCGTGAGCGCGGGGCATCCACCCGTGTATCACCCTGCCCCGGTGGCTGACTATGTGCTTGATGAAGAGCGAATCCGTGTTCAAACCGCTGTACTCGGCATTGGACTCGCAGTCCTCGAGCAGCTTCAGTATGACCTTTGCGGCTTTCTTGGGATATCTTCCGGGGCCGAATCCCTTTCCCCTTCTGTGTCCAACCATACCGTTGAACCTCCTGAATGGCACCGCCCTCTTCAGGTCGATGACCTCACCGAGGTAATCCTTCGCACCCTGCAGTTCCATGCCCTTGATCGCCCTGCATATCTCGACCGCATGTTTTGGGGAGATGTTGGCCTCCCTGATCTGCGCCCTTGCCGTGATATCCGGCTCCGCTTCTATTGAGTATCTCATCCATCACACCTCACTTCAACGGCATGTATTTGGAGGACCTCGTCGCACCTACTCCGACCCCCGTATGCTTTACCTGGGTTCTAGTAAGTGCGAACTCCCCGATCGAATGTCCCAGCATCTCCGGTACGATATGCACCTCCACGAACTTCCTTCCATCGTAAACGGAGATCCTCCTTCCCACCATGTTGGGCAGTATGACTATCTCCCTGGAATGGGTCTTTACAACCTCGTCGCCCCTCTCCAGGTGGCGGAAGAACCTGGAGTTCTTCTCCAACATTCCCCTCTGCACGGTTCTCTTGGACCTTGCCGGAAGGAGCTCGGTGAACTCCTCCATCGAGAGCTCCTGTAGCTCTTTGATGGTCTTTCCCCTGTAAAGGAACTCCTTCTTCTTCTTGGCGGCAATTCTGCCCTTTAACTTCCTTGCCTTCCTTCTCGCGCTTTTCGCGGTCGATGAGGTCTTAGCCATTCATTTACCCCCTATTTCCTCCTCTTTGCGCTCTTCTTCTTCCTCTTCGGGCTCAGCCTACCCACCTTCCTTCCTGGCGGGGCGTGTTTTGAAACCGTATTGGGTTTACCCACATGCTGATGTCCACCCCCTCCGTGAGGGTGGTTCACCGAGCTCATGGCGACCCCCGACACGGTCGGGTACACCTTGGCCTTGCTCCTTATGGAGTGTACCTTTTTTCCGGCCTTCGCGAAGGGAAGGTCGGGTCTTCCGCCCCCGCTGACCATCCCGACAACAGCCCTGCACTGACCCGAAAGGGTCTTGAACTGACCGGAGGGGAGCTGTATCACAACTTCCTTTCCACGGGATATCACGGTCGCGGATGTACCTCCCGATCTAACGAACTTGCCACCGTCCATCGGTATACCCTCCACATGGTATACGGGAGTACCCTCCGGTATGGAGCTCAACGGGAGTATGTTACCCGTCCTGACGGGAGCGTCCAGCCCCATCAGGACCTCCTGGCCTACCATGATCCCTTCGGGTGCCAGAATGTAACCAACATGTCCGTCGTTCCATCTCAGTTTCGCCATTGGAGCGGAATGTCCGGGGTCATGGACCAGATCGATTATCTCGGCCCTGCCGGACCTGATCTTCGGGAGTCTTGCGGACGTCAGATGTCTGTGGCTCGGTGACCTGTATACGGAGGTCCCGGCACCCCTTCTTCTCACTATTATCCTCTTTCCCATCTATCCACCTCCTCAGAAGATACCTATCCTCATGCCGATGTCCTCGGCGTTATAGCCCTCCCCGAGCTTAATGATCGCATGCTTTCCGAACTTGCCATGTTTAACCTTTATCGAATCCACCTTCACCTCGAACATCATCTCGAAGGCCCACTTGATCTGCGGTTTGGTGGAACCTTCCCTCACGGCGAAGACCAGGGAGTTATGGACCTCCATCAGGTTGAGTGTCTTCTCTGTCACGTAGGGATGCAGCAGGACGCTATGGGGGGAATGGGGTATCATATCACTCACCTCCCACTTTTTGCAGAGCGGACCGGGTGAACACCACCAGCCTTCCCGGGTCTCCCCCGGGAGCCAGGTCCTCCGTGTTAAGGTTCTCGGGCGTGGCAGTATTCACTCCTGCCAGGTTCCTCGCTCCTTTGATGACCGAGGAGCCCGCCGGAGCGACTATGAGTATGGACCTCGGCCTCCTGTAGCGTCTTCCTCTCATCTTCCCCCTTCCGGCCCTGATATGTATCCCCCTTCGGGCCCTCTCCACATCTGAAAGAAGACCCAGGGAGGACAGCGTGGATTGGACGTCTCTGGCCCTTTCCATTGACCCGAACTGGTCCTCCACCACGATCGGCAGAGTCACCTTATCGCCGAAACTGTGCCCTCTTGCCTTCACGATCTCGGCCATGGATACAGCAGCAAGTGCGGATGCCCTGGCCAGTCTCCTCTCTTTCACGTTTATCTTCTTCTCGAAGGAGTGCTCCGGCCTCGGCGGATGGGCCCTTCGACCCCCCACGTTGTTCGGGGACTCGGCACCCCTCCTGCCTCCGGTTATCCTCTGGACCCTGGCCACACCCCTTCCCTTTCCCCAGGTGGAGACAGCGTGCCTCATACCCGCCGTCCTCGAGGGCCCGTACCTCTGCCTCCGGTTGGCCTGAGCGGCGACTACCGCCCTCCTTATTAGATCGGGGCGGTAGGGTGTGTGGAAGACCTCCGGAAGGTCCACCTTTCCCTTGACCTTACCGTCCGTGCCGTAAACGTTCACGGTGGTACCCTTTTTGGCTTCCTTCTTTGTCCCTTTTGTACTAACTGCCATTCATACCACCTCAACTTCCCTGCATGGATGCCGTGCTGACAAACGTTAGGTCCGGGGTAACCGTCTTTCCCCTCCACCTGACCGGGTCCCTGAACCTGATCAATCTCTTTGTCGTTCCAGGTATCGAACCGTGGATAAGAACGTACTGCGAGTTCACCTCGCCGTAGTGGAGGAAACCTCCCTTGGGATTTATCTCGGCACCCTCCTTTCCGTATTTGAGTATCCTTTTGTTGAACTCGGTCCTCTTGTGATAACCCATCTGACCTGAGTTCGGTACCGTGCTCATTATATAGGAGGGATGCCAGGGGCCCTGGGTCCCTATCATCCTCCTGTGCTTTGAATTCTTGTGGGTCAACAGCTTCACACCGAACCTCTTGTTAAGCCCCTGGAAGCCCTTACCCTTGGTGACCGATATGATATCCACCATCGATCCTTCGACCTGGAAATCCGGGAACGTGATCTCCTTGCCGAGCAGTCCCCTGGCGTAGTCCAGCCTCTGGTCCATGGTCCCCCCGCCTACCCTTAATTCCATTATCTCAGGTTTCTTCTTCGGAAGGCTCTTCACCAGCTTGGGTTGGGTCTGTACGATAATCCTTATATCGTCAACATCGCCCTCCCCGGATCCCTTCAGTTCGGGTTTCTTACCCTTGGCGGGTAATGGAAGCCTCCTTCCTAGCTCCTTGTCCAGCTTCGATGCCCAGACCTCGCCGGAGGTACGCAGGCCGTACGGGGTCCTCTCGTACGATCTGATCCCGATCGTCCTCATCGGGGGTACCTCTACCACGGTGACGGGTATCTGCACTTCCTGGCCGCTTGTCGTCGATGTGGGTCTGTAATCCACCACGAAGGCGTGGGTCATACCGGCCTTGTAGCCGGCGAAACCCTGTATCTTGGGTTCATCCCCACCTTCGGGCCAGGCCTTGATGTGTGGCGTCTCGCGCTTCGCCCTCTTTCTGGGGCTGTGGGCCATCGAACCCTTCCTCGGCGCGTGCTTGTCAGACATATCATTCCTCCGGATACCATTCTTTGCGAACTGGTGTTCTCCCGGCTTCGGGAACACAGTAGCCGCCATTTCGCCTGCCTGACCGTTGCGGTTCAAATGACACGAAAATGGGAACGGGTCCCGGTTGTGTCCTCCATAGGGTCCCTTGAGGGTTGCCCTTTCCGTATGGCCAGGGGGCCTCTTTTAGAGGCGTGCAGCCGGCCATACAAGAATTAGTATATAAGTATTGTGCAAGGTCGCTTCCTCATACCCAAGTAGCCTGGGATGCAACCTGGACCTGATCCTGTAAGAAATAAAACGGGTAAACCTCAAGGGTTATTACCCTTTTACTCCGCAGTAAGGTTCGTAAATAATATCATAAAAACCGGGTCCTCAGTAAGGAGATCGACACAAGAGGTATGATCGTGCGGGTCTTGAGGTAAAAGGACCCTGCACTCAAATGATCATTTCTTGAATATCAGGACTTGGAAGCCACGACGTTCAGGTCCTTGAGCAGCTCATCAACGTCCATACCGTGCCCCAACGCACCCTGTTCTATGGTCTCGAACTGGGCCAGGGCACACCCGAGACATCCCAGGCCGTGCTTCTGAAAAACCGCTACGGTCTGCGGGTATCTCTGAATGACATCCATGAGGCCCATATCCTTCGTGATCTTTTCGGCCATGTTACTCACCTGCAGCCCACCAAGCGGAACTCCGATATAAAATCTCTGCCCGTGAAATGTAAGGGAAGGAAGGTGAAAAGGTTATTAATCAAATCCACATCTTCGTTGTTCAGGTGTGAAGATGCCCGTCATAAATATGGACATATCCGACCTTGGCAGGCTGATCGGAGATGGATTCGACCTGGGGGTGTTCAAGGAGAGGATACCCATGATAGGGGCGACGGTGGAGCGGGAGGAGGGCAGCGAGATATCCGTGGAGTTCTTCCCGGACAGGCCCGATCTTTTCTCGGTAGAAGGAGTGGCCCGCGCCTACCGAAGCTTCATCACATCGGAGAGCGGCGACCCAGAGAATGTCTACCGGCCCGGGGATGATTCCGATCTGGTACTGGAGGTGGACGGGAACATACTCGATGTCAGGCCTGTGATTGCTGGGGCTTACATCACGGGTGTAATGATCGATGAAAGGGCCCTGCTCTCCATAATGAACCTCCAGGAGAAGCTCCACCTCACCCTGGGAAGGAGGAGAAAGAAGGTCGCTATAGGCATCCACGACGCTTCCCCGCTGAAACCGCCCTTCAGGTACTGGGCGGCCGGTCCGGAGGAGGTCCGTTTCGTACCCCTTCAGAAGGAGGGGGAATGGGACCTCAGACGGATACTCGAAGAGCATGAGAAGGGCATGGCCTATGCGGATATCCTTGCTGGTCTTGACAGATACCCGATGATCACCGATTCGGAGGGGAAGGTGCTCTCTTTCCCCCCCATCATCAACGGGGAACTGACAAGGGTAAAGGTGGGTACCAGAGACATATTCGTCGACTGCACCGGTTGGGACAGGAGGGCCGTGTCCCTTGCTGTCAACATAGTCTGCTCACAGTTGATGGACAGGGGAGGAGAGCTGCACAGGATCGAGGTCAGGTATCCAGACATTGAGGGTTTTTCCGAACACGGTCTGAAATCCGGGAAATGGCCCGAATACCGTTTCGAGCGGTGGGACCTGGACCTTGAATGGGCATCGAGGTGGCTCGGGATAGACCTGACGGAAGATGAGGCCACAAGGTCCATGAAAGCGATGGGTTATCCGGTCGAGAGGATAAAAGAGGGGGGTCTCAGGGTCGGGATCCCTCCCTGGAGGGGGGATATTCTGCACCAGGCCGACCTTGTGGAGGACCTTGCGGTGGGGTTCGGTTTCGAAAACTTCAAGGGCAAGTACCCCAGGATGCAGACCACGGGGACCGAAAGGGACATACGCAAGTTAACCAACCTCATGAGGGAGACCATGGTGGGGCTTGGTTACCTTGAGGTCAAGACCATCTCCCTGTCCAACGAGGAGACCCAGTTCACTTACATGGGTCGTGAGGAGAGGGACCATGTCAGTATAAGAAATCCGATCAACACCGAACATACTATGCTGAGGGACAACGGACTTCCGTCCCTCATGAATCTCCTCAGGGCGAACAAACACCGGGACCTCCCGCAGAGACTTTTCGAGGTGGCGGACGTGGTCGTCGGGAACATGAACAGGACGGTCCTGACCGCGGTGAGCGAGGACAGCCGCTCCTCGTTCACGGAGATAAAAGGGGTTGTGGAGAGACTGCTTTCGGACCTGGATATGTCGTATGTGCCCGCCCACGCAGATCTCCCATGGTACATCAGGGGTCGAGCCGCAAGCATAATGGTGGAAGGAAAAATGGGGGTAAAGGGCCTGCGGGGAAAGGATGTTGAGGAGGCCGTTATCGGTCACTTCGGAGAGGTACATCCCAGACTCATTTCCGGGATGGAGCTCGGCACACCCGTAACCGCTCTGGAGATGGATATGACCTATCTGACCTCCATGATGAGAGATCGATCCTAGATATATCGATCCAGCCTCCTGGCCACCGAGAGCGGCTCGTGGTATTTCCTTGCATATTCCATGGATCGGTCCGATAGGGATGTCATGTCTGCCCTCCCATCAAGGATCCCCTGTAGCACCTTTTTCAATCGAGAGGGGCCCGATGGTATGATAGGTATCTCCTCGGGGTAGAGGGACCTGTCTATGTTGCATATCACCGGTATACCCCTGGCCATGGCCTCCACCGACACTACACCATGTATCCTGTAATCGGGGGACATCCAGTCTATGCATATGTGGGCCTTCTCGAGCCTCTTCATGGCATTCTCATGGGTGAGCCCCTCTATGATATCGAGTTCGATCCTGGATCCTTCCTTTTCGAGATCCGATACAGCCCTCTCCACGTTAACTGTGCCCTTGACACTCCTGACCGAGGGCATGTGGGCCACACGAAGAAGGCCTTCCTCAAGTTCCTTGAACGGCGCATGGACCCCCCGGGCAGGTATCCGCTCCATGCAGACCGGATTTGGTATGTGTATCAGTTCTCTTCCCCCGACGTTATCGGAGTAATCGAGAAGGTCAGGGGTGGATACGAAGATCCTCTCGTTTATGAAGTAGAACGAGTTCTGCCTGTTCCCCCTGAGTTCGGATCCGTGGTAGTGGGAAAAGAACCTCTTTCGTACCGCCCTGAGCGGAAGCAGGGCCGCACCGGATATCCCCACCCCCCCGTGTACGTGGATGATATCGTAACGAGGTGCATACCTCAGCAGCCTCAATAGGACCATTTTTGCTGAGGTGGCCTTGAAGTCCGGTTCCATCTTCGAGGGCTCCGGAACCGCGAGAAGGTCGGACCTGTGCCCCAGCTCCCTCTGGGCCCTGGAGAGATGGTAACCAACGGATGCCTGGTTGTTCACGTGGAGTATCCGCATTCCATGGGGTAATCCCCAACTGGCTTAAAATAGATAATCCCGGTTCCCGCGCACCAACATCATCAAATATTCGATGATAACATGGGGAACCGATGAAGGTCTCTAGATCCCTTGTAACTTTCACTATAGTGCTTGTATGGTCGGCCATTCTTCCCATCTGGCCCCCCTCGGACACTGACACCATGGCCCAGGAGTCGGACGGCTCCGAATTCTCAGATATTAGGATCTATCAGGAGGGGCCTAACCCGAACTGGCTGTACCGGGCAGCCTTCGGGGACCTGATCCCGGAAAGACCCGGTCTCGAGATGGCCACCTGTTCCAAGGTGGGCAAGGTGGCAGTCCACAGCGGCTCAGGCAAGAGCTGGAGTTCGGAGGTGGCCTGGAGGTCCTATTTCAAGGGAAAGCCGGAGGACCCGACAGCGGTCCACTCCATAGATGCGGGGGAGCTTTACCCGGAGAACCCTGGGGATGAGATCGTCGTGGTCGACAGGGACTTTTCGGCCACGATGATATACCGGAAAGAGGGCGGATGGGCAGCCCACCAGATGTGGAGGGGAAACGATTGGAAGTACAACGTCAAGATCGCGGACCTTGACGGAGACGGAAAGAACGAGGTGCTCGTGGTCGGGGAAAGCGTGGAGAAGGCGAACCAGGGTTACACTGGAAAATTGACCCTCCTCGAGGGCTCAGGTCTCAACTGGTCCGCTTCCACCCTTCTTGATACTATCTTACCGATCGATGCGTGCGCCATAGGGGAGTTGATCGAGGGTAATCCCGGTCCCGAGATAGTGACAGGCGGTGTAGAGGAGGAGCTTTTTTTAACCTCCAGGTCAGGGGACTCCTGGACCACGGAGACCATATGCAACCTCGGATCAACCATCTCTGATGTAGCGATTATGGACATGGACCCGAGATACCATGGGAACGAGGTCTATGCCTCCACCAATGACGGCCACGTTTACTTGGTCTACCTGGATGGTTCCGAATGGAAGAAGGAGATCGTGCACTTCGAGGACGCGACCATATACGGTATAGCTGGCGGGACAATGGAGAACGGGGAACCCACGCTCTCGATCGCGTCTTGGAACAAGAGGGTGGGCCTCATCCGGTACGATGGGGTGTACGTCTTCAAGGAGATCTACAGGGAGCAGGCTCTGGTTATGGGGACCGCCATTTTCGATCTGGACCCCACACACCCGGGGGAGGAGGTGTTCTGCCTTTCATACTATGGATGGTTGACAATGCTCTATTCCGACCTCCCCGGAGCTTCCCTTGTGGCCCCTTTCACCGAGACCGAGGTTGCTCCAGGGGACCCCCTCTCCATCCCCATCATCGTGGAAGCTACAGGGGGGTATATGGGCGATATCGGAATGATAGCTAACGGTCTCGAAGCCTCACCCTCGCAAAGCAGCTTGAGAGGAGGGGGTTTCGCTACCATCGACCTCAAGGCCCCGGCAACCACGGGAAACCACACG
>Ga0272443_10001271_pt1 | contig 38241 bp, 36 predicted proteins | sample SSMAcet12_FD_193581 | JGI IMG/M metagenome (GOLD analysis project Ga0272443, IMG submission 193581) | Marine sediment archaeal communities from Little Sippewissett salt marsh, Falmouth, MA, United States - SSM-Acet-12 | ecosystem: Environmental > Aquatic > Marine > Wetlands > Sediment ...
CAACGAAGACTCGAAGATTTCTGAAATCCGGGAAACCGAGCGTGCGACCCCGAAGCATACCCCACCCTTTAGGGTGGGGTGGGTCGCACGCAATTTGATTTTAGGTAATGAAATGGGGTGAGAGGATGAAAAGAAAAATTAGATTGTGGGCAACCCATTGCAGGCCGCCAAAATTGGGCGCAGGAGCTAAGTTTGCCATCGTCCTTATGGCGTTGGCTGCGCTCTGCTCATGTGTTGTGGCAGAGGAAGATACTGCGGACTACTGGTTAGAGACGGGCAACGATCTCTTTATGAATGGATCTTATGAAAAGGCTGTTTTGGCCTATGACAACGCCTTGCAGATCGATCCCAACTCCTCCGAGGCTTGGTCCGGTAAAGGCGATGCTCTATCGATAATTGGCAAATACAACGAGTCCATTCAGGCATACGACAACGCAATCGAGATCAACCCAAATGATGCGAACTTATGGAACATGAAAGGCCAAGCTCTTGCAGATCTGGGCAAGTATGAAGAAGCCATAGAAGCCTTTGACCGTGCAACGGAGTTGAGTCCGCAAGACAAGTTCGTGTGGATGTCCAAAGGAGTCGTTCTGGCAAATGTGATGGGCAGATACTACGAGGCCGTCGAAGCTTACGACAGAGCCGTTCAGATAGACCCAGAAGACGTCGATGTCTGGACCCTTAAAGGTGATGCGCTCAGAAACCTAGGCGAGTACGAAGACTGCATCGAAGCCTATGACAAAGTTATCGAGATTGACCAAAAAGGTGCATACGCCGCACACGCCTGGTATGGAAAAGGGCTAGCTCTTCAAGCACTGGGCCGCACCTCAGATGCAGATGCGGCCTTTGCCAAGGCCGAGGAGCTGGGGTATGTGGTGCCGTCCGTCTTGTCGCTGGCCATCACCAACGTTACTTCCGTTGGAGAATATGAGTTCATCGAGATGGAAAACGACAGGAACAAGACTCAGACCTTTGAGAGCCTGACCTTGACCATCGATGAAAAAGTGACGGTCATACTTCCCGATTTCACCCTCGAACCAGATGAACGGATCAGGTTCCACTTTGGTGAAGGCGAGAGCAACGAGACCGATATGTTCCTCGATGGCGATCTCACCTTGGACGACGTCGCTGGAAACCTGACTTTGAAGGACCCAGCCGGAAGGCTGGAAAAGTTTGCAGCCTACTGGACGCCAGAGGAGACCTCAGAATACTGGACAGAAAACTGATGAGAGTTTGGTGGTGAGCAAGCATATTGTTAGCGAGGTTTGAGCATCATCTGCCTCTATCGTAGTCGAAGAGGCGTCGTGGATCAGGGGTTTTGAGTTCAGACCCCTGGCCAATTTTTTACGATTTTATATGGATGGAAAAAGAGGAGTGGGATAAGATGATAAAAATGCCGCGTAAGATCTTACTGTTTGGGGTCTTACTCATCATCTGCTCTGTGCCCATATCGGCGCAAGCAGCTGAAGAGCCTGTAGAAGATGAACCTGCAATCCAGGAGCTGGCCATCCGCCTTTTGGCGCCCAGCTATCCTGGTGCACCTGATGTAGAGAACACGAAAATTTTCGTCGGAACGCTTCCTGATGAGATGCCAGTAAGCCTTCCCATGCCCGAAGGTGCCAGAATTTTGGGCAGCGTGGTGAAAGGCGAGCAGGAGATCGATGTAGTGCTGGACGTCAATCAGACTCCGAAGCAGGTGCTCGACTTCTACAAGGAGAACATGGCCGCTGACAACTGGAGCGAAATAGAGGGCGGCTTTGAGCCTGTCGGAGGTTTTGTACCTGCACCAGACGTGGACAGGATCACCTTTTGTAGGGGTGCCAGGAACCCATCGGTGACCATCAGTGCATACGAAGTTAAAGACGGGTTCACCGACGTACGCCTGAATGTGGACACAAATCCGGACAGGTCACCCTGCAGAGAATCAAGAATCTTCGAAGACTGGGTGACACCTCTGCCCAAGTTGGTGGCACCACCCAATGCTAAGCACCTCAGTGGCAGCTTAAGCGGTGGTGATGGAAGCATTGTCAGAAGCACCGCCACGTTGGAGACGGATATAAACAGTGCCGCCCTGGAGGAGTACTATGCCGACCAGCTCAAAGAGGCAAACTGGACATACATAGAGAGTGGACAATGTGGCCCAGTAGCCTGGAGCACCTGGAAAGTCATGGACGAAGACGATCTGGAATGGGACGGTCAGCTCATAGTCTTGGAGACGCCTGGAACTGGGAAACAACGATTCGTGCAGTTTCAAGCTGTCTTGGCAGAAAGTGGGGGGTGATTAGGGTTGATCAGAAAGATCTTTTTGTGTTTGGGCCTGCTAACCTTTTTTTGGTTTGTAGCAGGCGCGGAAGTCTCAGAGTTCCAGGTCGACTCGGTGACGTTCCCACTAGCAAGCGACTACATACACATATCCAGCAACGCCGACCTTGTGGATTACAAAGGCAGTGGCACTGCTGACGATCCCTATGTTATAGAGGAAGTGAGCTTGAAAGACCACGTCGGAAACGGCATCGTGATCGAGAACACAGACGCCCACGTACTGATAAAAGACTGCACCATGGAGAACTTGAGTGGAAGATATATAGGCCTCAGCGCCCTCGGCATGATCATCGACAATGCAAAAAATATACAGGTCAGGGATTGCAGGATATCCAGTAGTGATCTTCTCATCTCCGAAGGCGAGAACATCCAGATCGAGAACTGTAATACCAGCATCATCCTATTCGATGGGGTAAAAAACAGTACGATCCAAAATAGCACGTCTGGTCACTTTATAATTGAGCCCACGGGAGTTACGTCGATCGTCAGTCCCCCTCCTGGGGCCATCCCATTCAACCAAACGAGGGTCCCATCTCAAAACTGCCTGATCAAAGGCTGTAGAGCAGGACGGGAGATGACCTTCTTCGATTCTAAGGACTGTGTCGTCGAGGACTGCTACGTCGAAAACAGCGGATTGTGGACATTTAATCTTGCCAATTCCACCTTCAACAACGTTACCGTTGCAAATGGTACTCTGGGGATTCATTCGTTCTCATCGGAAAGCGCAAACCTAACCTTTGAGAAGATGAACCTGATTAAGACGGAGATATACCTGGCAGGATTCGATCCCGCGGGTTACTCCCATGAACTGAGAAACAGCACCGCCGATGGAAAGAAGATCTGCTACTACGAGGATAAGAAAGGGTTGAACCTAAAGGGTCTGAAGGCCGGGTATATCTGGCTCGTAAACTGCCCTGGAGCCATGGTGGATGAGATCGAAGTCAATGGGGTTTTCGTGGTGAACTCCACCGGTGCAACCACAGAGAACTCAAAGATCGATCAGGACGGCATTCACCTGGCATTCTCAAAGGACTGTGTGATCTCCAACAGCACATTATACAACCCTCGAAAGAGCTTGGTTGCGAAGGCTGCAGGAATAATGCTGGATATCGGCTGCAGCAATAACACTCTGAGCCACAACATCATAATAAGGACCCGGAAGACCGGCTCTGACTATTCGAGCTCCCTTGGAATTGCCACCGCACAATCTGAAGGCAATAACATCATTGTTGGCAACATAGTCAGGAATGCTGGGATAGGTGTAGAAGTTGGGAGAAACAACACCATTGTTGAAAATACAATGGTGGACAACGTCGTAGGTATCAAGGTCTCTGATGATTATAACAAGATCACTCAGAACAACTTCATCTACAACGGCATCGATGCCGAGCAGAAGAGTGAGATCGCCTGGAAAATGGTAAGCTTTGCCAACAATACCTGGGATGGAAACTTCTGGACTTCTTACCTAGGTGTGGACGAAGACGGCGACGGCATAGGTGATGCGCCCTATGTGGTCTCACCGTTTCCGTATCCCAGTGAGAAAAAACCGGCATTGGAAGGGGAAGTAGTGGATAACGCTCCAAAGATGGAGCCGATCCAGAAAAGGTCAAAACCGGAATAGATGCGAGCTTCTATAAAGCTCGCATTTCTTTTATAATTTGATTTGAAAGGAAGGTTTGGCTGAATGGGGAAAACAAATTTGAGAGAAAACAACCAACTTTGAGATCGTTGGGCAGGGTCTCTCTCATCCTGATGAATACGTAACCGCTCTGATGCGGGAAGATGCTGCAGACTACCGGCCAAAGGCCCGCGAAGAAATAGCCTTGTCATATGAGTGCTGCGTAATTATTATACTGAATCTGCATCATGCCGGTTTCGTATAACATCTGTATACGTTTATGTGCAAGTTATTTCTTGGCGGGTCCTAAGTTCGCCATCGTCCTAATGGCGTTCGTTGGCTGCGCTCTGGTACACCACCTCGAAACGTCTGGGAATTTTTCGCCCATTTTTGGCGGTCTCATCTCCTGACAACTCCTTTCGGCGAGATAATTCTCCAACCTTTTATGGATGATGGATGGCTTTATCTTGGTCCTAGGCCTACAACATATCAGAGGTGGCGAAAATGTCTGAGAAGAAACTGCCTGAAATTTGCCCAGTATGCGGAAGCTCTGAGCTATATTACGAGACCGGTGGATACGTCGGCAAGGTCTACCATTGCAAGAACTGCGGCTACGTAGGCCCTCTGGTGGTAGAAGCAGACGAAGAGATGGCAGAGGCGATAAAGGAGGATTACGAGAAAAAGAAGAAAACCCAAGAAGATTAGATGGGATGCGAAGATCGTCTCCCCAGAACCCGTTTCGCATTCGCCGAAAGTCCCTTTTCGATCAAAAGAGCTTCGATCTATGCGAAATCGGATGTAACCGCACCATCTGACGCTAGTATATCTCAAGCCCCCTCGTAAGGCCCGCCTCCCGCGCCAATCTTATCGCCTCGCCGTATTCCTTCAAGGTTATGGGCCTGCTCAGCTCAGGGAATTCGCGAGCTTTGTGGCAAGGACGATACTGAGCCATCACATTAAGGTAGGTCTCAGGAGACACCTCTTCTGCCAGAAATCTCACGATTCTGGCGGTTCCTGCAAGGTCGTTTGGCAATACGAGGTGCCGGACCAAGAGGCCCCTGGCCGCGATTCCATCTTCGTCGATCTCAAGAGGCCCTACCTGGCGGTTCATCTCAGTAATTGCTGCCTTCATGTATTTTGTGTAATCTGGTGCGTCCGAATACTTTCGAGCCATCTCATCAGAACCGTATTTGGCGTCGGGCATGTAAATGTCAAATATGCCCTCCAGAAGACGAAGCGTCTCCACGGACTCGTATCCACCACAGTTGTAGACCAAAGGCAAAGAAAGCCCCATCTCCCTTGCTTCCACCAAGGCTTCCAGGATCTGAGGCACGAAATGGGTAGGGGTCACGAAGTTTATGTTGTGGCAGCCGTCGTCCTGGAGGCGGACCATCATTTCGGCGAGCTTCTTGGCGGAGACCACCTTCCCTTGGCCCAGCTGGCTTATGTCGTAGTTCTGGCAAAAAACGCAGCGCAGATTGCAGTTAGTCATGAAAATTGTGCCAGATCCGTGAGCGCCTACCAACGGCGCTTCTTCGCCAAAATGGGGGATGAAACTCGATACCTGGGCGAGGCGACCGCTTCTGCAGTATCCAAACGCCCCCTCAAGTCTGTTGGCCCCACAACATCGAGGGCATATGTCACAGCTTTCTAGCCTGGAGAGGGCAAGCTCTACTCTCTCCAGCAGAGTCTCCAGGGGAATCTGGTTGTAGCTCGCCAAAGAACCTCTCCTTGAAGGTGATGTCTTGGAATTATAGTGTTTAACGATACTTTTCTGACAAATCTCTAACTCGTAAGAGTTTGAGATTTGGCCTATTCGTATTGTTAAACATTATTCTGGCGAGAGCCAATTAGGTGAGACTAATTGGCTCTCGACTATATCATCATCCCTGATGGTAAATACTTTTGGCGGTGGGCCGTTGGTGATGCCAAATCAAATCCCGGCGTTGACTTTAAGGTGCCAGCGGACAGAGGGCGTCCCTCGTCGTCGCCATAATCAAACTGCATGCGTCCACCCCGCTGCAAGCTGCAGGGTATCCATTTTAAAATCACAACCCCTCCATTTCCACTGGGCCGTGAGAATTTTACGAAAATGTTTCGAGACGAATCTCGAACTAAAAGACATGCAAGACCAGAAGCTTGCGCCGAAGGTTTTATGGAAGACGCCTTGCCGAATTTGTCGAATGTCCGAATCTGATCAGCCCAAAAAACATGAGGTCCAACCATGATCTGCTTGAGATGCGGTTACTGTTGCGCTAATCTGAACATAATGACCGTCAACAACACCCGACCGAAGTCGAGAGCTTGTCCCTGGAGGATTAATGTTCCGAGACAATAGGCAGGTTGACATCAGCCCTAGATGCAATGTCATTGGTCATCGGTTAAGATGAGAATTGTAATGTACCAGTGATGGGGGTAGCAGATTTGGTTTGATATCATTCATAAGATGCATAAATCGTGTGAAAAATTGGCAGACTATGTAGCTCAAAATCCTTAACCGATGACCTACTAACTCGGCATGGAACATCGGAACGTATATGAATGTACGCAGAGATATTCAGTAAAGAACTTAAGGATCTATATTTAGATTCAAATTGAAAGATGTGTGCGCATAAATTTGCTCATTTATGGGATCACAAGGGGTTATGCCATCCAATGGCAATATTATGGGAAATCTCTTTATACTATAACCCAAGGAGTTTTCTTTTGGGTGAGTTCTTAAATGGGCGATAAGACAGAGCAGTTAAAAGAGCTGTTCTTGAAGGTCTCAAAGAGCACCAAAGTGGTCGAGAAGCAGGCCATACAACACGGCGATCTCAAAGGAAGCTCAGAGATTGAACGTGTGCTTCAGGGGGTTGTACTTGAGATGGTCGAGAGGTACAACATCCAGACCAAACTGGCACCCGATCAGCTCGCCGCTGTGGTAAGGCACTTTTATAAAGGGCTCAGCGACACCGAGATCGCTGAGGAGCTGGGAGATCGTGCACTCAACAAAACGGTTAGCCGCGCCAGGATCAAGCTTCACCTGTTCCGTGAGTCCGACCTAAAGCCGCCATTTGACGAGAAAGAGTTCATGCAGCAGGCCGAAGCTGGATGTTCTGTGAAGGAGATGAGCGAAAGGCTAAGCGTTGCGCCCTCTACTATCAGCGAGTACAAGAACATTTTCGAATGTCGAGGAGCTGCCAAAAGGGACGGATATACAAAGCGCTTTGAAGAGATACTCTCCGACCAAGAAGTCTCAGAAAAGATGGTATCCCACATATCCAAGGATGGACTTCAGGACACCATGGATACCGACTACGAGACCGCAGAAGCCTGAAATGGGATGGGCTGCTAAGATAGCAGTCCTACTTATTTTAAATTACAGTCGAATTTTGAAGATGCAAACACCGGTTCTATACATCAAACCCTGGTCGCTTCGTACTCAAATCCGGGCATCTCCACCAGGTCGCTGTCCTCGTAGTAGACTAGGCCCTGGATAGTATCATCGTCTACAAGTTTTCCATCTGCAAAAGATACGGACACCACAGGATCATCGCCACCCAAGTCTCTTACGGATAAGTAGTAAGCTTTGATGCTGTTGCCTTCAACTGTTCCGAATATGATCCCAGAATACTCTTCACCAGAAGGTCTTACCTCTACAGAGAACGATCCCACTAAGTTCGTCTCAACCTGCTGGATATTCGCAGTCATGATCTCTTGTACGGGACCGAAGTCATAGGTGGACTCCCACGTCCCGCTGGCGTCCACATCCCCCCAGGCAAGACTGAGGCCGCTCAGCTGTATCAACGTGCAAAACACGAGTGCCCATCTGAAGATTTGCAATTTTCACTCCTCCATACATTTTATACGAAATAGTATTCAGTACTATTAATATCCATTCGTGTAGTTTTCGAATGGATGCGAAATTTTATATTATAATTTTATATATGATATAGAATTTTAAGCAGTGCAATTCCCATTGTCCACTCTCCATCGACGAAGAAATCCAGAGTCAAAGGATTTCTTCTTTCCCTGAAGTAGAGGATGTAAATGTACCCATAAAGGACCAAGGCGACCATGAACAATTTGACCTCACCCTCCATAAAGGTCAGGATGGGCAGCAGCAGTGTGCTGTTCAAGGCCAAGAGAACTGCGGTGGTCTTCTTGGTGCCCAGAAGCACGGGCATAGTTATAATGCCATTCTTGCAATCTCCCTTGACGTCCCTTATGTCATAGAGGACTGTATTTATGAAAACTTTTACCACCATAATGTAGAAGACCATCGCTATTGTCATTCCTGGAGCACCTGGTACGTGAACCACTGGAAGGAACGTGCAGGTCAAGGCCCAGGAAACTGCAACGCTTATGTTTTTCATCACTGGTATGTCCTTGAGCCTGGGAAGCCCCTTAATCGGCTTCGAGCTGTACACAGCATTTGCCGCCAACGGGATGAACACTATTGGAACGGTTGAGGGTTTATCCAAGAATGCCAGTATCACTGAGAGGAGATAAGCCCCCAGGGCGCAGAAATATACACGTCTTTTCCTTCCTGAAAGGAAGTTTAGCCGTTCGGGTATGTTGATGGCATCTTCTTCGATATCTGTGAGCTTATTCAAGCTGTAGACGCTGAAGGTCATCAGAAAGACTGCTGTGCATATTTGGATACTGGGCGCGATCCCGAGAAAAAGGTAGCCTACAAAGGTTAGGGAAAATCCCATAGCTCCTATGAACAGCGAACTAACTGTAAGAAACAAGAAGATGTTCTTGGGTAGTTCCTTAAATCTTACGAACAATTCACATGCAATATTGAATATCAGTACCATAGATAAGGATGTACATTCAGTCATAGTTAAATCATATTATTATGACTCAAACATGTAATCCTTTACTACGCATACCACACTACAAAAGAAAAAATTTTGTTTAATTCATAATAAATTGATAGGTTGCTAAGCCGCCTATGTCTGCACAACAATAAAACATAATGGTTAATATGTATAATTTTTTAAAATACTAAAATAAATAATCTATATGCCATATGTTAAAAGTATGCTATCTGCCCCCCTGCAACTCAAAGATGGAAATGTTTTCAAATGTCGATTCCAGCCATTGAATATGTAATAATAAATTATATAAGTCGCATACTGGGAACTTCAAATATCTATAATTTCCGGTTATGTTTTATATGCGTGAAGCATGTCACGAATTTCAGGTTATGCGCATATATGTTTGAAGTGTAAAAACATATGACCATAGGATGCATATTATCTATACTTTTTACTTTTGATCTATTGAGCACACCTTTATACCGAACGCGAAGATGCACTACATTGATAATGTGAAAATAGGTAGAATTGAAGCAGCGCAAAATCAAATTCTAAATTTTAAATGAAAGTGCCAATATCAATTAATTCGGCCCTCTCACGATAGTGCTCGAAGAGTTCCTGACCCCATTTGACAGCGTCATCCCCAGTACATATGAGATCGTTTCCCAGGTCATAACCTCCATCGAGCCGGAATAACCCCAAAGAGAACACAGAATCTGTGACGGTAAAAGCAACAGATACACCAGTATCGATGCGGTACAGCTTGAAGTTGTTGCATTCCAACAGCTTGCTCATGTTGCTTCCGTATTCCTCAAAAACGATCTTCAGAATATCATCTGTCAGTATCAAATCTACCTTCAAACCGTTCAGTATAGGATGAGTGATCGCTTCAGCATATCCTGGAATGATTATGGGTGATACGCCGCGTACTTCCTTTGCCTCCCTCAGCTCTTTCATGAAGTTTTCCTGCGCCTTGAGCAAAGCAGCAGGGTTTGCCGTTATGATCTCTGATTGACCTAGCATTCCGATCTGTTGCAGGAGATATGGCGGTATCCCTGTTATATCGTGAGACAGCCAGAAGTCCTGATATTCATTCATGACCAGTGCAACATTTATCAAATCCTCTAAGAGATACGCCTGCATCTTGCCGAGATTTGTCAAACCATAGCCATCATCTGTTCTGACAACCAGTTCTGATTTGCTCATATCCTTGATGGCGTGCAGAATAGTGGTGTTCCTAACATCGATCTCTTTCTCCAGCTCTGCTGCACTCATGTCTGCGTCCTTCAGGCAAAGCATAATCTTCGTTCGCACTTTAGAGCGAGTGAAAGACTTGAGTTGTGTCTCTGCTATGTCGTACTTATCTTCGGGGGACACATCTTTGGAAGACATATATTTCCACCATAACTAGGTCTGCATCTGGGATTAGGATCATATCAGCTTCGCACACAGTACGTAACACGAATCCGAGTTACCCTTATGTTCGGTCCCATTACCTGAATAGGTAATGTGCCGCCTTAGCAAAAGTGCAATAAGCTTAGCAATATTAATAGTTAATCTATAGAAAATTTTATCTTAATCGCCCAATGATCTAAGTGTTGTTCTCTTGCATACATCAATCCAATCCTTAGTCGAATTGATGATACGAATTTCAAAGTAAGTATGACGCGCGAGATGTCGTATTGTTCTTGTGTTATGCGAGGCGCGGGGATAGTTTTAAAAGTTACATAGTTGGGCAGGTATGTGCCAGTAGGGGCCTGAAGAGTTTTCACTAATTACCATAGATATAATTTTTAAGTTTTAATTTAATTATTTGTAGCAGTGGGCTAACTCGACTTTACTGCATTACAAGATTAACTGATAATGTACGCCTCTTTACAGTCTAAATATCAATACCAGATGCAATCGATACACTCCGCCTCGGATTTAAGCTAGTTTGGTAAAGTCAAGCTAATTATATGAGACTGATCAGCTCTCGCAAGATTGGTGCCTAACGATATGATTAGGCCAAAATATCAAACGACCAAAATCACTAACTCTCAAAATTTTAATACTTTTCCAAAAGGTATCGTTAAACACTATAATGCAGAAATCAGAACCACAGTACAGATCCATAATACCGTAAAATTTATAAGGGTTAGATCGAACACTATTATCAGAACTAAGCAAAACTGCTGGATTGGATGGTGCTTGCTCGAAGGGTAATAAGTGCGTATTAGGGGGGATGGTGGATATGAGAAGGGATAAGATGCAGATCATGATTTCAATTCTCGACACTTGTACCAAAGGAGCGAACAAAACCAGGATCGTCTATCAGGTCAATCTGAATTTCAGGACGGTAAGACCGTACCTCGAACTTCTTGAGAAAAGTGGGCTAATAGAGGTAAAGGACGTAAAAAATAATGGTTCAGTATTATATGAAACGACCCAAAAGGGAACAGAGTTAATCGAAAATTACTCAAACATTAGCGAAATGCTAAGAGATTGACCAGATGTTCAGCGAACTGCCTTGGCCTAAGGGCCAAGAGGGCACATTTCACCGAGCCCATTTCGAGAGATGGAGACAATGTTTGCTTCGAGAAGATTCGATTGATAGAAACCAGAATGCTGCACTGTTTTGAAAACCGCACGCAATTATATTCATATGGCCCTTTTTCGTCTTTTGCGAGGTCATCGATGTCGAACCAAATGATCTTGTTTAACAGAATGACCTCAGCGAAGTCTTTTGCCAGAAGACCTTTCGGCGTGGATATCTCTGGAGAGGTCACATTTACCAGACTCACTCTCACGATGGTCTGAGCGACCCCAAGATTGGCAGTATGAATCCTGGCGTCGAATATATCTCCGCTCACAATGTTGGTCACGACGCCTAGACACCTCGTTGAGGGATGCCAACAGCATCAACCCAGCTTTCGCATTAACGGTTTGAACGGTCGGTAATTTTCCTGCGATCGGTTTTTTTAAATTTGATATGCATCAACGCCGTAACATATGCTTTTTGAGCCTGACTCAGATCCACACGTCCGCCGAGAGTGATATATAAATTCCATGGCATAAAATACCCGGCTGCAAGTGCTGAGTTTACAAATCTAATTTAAATTATTATTATCAACAAGATAGAGGTACATCGCTATTATCGCACATCATCACAAGTGAAAAATGATGGATTTAGCATACCCTTACTGCGAAACGAGGGATCTGGATCCAGTATAATAATTATGCGGCACTCATATGACTAGATTATTTCTCGACGGGGCCTTAGAAGGGAGCATAGAAGCAATTCTATGTCCTCATTCAACTGAAAGGAAAGGCAGAGAACTTAAAGCACATCGAAGCCTTCTGTGTTTGAGAGGGAAACAAAATGCCGTCTTCAAAGATGCCCAATGAGACAAAATACGACGTGGCGATAATCGGTGGAGGGCCTGCAGGATCTTCTGCAGGCCGTTATGCCGCCATGTACGGCCTTAAGGTGGTCGTATTCGAGAAGGGGCAATACCCCCGCGACAAGCCCTGTGGCGGTGCGTTGTCCTCTCAGGCCGAGGCGCACCTGGGCGAAAAGGCGCTGAGCAGCCTGAACTGCAGAATAACCCGTCTGGACATGTACTCACCCTCCCTGAAGATGGTCAACGTAGAGAACGAACGAGGGCACTTCGTAATTAGAAGTGAGTTTGACGCCGCAATGGCAGAGGATGCAAAAATTGCAGGCGCGGATGTGTTTGACGATAACCCGGTCTCAAAGATAAGGCGGCTCGAATCTGGGAAATACAGGATCGTGGCCAAAGATAGAACAGTTACGGCTCGATACGTGATAATGGCAACGGGTGTCCAGACCAACCGATTGATCAAAGATCTGGGCATTCGGAAGAGATGGCCCGAAGGCCACCTCGCCATGTGTGCGGAATCGGAAACAAAGGTCGACAACCGGGTACTCGACCAGATCAACGGCGGCGAAAAACCTCTCAAGGTATTCTTCGGTATCGTTCCCAAAGGATATGGCTGGTACTTCGTCAAAGACGGCTACCTGAACATCGGTATCGGGTCCACCTGGCAGGACATAAAGAACGAGGCCCCTAAGGAAATGTACGGGGACTTTGTGGGGCGGCTGAAAGATATGGGCCTTGTTCCCGAAGATTTGGAGCTGGAAAAACCAAAACATCACCTTTTGGTGTTCAAAAAGCCTGCCGAAAGAACCGTCTTCGACAACGTAATTCTCGCAGGAGACGCGGCAGGATTTGTAAATCCCCTGACAGGCGAAGGGCTCTACTACAGCATCCTTTCGGGAAAGCTGGCCGCAGAAGCAATTCGAAACAACATGAACGATGGCAAACCTATCAAGAGTTATGAAGATGCATGGAAAGACGCCTTCGGCCGAGATCTTGCGAGTTCGGGTCTACTTTTGCAAAAGATTATTTACAAGTCTCCAATGAGGCAAGAGTTCTTGGTCGCCTTGGGGCGGCACGATGAAAAGATGGGCGTCCTTCTCAGAGAGGCGGTTTTCAGAGAAGTCGAGTGCAGAGAGACCATAAAGAAAGTTATTCTAAGGATGCCCATCTCACTGATAAAGCTCATTTTCTGATGAAGCTTGCCGTCTGATGGTTGCTGGTATCGACCCAAGAAGTAGCTTGACTTTGTCACATTTCAGATTTGATCGCTAAATCGATATGCTTTGGAACCGTGTCGCTGCTCAGGTAACTGGGCGTTTTTTCCTGCGATTCAATCTAGCTGTGTGTACTCGGTGGACACCACTGGTTTAGGTAGTGCCAGGTAGGTCGCAACTACCTAATCTGACAAAGTCAAGGTAGAAACTTCCAACAACTTGAAGGTGCTTTGTGGGGATATGCAGAATCCCAGATACCCGATCAATCCAATTGTTCTCCCGATTGAGCTCCTCGGAGGCCCACAAGCCTTGCCAACCAGCACTGTTATGTACAATACGCCAGTTGCAGCCTCCGTAACTGTGTGGGCGGTCGCCCCCATGAAAGCGGGTGTAGACGTAATGGGTTTATCGGGAAAAACCTCAAGCACCTCATCCGTTAGTTCTTCTTTCGCCTAATTTTTATTACCTTCCAGGTCGCCTTCAGCGTTGGCCCGGAAAGGATGAACCGAAGCAAAGGCAGCACAACCAATAAGGGCCATATCCGGAGTGTTCCTTCGCCCTCACCTTCCAGCACCACCTCGTAAAAGGAGGGCTCGATTTTCACATCCAGGGGATACAGAGATTCAAGATAACCTATCGCAGACCAGAGGTATCCTGCCGCTTGGCCAGTATCGGCAGGATCCTCGAACCCCATCTGAAGATGTGCACAAAGATGTTGTACCCAAAGGGCGCGGGCCAAGCCCTTCAGCAAACGCTTCAAATTTCCGATCAATCCTTTGGTCCGGATAATCGAGAGGATATCTCTGCAGTTCCAGCACCCATCTTTGCTTTCAAGTGTTTCATCCGGCAGCTTTTGCGCCACTCTTTCTTGGGCCCCTTCACTCTCTTCAGAAGTCTCCTCTTCAGCCGTGATTTCGTCGAATAGGTCCTTTCGTATCAGACCAAATAGCCAACCAATCCTGATATTTGGTCTCTCGCCCAAGACCACTCGCCCCTCAAGATCGATGGGCACCAAGAGCAAAAGGAAGAAGAATAGGAATGGGAAGATAAACAAGATGGGAGCAATAGGTGGATACATGAACGTGTTTATTCTACTTTGATCTCTGTGCCCTTCTTCGCACCTTCTTTCAGCCTTTTCTCCTTTTTCACCTTCTCTCGCTCTTCCATTTCATTCTTTACGAGCTGAGGAACCTTCTCCAGCACGCCCTCGATTAACGAATACTTGCCGTCCTTGCTTTTTCTTATCGGTTCCACTCTCACCTGATCCTTTTCCATCACGATGACTGCCACAGGTTTCATCTTGAACCCGCCGCCTGCGCCGCCCCCGGTTCCCGTAGCCTCATCCTTCCCAGAGCCTGCACCGGCGGCAAATCCGACGCTCACGCTCAGGAGGGGTATTGCAGTCATCCCATCTAATGTAACAGGATCTCCGATCACGGTCCTGCTGGTCAAAAGTTTCTCCATCTCGTCGATGGTGGCCTTCAGAAGGTTCTCGCACTCGTCCACGTTTAACACCCACGCTATAAATTGACCCAAAAGGTTAAAAAATTTCCTCTCATTTATAGCTGAGAACCAATTAGGTCGTACTATAGTGCTTAACGATACCTTTCGAACAAATCTCCGACACGTAAGAACTTGAGATTTGACCTATTTGTATCGTTAAGCACCATTCTGGCGAGAATTGATTAGTCTCATCTAATTGGTTCTCGCCAGAATAGCGCTTAACGAAAAGGCGGGCAGAGTTACCCATCATGGACAAAACAGACTTCTAGCTAATCGAGGGATATCATATGTCAGGCAACACTTTTGGGACCCTCTTTCGGGTCACCACTTGGGGAGAGAGCCATGGAAGAGGCGTGGGTGCGGTCGTAGATGGATGCCCTGCAGGCTTTCCGCTCTCAGAAGAGGACGTACAAAAAGAGCTGGACCGAAGGCGCCCAGGTCAGAGTTCCGTTTCCACCGCCCGCAAAGAAGAGGATCAAGTGGAGATTTTGAGCGGCCTTTTTGAGGGAAAGACCACAGGGACCCCTATATCGATGCTGGTGTGGAACAAAGACGCACAATCGGGCGCTTACGATACCCTACGGGACAGGCCAAGACCAGGTCATGCCGATTACTCATACCAGGCCCGTTATGGCATCAGAGATCACAGAGGCGGCGGTAGATCTTCGGGAAGAGAGACCGTGGGCCGCGTTGCGGCTGGAGCCATCGCCAAGAAGCTTCTCAGCCTGGAAGGGATCGAAGTTCTGGGATATGTTCTGGAGCTTGGCAGGATAAAAGCAGATATCCCCCCCGGCGAAGATCTCACAAGCTTGAAAAAGCATGCAGAGAGCAACCCTGTGCGATGCCCGGATCCTGCCGCCGCAGAAAAGATGGAAAATGCCCTGAACAACGCCCGAAACGCAGGCGACAGTTTGGGCGGGGTTGCAGAAATTGTGGCTCTAGGCGTTCCGCCGGGATTGGGCGATCCAGTTTTCGACAAGCTGGATGCAGATCTTGCCAAGGCCCTGATGAGCATGGGCGCAGTCAAGGCTGTAGAGATCGGCGCAGGCATGAAAAGCGCGAAGATGAGGGGAAGCGAGATGAACGATTCAATCCTTCTGGACGAGAAAGGGATCGAGTTCGAGACAAACAACGCAGGAGGGATCCTTGGCGGAATTTCAACGGGCGCGCCAATCGTTTGCAAAATCGCGGTCAAGCCCACGCCTTCCATATCCCTGCCCCAGAAAACAGTGGACCTCAGGACCGGAAAGCCCACCGAAATCAAGATCAAAGGTCGACACGATCCCTCGATCCCACCCAGAATAGTGCCCGTAGCCGAGGCGATGGTGGCTTTAGTCCTGGCAGATCATCTATTGAGGGCAAGGTCAGCTCAAGTCTGACACTCCAAATGGCCAAAGTCTTAAGGTTCATTGCTCAGAGCTGTTGATATGCGCAAGGAGTTTCGCAACCTTCTCCCCCTGGACGAAGCAAGATCGATCGTTTTCGGGAAGTTGCCCCTAACCGAATCGGAATCTGTGCCCCTGGAAGCGGCTTTCGGTCGCATCCTAGCTGAAAAAGTGGTATCTTCTGTAGAGGTTCCCGGATTCGATCGGGCCTCAATGGACGGCTATGCACTAAGGGCCGAAGACACTCTGGAAGCAAGGGAAGATCAGGCAGTCTCACTCGATCTGGTGGGGCAGGTTCCCATGGGCACAAACCCCGTTTTGGAAGTTGCTCCAGGCAAAGTTGCCGAAGTCTCCACAGGTTCCATGATGCCTCCTGGAGCCAACGCGGTAGTTATGGTGGAGCATTCCGAGATTGATGGAGACACACTTCTCGTAAGAAGACCTGTTCACATCGGTGAGAACGTCCACTTAGCCGGAAGCGACATTGCCTTTGGTGAGATCGTTCTTTTGCCGGGAGTTCGGCTGACCGCAAGGGAGATTGGCCTTTTGGCGGCTGTGGGAATGCGCGAAATTCTCACAAAAGAGCTCAAAGTAGGGGTTGCCTCTACCGGCGATGAGCTGGTCTTCCCAGGAGATGACCTAAAACCGGGCCAGATCTACGACATAAACACCTACTCAGTAGCCTCTGCGGTGAAAGAGTGCGGCGGATCGCCCCGGATCTATGGCATATTGCCCGACGATCACGATGAAATGACAGAGGGTCTCAAAAGAATGGCCGAAGGCTCTAACCTTATTCTCGTAAGCGGGAGCACATCTGCTGGTGTTGGAGACATGATCTACAGGGTTCTCGAGGAATTGGGCGAGGTCGTCTTTCACGGTGTCAACCTAAAGCCTGGAAAGCCCACCCTTTTTGGCACGATTTTGGGGAAACCCTTCTTCGGACTTCCTGGATATCCAACAAGTGCCCTCACAGTATTCGGCCAGTTGGTAGCGCCTCTGATCAGAACGTCTTTGGGAACCGAACAGCATGGCGTTATTTCCAGAGGAAAGCTAGCAAGACCGATCAGGTCTGAGGGCAGAAGGCAGATGCTCTCTGTCGGGACCGTTGGTGGCTGGGTGTATCCCGTCGACAAAGGAAGCGGCTCCATAACCACTCTGGCCCAGGCAGATGGCGTTATAGACATCCCTGCCGAAGTGGAGTACCTCGACCAGGGCGAAGAAGTGGAAGTTCACCTCTTTGGCGAGTCTTCAGAGCCTGCTTTGCTCATCATGGGCGAAAACTGCCCTGAACTTGAAATTCTCGCAGAGCTTCTGCCCTTTCCGATCAGGGTCGTATCTGTGGGGTCAAGAAGAGGCGTCATATCTGTCCAAGACGGTGTAGCAGACTTGGCCGCAATTTCCATTTCAGAAGGGCTCGATTCAACTTGGGTTTGTGAACCCCCCATGAAAGGCTACACTCGCGAACTGGTCTTGATGGCCCAAGATTCTGACCATCTGGACCTTGATCGCATCAAAGAGAGGCGAGTAATGGGATGGGCCCGATACACTGAGATGAGCAGGATATTTCTGAATTTGTTGAAGGAAAAGGGCATTTTGGCCCCTAAGTTCGCAGGCCAGGCAAAGACCCATTCCGTTGTTGCCGCTGCTGTGGAGGCAGGTCGAGCAGACATTGGCTTTGGAGTGAGATCTGTGGCAGAAGATGCGAAACTCCATTTCACGAAGGTGGCCGAGGACGAGATCTACTTTCTTATCAACCCTCAGAGGAAACATCGAAAACCGGTTCAGATGTTCCTGAAGGCGCTGAAATCGGAGGAGTTCAGATCACAGCTTCCAGAGGGGGTCAAGCTCTCCTCTTCGTCAGGGCAAATACCAAAAAGGTGAGTTCAGCTTCTATTTTTTATAGTCCAATCCCAATTAAATAGTGCCGATCGGTTCTCGACTGTAATTTCCTTTTTGCACTCAAACCAACCCCGTCCTGTTCTAAATCATTTCAGTGCAATCCGCAATCGGTGACATCATAACAGGACATGAATTACCCCAGCTTACTGCAGAGTCTGCCGCTACAATTCGTTCAGTGGTAAAATCGACAACGTTAGCAGACGTGTTAGTCAAACCAAATGAGTTAGAATTGTTCGACAACACTCTTGAAACCCATATTCGGCAGGTTTAATTCTGAGATTCAGACATTCTTTTGACATGTGCGTTTAAGTAGTGTATTATCAAGATGTAGGTGAAGTTTCAATTTTACGCAAAAACGACCTCGCTTTGAGCACTTTTGGGCAGACCGATATTAAAAATAGAATTGTAGATATTTTGAGAAACCGCTATCAGGAAAATTATCCAAAATCAAATCTCGATCCGCCGAATGTAGGTTGAAAGGGACTGCCCGAGGGTGCGAGAGAGCGAAACCGCCCCCCACACAAAACACGGGAAAAGAAATTAGAGGAAACTTATGCCCTTCGGCATCTCGCCGAACCGCTCCCTGAAGGCTTCGGGCCAGTTCTCGGGGTTGAGCCCCTTCTGGCCGAGGAAGGCGCTAGCCCATCTCTCCAAGCCCACGCCACTGCACCCGCTCCAGAGGGATTCTCCGCTCTGAGCCTTGACGTTGAAGCCCCGAGGATACTTGTCGCCGTTGTTGCTCAGGTTCTGAAACTCGATCCACTCGCCGTTGTAGGGAAGCTGAGCCTCGTAATCCACGGTGCCGGCCCCTTCCATCTCAGCAAGACCGGATTTTCCTTCCTGAGCCATGAACCAGGGCGTAACCCACGCCATGCGCCAATGAAGCTCCAGGATATCCTCGAAGATTTTCTTGTAACAGTCCTTGAGCTTCTCGGCCTCTTTTTGGACATGCTCTTTTGTTCCCATCCATACGATCTCGATCCGGTGAAACTCGTCCACCCTCTCGATTCCATGAATTCCGCCGCTCTCGTACCGGTGGCTCGTCCCGGACCGATCGAATATCCTGACAGGTAAGGCGTCGTTTGGAAGAGTCCGGCCCTGGAAGAACACCCAGGAAGGTGGACACTGTGCATAACACATTCCGCCAATTGGAGGCCCGATCTTCTCTTTCAAGAGGTCCACGGGAACTTCCCTTGTGACCTTGTAATGGTCAATCACCTCTTCCCAGTACTCGGGATCTCGTGTGGCAGGAGGACAGACGTAGTAGATCTCTGGATATACGCCTTGAGCATGGCCGCTCTTCTTCCAAACGTCCCAGGTGACCAGCTTTGGAAAGATCATCTCCTGATAACCCAAAGGCTTGATGATCTCGTCCATGACGATCTCTTCAAAGACTCTGAAGAGATGTGCCCCTTTGGGCCCATAGATCCACTGACCTCTGCTCGCGCCATGTTTGATCCAGCCCGTGTTGATCATCTCTTCTGTAGGGTCCTTGTCGAACTTGGGCTCGCGTTTGGGGCTTTCCCAGAGAAGCTCCCAGTGTTCAGCCTTTCCGCCGTAATCCTCTTCCTGAAGCTTCTCGTCGAGGAGGCTCACGATCCTGTCAGGAACCCTGTTCTTCAGCTCGGCTTCGCCAATCTGACTATCGGCTTCGCCCACGTCCATTACGAGCTTCAAGGTCCCTCCCACTTGTTTTATCACCTTGACGTAAGGTATCTTGTGGACAATGGGCTTTTCGGACTCAACCTCGATCTCGAAACTTTTGACGTCCAGCCCTCTTACGCCTATGCGGTGTTTCTTTCCAAGGAGCTCAGCAAGGGGCCGCCTCAGTCTCAAGACAGCATCGTGAGCTCGAACGTACCGATCGCTATCCAGTGTGAGGTTGATCTTATTTCCTTCAAGCTTCCATGCCACGATCTTTGCGCCCTGGCCTTTGGAAGCTCCCTTCTGTAAGATGTCGCCAGCGCCTGCAAAGAGCTCTTCAATCTCCTTTTCGGCCTTGCTCGCGTCAGCACTGAGCTTGAAGCTCGCCTCCAAGTGAAATTTCATTTGCCCACCTCAGTGATTAACATGTCTTCAGCTATCTTTATGTTCATCAGCAAGTCATCTGCGGTTGCAAGCAGCGTTCCAATCTTCTCTGCGGAAAACTCTATGCTCATCTCATCGCCCGAGATTTCAAATTTCATCCCAGGCAAGTTGTCCGGATCTAGGGACTCCGCCACCTTTTCGACATGCTCGCCACAGAAGACAAAACTGGCTCGCATCATGGTTCTTCAATCCTCAAGAAAATTGCTGGCCTACAACTCCATCAACGTATCGGATGAACTCTTCCTCCGCGCCGAGAGGGATGGAAGCGCCGCTGGCAACACTGTGACCACCACCAGCACCACCAACTTTCCCGGCGCCCTCTTTTAGGGCGACCGATAGGTCCAAGCCGTGAAACACCAGGACCCGATTCCCTCTGGCAGAGACCTTGATCATGTCCTCGGTTCTGTTGAGAACGAGCATGGGCCGATCCGTATACAAATACCTCATGCAAAGCCCTGAGACCACTCCGGCACCCTCCATATTGTCCAGGACGACGTATCTTATGTTCTCAGTCTCCTGGAGGTTCTTTTGGAGGAGCTTTATCTCGGAAAGGACTTTTTCTTTGTAGTCGCGGGTGATTTTCCTGCACGTCTCCAAGAGAGTGGGATCTCTCATGCAGAGTGTAAGGGCAGGACCAGTTTCACCCATCTTCCCGCAGGAGTTCAGTATCCACATGAACTCGAAGGCGTTCTCTACGATCTCTCTTTTGAGCCTGAGAGTCTCACCCACCGCTGAGTCTGCAGCAAAGCTCCCTTGCATCAGTATCTTCAAAACTAAGGCGGTGGAGAGCTTGGATAGATCGTTCTGACTCAGGTTGGGAAGATCGCCGTGAACATTCACCTCGTCCAAGAAGTGCTTTATCTTCTCGGGGTCTCCAGTGATGTCCAGGACGGGATCGAGCGCTTCTGTCAAGACTTGGTCGAGGGGCCCATCTTCCATCTTCAGACCGGGCCTGACCTCTACGACCCCCGCATTTGCAGCCTCTTCTAGAATAGTTCTGTTGGCGCCGATCATCATCTGGCGGTCGCCTAAAGCACCCGCCAACGCCAATCCTGCGAGGTCAACGTTCTCCTCGACCGTTTCGCCCATCTGGCGAGCTACGGTGTAGACGGTACCTGAAGCGCTCAGCTCGAAGGCCCCATCAGCTCCTGCAAGATGGGGATTTACGTGAACGCAGTCCAGCTCGCCTACAGGTTTGTGATGATCGAAGACGAAAACCTGGCCCTTCACCCGAGAGATCAGATGGGGCTTTCCGCTTCCCATGTCGCAGAAGATCACGGGCGGCTCGATCGAGTCCACAATCTCGCTGTCGAGCCTGCTCACCAAGGTCGCCTGGAAAGTTATGCCCGCCCTCATCAGGGCGTTGCAGATCAGACCTGCAGAGGTGATTCCATCTGCATCGTTGTGAGATATAACCCGGGCGCTCTCGCATTGCAAGAGCGAGCTGGCAGCGTGCTCTGCCAGCTTTTCCAACCTTTTCATGTGACGAGCATCTCAGCGGTCTTGGGATCGTACCGCCAGTCCTCGGGAAGCTTTCCGGTACGAGAGTAATATTTTGCCAGCCGTCGGACCTTGTTCTCGGTGAGGTCCAACCATCGCTTGTTGTGGACATCGTGATGGTTGTTTTTCATATGTTTCCTCATTCTGATGGCTTTTCGAAGTAGGTTGGTGAGGTCTTCTGGAATATCGGGAACCTCAGCATTCTCTTTAAGGAACCTGGTCAATTTCGTGCCGAGAACCTGCTTTACGTCGGGTACTCCGTATTGGTCTCGGAGGGTAAGTCCGATCATGGTGGGAGACATTCCACCCTCGTAGAGCCTGAGTATATGCTTTTCTAGCTCTTCTTTGGTTATGTCGCACCATTCTGGGGCCGCATCTCTGAAAGGCGGTTTAGATCTGGAAGAACCCTTCCTTCGGGTGTGCATCCTAGCCATATTAAATCCTCATATAATCTTCAGATAAAGGCGAAGGCAAGTTTTCACACGCCACATGCGATAAAAAACTTGCGCTATTGGATCTCGCCCGACTTCTCATGAAAATGTCGCCTCTTGTCGCCTCTACGTGTTCGCAACATGGTGATTTTCATGCTTTAGGGACGAGCCCACGAGTCATGGGCACACTGTACTCAACGATGTCTTTCTGACAAGTATCTAACTCTATCGAACTCTCATGAGCTCAGCATTTTGGCCTGTTCGAATCATCGAACACCGATCTTGCGAGAATCTCTTAAGTCTAATCTAACTGGTCCTCGACTGAAGGCAGAACACTGGTGGGATCTTCAAATCATTCGTTCGTTATGTTCCAGACCTCGTCGCCTACATGGTGGAGAGACCTGACGGCCTTGCCCTTTTCGCCACCCATATCTGAACCGGACAAAAGCGCTTTGCCGATTGCAAGGGGCTTTTTGTGCTTCTCTTCTATGACCACAACCAAATCACCAGGTTCGATCTCTGGATCTGCATCCACTATCCCTGGGCACATGACGTCTGCGCCGTTCACAATGTATTTTACAGCCCCAGAATCCACCACCACCAGCATCTTGTGGGGCAAAAGCTCCAGAGCACCACGAACTGTGAAGAAGGCTTGACCTTCGAAGCTCATGAGAAGGGGTTTGCCTTTAATGAAAATAAGATCAAACTTTAGGTCGGTCTCGGCAATTTCCAGGGGGACCCCCTTCAGAGCGGAAGGGTCTTCCATCAGGGGTTTGATTTTCCTGATAACCCTTTTGGATTCACTTCCCTTGAGGTGATGCCGGGATTTGATATTCATGATCTATCCGTTTCCCGATAGGTTTAAATACGCAACGAGAGAGTCTGCCCATAACTTTTGCATTTATGACTGGGGAGAGGTCGATGGCACAAAGACCGCTTGATATTTTGAACGAATCATTGAATGGGCCTGTAATAGTCAAGCTCAAAGACGGCAGGGCATTCCGAGGCGAGCTTCAGGGTTATGACATACACATGAACCTGGTTCTTGACAACACCGAAGAGATCGCGGAGGGAGAGGTTTCGCGGCAACTCGGAACAGTGGTCGTCCGTGGAGATAATGTTGTCTACATTTCACCGTGAGGTTCTTTAAATGAGTAAAGGCACTCCTTCGATGGGTAAACGCCACAAGAAGACGCACATAAAGTGCCGTCGGTGTGGCAAAGTATCTTTCAATTACCACAGTAAGACCTGCTCATCCTGTGGGTTTGGCAGGTCTAGGAAACTCCAAAGTTATAACTGGCGAAGAGACAAAAACCGCTAGGGGTGGCACCGGATTGCACGAAGAGTGCGGCGTGGCAGGGATCTCTTCTAGGGATCCATGTCACGATGTGGCCAAATCCATCTATTATACCCTCTACGCGCTTCAACATAGAGGTCAGGAATCAGCAGGTATCTCCGTCTACGACGGAAAGGTGATCCGGACCCACAAATCCATGGGACTGGTTCCTGAGGTCTTCGGTAATGGTCAATTGGACCGGCTAGAGGGGCCCACCGGCATAGGCCATGTTAGGTACTCCACCACTGGAGACTCGACTCCTGATAACAGCCAGCCCACCTTGGTAAAGTATGGCGACAGCGCGATAGCGGTTGCTCACAACGGGAATCTGGTTAACTCAAACAGGCTCAAAGAAGAGCTCGAAACCGAAGGCGCAATATTCTACTCCACCACGGACACCGAGGTGATAGCCCGTCTCTTCATACGAGAGATGTTGAAACTCCAAGATCTTGTGGAAGCAGTTCGTGCTCTGATGCGCAAGTTGGTCGGGTCATATTCTCTGGTCATTCTCATGGGAAACACCCTGATTGGAGTGAGAGACCCTCTCGGCATCAAACCCCTCTGTATCGGCGAGACCGATTCGAAAATCATCGTCGCCTCAGAGAGCGTTGCCATCGACACTCTAAATGGGAGGTTGATAAGAGACGTTCTGCCTGGTGAAATGGTAGTCGTCAAGAATGGCGAACTGAGATCCTACCAGTTGACCCGACTATCACGTCCAGCCCACTGCGTCTTTGAGTACATATACTTCGCCAGACCCGATAGCGTCATGGACGGAAAGCTCATCTACGACGTGAGGATCAAGATTGGGGCCATACTGGCCGATGAACATCCCACCAACGCAGATCTGGTCACTCCGGTTCCGGACTCTGGAGTAACTTCCGCCATAGGCTATCATCAGCATTCAGGGATCACCTATCGCGAATGTCTCTTGAAAAACCGGTACATTGGCCGAACTTTTATAATGCCTGACCAGGTGATGAGAGAGGCTGCAGTCAGACTTAAGATGAACACGATCCAGCCTAATATTGAGGGCAACAAGGTAATCATGGTGGACGATAGCATCGTCCGTGGAACCACCAGCAGGCGGATCGTGGATATGGTCAGAAACGCTGGTGCAAAGGAGGTCCACGTCCGGATAGGAAGCCCCCCAATTGTGGCACCTTGCTACATGGGAATCGATATGGCCACCAGAGAAGAGCTGATAGCAGCCCACAAGACCGTTCCAGGCGTGGAAGCCGTGATAAACGCAGATTCTTTGGGATACATCAGCCACGAGGGCCTTGTAAAAGCCATAGGAATCCCCAGGGAGAACCTCTGCATGGGGTGTCTTACAGGGGAGTACCCCTTGGAGATACCGGGAGAGAAGTGTTTCCTTTCTCAGACCAAGATAACCGAGTACCCCCACAAATAGGCCTTTGAATTGGTCTTTCGCCTTGTTTGTGATTTGGCCTTCCTGTTTGCTCTTTTTTATATATGTTTAGCTTCTCCCGAACCGATTGCACGATAACGGGTTTTGACCGGCATGTTTCCATTGGCCAAGAATAGCATCAAGCGAGCGATTTTTGTGGACACAAAACGTGCTAAATAGGGTTCACAATCGTCTTAATTAGTACTGATTTTCGAAGAATGTGGCCATAAATCGGTAACAATTTCCTTGATCAGTGATAAATTAATTAGCTCTTGACCATATATCGCCCCAGATATTGAAGGGCAACTGCATGTGGGTGTCGCTCTAGAAGGCAATATTCGTGAGAGGGAAAACTTTCAAGCGACGAGAATAGGCAGCGAGAGACTCACGTTTCCGGCGAAGGCATATATATATCAAGTTCCCTCTAAGCCCGCTACAGTCCAGGTGATTTTGAATGGCCAAAATTAAAGCAGGGGTTCTAGGAGCTACAGGTGCAGTAGGACAGCGTTTTATCCAGCAGTTGTGGAAGCATCCTTGGTTCGATCTGACCAGCTTGGCGGCCTCAGAGAGAAGCGCTGGCAAGAAGTACTGCGATGCTGCCCGATGGAGACTGGAACACGAACTGCCTTCTGAAGTAGGGGAGATTGAGGTTGTGAACGTCAACCCCGAAGAGGTCGATGCAGATGTGGTATTCTCGGCACTGCCTGCAGATGAGGCTCGAAAAGTGGAAGCAGACTTTGCCAAAACAGGATTCGTGGTGGCCAGTAACGCCAGCGCTTACCGATTTGATGAAGACGTTCCCTTGATGATCCCTGAATGTAACCCAGAGCATCTCGATCTGCTCGAGGTTCAGCAGAAGAACAGAGGCTGGGACGGCTACATCGTTACCAACCCCAACTGTACCACCATCATGTTCGCCCTCACCTTGAAGCCCTTGATGGTGATGGACATACAGAGGGTCATAATAGCCTCTATGCAAGCGGTGAGCGGAGCAGGTTACGAAGGCGTGCCTTCGATGGCCATTCTGGGCAACGTTCTTCCGTACATTCCAGGTGAGGAAGAAAAGGTGGAGCTGGAAGCCCAGAAGATCCTTGGAATATTTGACGGAGAGAAAATTGTAAACGCCCCCTTCGGAGTAAGCGCCAGCTGTAACAGAGTTCCAGTGATGGACGGCCACCTGGAATCCCTCTGGGTGGATATGGCCACCAATCCGACGCCAGATGAGGTCAAGGAAGCTTTCTTGAACTTCGATCCAGGACTCGGCGACCTACCCACCGAGCCCGAGAACGCTATTGTAGTCAGGAACGAGCCTGACAGACCTCAACCAAGGCTCGATAGGAACGCAGGGAACGGCATGGCAGTTTCGGTGGGCCGGATTCGAGAAGGCATCCGCTACTCAGTGATGGGACACAACACGATCCGCGGTGCTGCCGGTGCTAGCGTCCTGAATGCAGAGCTTCTCCACAAGAAGGGTCTTCTCTAGATGCTAATCATAGCCTGGGAGATCACCTCTGCCTGCAACCTCTGTTGCAATTATTGTCGGGCCTCTGCGACCAAGTTTCCAGACGAAAACGAGCTTTCCACAGAAGAAGCGCTCCATTTCATAGAGGAGGTCGTCCCGCTCAAGCCGATGATCATCTTGAGCGGGGGCGAGCCACTTCTTCGGCCCGATGTTTTCCTTCTTGCAAAATGCGCTTCTGACAAGGGTATCAGGGTGGCTCTCGCAACCAATGGCACCCTTCTCACGCCGGAAGTGGTGGACAATATCACGAGATCAGGCATAAGGAGAGTTAGCATCAGCCTGGACAGCACTTTGCCCGCAGTTCATGATTCCATACGTGGCGAGGGCTCTTTTGCCAGCTCTATGAAAGGGATAGAGAACCTCAAAGGGAAGGTGCCTTTTCAGATCAACACGACCATAACCCGGAAGAACGCAGATCAGGTCGGGGCGATGATGGACCTAGCCGAAAGGGTGGGTGCGGTCGCGTTTCACCTGTTCTTTCTGGTGCCTACCGGCCGAGGTCGAGAGGATGAGTTAATCACCCCAGAAGAGCAAGACGAGCTGCTCCGGTGGGTGGCTCAAGAGTGCAATCAAAGGTCGATAGAGGTGAAAGTCACCTGCGCTCCTCAGTACGGTCGGTTGGCAAGAGAAGAACTTTCAGGCACTGATAGGAAACGGCTGATGGGAAGTGCTTGCCTCGCCGGAACGAACTTCGTATTCGTCTCTAAAACCGGTGAAGTCTACCCATGTGGTTACATGCCAGTTCTGGTGGGCAACATAAGAGAGAAAAGCTTCATCGATATCTGGGATAACTCTCCCGTGCTCAAAGATCTGAGAGAAAAGAAGCTCAAAGGTCGGTGCGGAAAGTGTCGGTATCGCCAGGTTTGTGGCGGGTGCAGAGCCAGAGCTTACGCCTACACTGGTGACTATTTGGAATCGGATCCACTCTGTAGCTACCAGGAGGTCAGACTTGACGAAAGTTCCAAAGCTTGACGACATCGACAGGCGATTGTTGGAGCGGGTCCAAGAAGACTTCCCCTTGGCGCCCCGGCCTTTTCTGGTATTGGGCGAGGTGTTGGGCGTTGGAGAAGAAGAGATTATCCAAAGAGTGGAACGGCTCGGGAGGATGGGCATAATCAGGAGAATCGGGCCAATCTTGGATCTGAAGTGTTTGGGTTGCAGCGGCGTTTTGGTGGCGCTTCCTGTCTCTCTCGACAAGGTAGGCGAGGTGGCAGAAGTGGTGAACGCCTACGAGGAGATCTCGCACAACTATCTTCGAGCTAACGATACCGATTACAACATGTGGTTCACCATTTCAGCCCCAGGAGAGAGGATCGAAGTGATTTTGAGCGAGATTCAGGCCAAGACGGGTCTGAATGCACTGATTCTGCCCACGGTACGCGTCTTCAAGATCGGAGTGAAGTTTGAGATACCGGGTTAATTTTTGGACGTGGGATCCTTTGAGGAGATTTACGGTGTTTGGCGATACCTTTCGGACAAGTATCAAACTCTTACGAGCTTGAAATTTGTCCAAAAGGCATCGTTAAACACTTAAGAGTTACGCACTTGATAATTAAAACCAAGCACATGAGAGCCGGTCAAGAATATCATACGTTAGACAGTTTGGGGCTTCATGCTACTGTTTTTCTGTTCAACTGCGTAAGTCCTAAAACTATAAGTTTCATAAGCGGCTTTGTCATCAAAAATGACATCCGATAAAATCCAATTATGTCCGCTCACCATCCCTCAGGACGATCTTTTCGACCTCCTGGCGAATCGCGAAAGAGAAGCTTCGCTTCCGAGAAGCTCTGAGCCACCCGCAAACGCGCGCGTCTTGCTGGACAGAGCAGATGAAATGCGCAAGCAAGGCGACCTGGATCGCGGTCGCGAGATCTATTTGGAGGTGATAGAACTTGCGCGCGAAGTTGACAAAATCACCTCTGCAGATGCTTTTTTGGCTTTGGCAAACCTTGAACGAAGATGCGGCGATTTTGAAAAGGCGCAAGAAGATTATGAAGTTACAATCGAGCTTTACATCCGAGCGCGTGATCAAAGGGGCGTTGCCAACGCCTTGCTCTGTCGAGGAGATCTCAAGCGCCGGATTGGCCTTTTCGACGAAGCGAGCGAACACTACAGCGAATCTATGTTCATATCGCGAGAGATCAAATTCGAGCAAGGGGTTGCAAACGCCCTCCTCGCGATGGGCGATCTGGAACATAAGCGCTACAACCTGGAATCAGCCCAGGCCCGTTATAACGGCGCCCTCAACCTCTACAGAAGGATTGGCGACGAGCTGGGTGAGGCAAACGCCTTGCTCGGATTTGGAGATGTTGAACGCCGCTTTGGTCTTTTCGACGAAGCAAAAGAGCGCTATGACGAAGCCATCGAGCTTTATAGGAAAGTCGGCGACAAGCTTGGCCTGGGCAACGCGTTCCTATCTTTGGGAGACCTGGAACGTCGTTTGGGCCGTTTGAAAGATGCAAAATCTCATTATTGCGAATCGATTGTTTTGGCGCGCAAAGTTGGCGATTCTTTGGGTTTGGCAAACGCCTCTCTTGCGCTAGGGGATTTGAAACGGCGATTGGGGCAGATGGAAGACGCAAAACCCCACATAGAAGAAGCTCTCGGCCTTTATCGGCGAGAGAGAAACGAGCTTGGCCACACCAATTCCCTCCTCGCTTCGGCCGATCTGGAAATGGTGTTTGGTGATCTGGCGGCGGCAGAAGGTCGATACGAGGAGGTTTTGGATATGTACCGCCGGGCAGGAGATCTTCTTGGCGAAGCAAACACCCTCAAAAGCCTTGGTGATTTGAAGACCTCTTCAAAGAGGTTCGTCGAAGCAGAGTCTGATTACCGCGAAGCTCTTTCCATCTATCAGAAAGAGAAAGACGACCTGGGAAGAGCAAATGCCCTCTATTCTCTTGGAATATCTTCATCCCTGGCAGGCAAATTGGACGAAGCCGAATACAGGCTCAAAGAGGCGGCTAAGGTCTACCGAAGGGAAGATGACAAAACACCTCTTGTCTACGCAACCGCAAGCCTCGCTCAGGTGTATGACATCCTAGAAAAGAGGGAAGAAAGGGACACGACGATCGCCGAAGCCCAGAAGGCTGCCCAGGAGAGCGAAAATCGTGGTGCACAGGATCTCGTATCGAGGGTGAGAGATAATTTTTAGGAAGCATCCTCCCGCCTAACGGAATATACTTATTTGATAATATATCCATTGTATAAGGAGATCAAAATGAAACTTTCATCCATTCTGCTTTTCGCGTTGGCGCTCCTTCTATTTCCGGGTGGCCAAGCTCTGGTGATGGCTTCAGATGATATCGTATCGATTGAGGAGCCTATCGAAGACGACCTTTTTGCTTCAGGAGATATGGTATACATCAAAGCTCCGGTCGAAAGCGCCATAATCGCAGCAGGCGACGTCGAAATCGACGCTCCGATAAGGGGCGATCTCATAGTCTTCGGAGGTGAAGTGGACGTCAACTCCGATGTCGGAGGGAAAATAGTTGCTGCAGGGGGAACTATTGACATCCGGGGTGACGTTGCGAGGAACGTGGTATTAGCAGGCGGCACAGTCGAGATAGGACCAGAATCCGAGATCGGAAAGGATGCGGCCATCTCTGGTGGCAACGTCCGCAACGCCGGCAAGGTCAACGGCAGATTGTGGGTTGCTGCCGAGAACTTCGAAGACGAGGGCACCGCAGGCGAAGTGAAGCTTAGCCAGTGGGACCGCGAAAGAGAAGAGGATGCAGCACGTGCTGCACGCGGAATGAGCTTTGTCTGGATCCTTTGGATGCTGGGATTTTTGATAGTGGGCCTCCTGATTCTCAAGCTGTTTCCCTCTGGGGCGAACGCCGTAAACCTGGAGATCAACGACAATCCTGTCGTCAAGGCCCTGGTGGGGCTCGGCCTCATCGTGGCATCATTTATATTCATGGTGATATCAGCGTTCACGATCATCGGCCTGCCACTCTCAATCTTATTCCTGATCCTACTTGTTGCAGTCTGGATGTTGGCAAGCCTTTTCGTCTCGCTCAGCCTGGGAAAGAAGATCGCTGCTGCCCTCAACAAGGAGTTCAACGACTTTCTCGCCTTCACTTTGGGATTCTTAATCTTGAACCTTCTCTTTGCAATCCCCATAGTTGGCTGGATCGCAAAGCTGATTTCCATCAGCCTTGGATCTGGGGGGATCGTTTACGCCTTGAATCGCAGCCGAAAAGCCCATGATTCATAGGCACATTCCCAAAACATGAAAATCGATATGTTCTGACATCATAAGGTGATCGTTTTCATGAGGCGAGGATGGACAACATGGAAAAGGGCCCTCGCCGCCTTGGCGAGTGGCACCATCCACGCTTCAAGGTTTGGACGATAAGTTTCGCCATTATAGTGTTTAACGATACTTTTCGGACAAATCTCTAACTTGTGAGAATTTGAGATTTGGCCTATTCGTATCGTTAAACACCATTCTGGGGAGAGCCAATTAGTCTTATCTAATTGGTTCTCGACTATATTTTCGAACACGGCGCCTTTTCTGCTGGGATAACGTCCTGTTCTGCTCTATCTGGGCGGGCATTCTGGAACACAGTGCAACGCCAGCAGGAGGAGCAGTATGGCGGTCAAGAAAAGGACCAGGTGGCTTGGGAGATCACCCAGGTTCAGGTGGCGTATTGCCTTCTTTCGAAACCTGAAACCAGAACCCAAAAAGGGGATTGGGTCGGATTTCCTAAAGAAGTGTTCTTTCCACTTAGCGCTCATTAATTTCGCCTCGTATTTGAGCTGGTTTCAAAACTATTTATGCGGCCCTCGATCATGAACCAAAGTTCACGCACCATTTGGAGCCATGGATCTTGATTCTTCCGTTTAGATGTTTAACCAGCAAAAAAACGGCATGTGGCGCCATTTTGAAACCAACTCTTTGTGATCCACGCCGAGATGACTTGAAACGTTGAGGACTTTGGCATTGCAAGTTCTGGTTTCGGATAGACTTCGTATTCGGCTTGAGAGCATTCATTCCCTCTGCGAGGAGACCTTTGAGCTATTGCAACATGCGACCAACTATTCCATGTTACTATGTTGAGCGCATCACTAATATCAGTTTCCCACAATCTTGAAAAAACAAGAATCGAGTGTTCCTTAAATGAGTTTGTAGCGGGACTTTGAAACGTCGTTATATGTGTGCACAGTGCGTGCATATTCCAAAATCAACATCTTGAAACGTGTTAAATCTAACAGTAATTTATTTGCTTTCATGGCATTGCAAGTTCAACCGCCCAATGTGCGCATCTTTACTTATTTGGTTAATCAAGACCATAACCTTTAAATGTTATGAATACCTTAATAGGTTAGTGCTCACTTGCTAAGTGTGCCTTCGTGTCAGCCATCTGTAATTGCACGGCCAAGCTCGTAAGTGACCAAGATACGCCTAAAGGCGGCTTGGTGAGGTTTGGGAGGAGTAAAGTCCTTTCCACACTACGTAATTAATTTAGAGCTTGGTTAAAGCCATGAGGCAAGTGGGCCCAAATTTTCTGGAGATTTCGGCTCGTAGTCGTACAGAGTTGTAGCTGCTAAATTTTATGTCAATCAAAAAAGGTTTGGTTGGGCGATTCCCTTTATAGTGTTTAACGATACCTTTTAAACAAACCTCAAGCTCGTAAGAGGTGAAATTTATCCTGCACGTATCGTTAGGCACGATCCTCACGAGAACCAATCAGTCACACCTAATCGGTTCTCGACCACAAGGGCACACCCGATCATATTGTGAGCGTGTAGTGGTATCCACTATTGAAGTACCTGTAATAGGTCCGAATGTATCCAACATTGGATATCTTTATCGAATGGTACTGGTCCCCTGAAACGGTGAAAGTGCACACACCATCTAAAGATCCGTCGCTGACATCGTTACGTTGGTAAATACCATCCACGTCCACGTTGTAGCCCTTCAGCCAGTTCGACTTGACAGTTACCTTAGAATATCCTGGGCTAGGTGGCGTGGGTCCTGGCGGCCAAGGCGGCCAAATACCACTCCTCACGTCGACGATCACCACGTTGCTGGGCTGGTTGTTGACGACAAAGAGCAAGATGTGTCTTCCGACCTCATCCGCCCGGAAGCTCAACCGGTTGTATCCTGAGTAGAAAGGATAAGACTTGTAGAGCAACTCATTGCTGGGATATATTTCGTAGAAGGCCGACGTACCTCCAGTGGAAGTGTAAGCCAGAAGCTTAAGCCATGCACCGAAAGGACAGACCGCATATTGAGTCCAGCTAGTGGGTCCTTGAATCCAGAGCGAGTTGGCACCTCTGTAAGTTGATTGGTACGTCGAGTAGGTCACAGGTTGTCCAGAAGGCCCACTTGAGTAATAGAGCGCAGCGGGTTCTTCTGTGAGGAAGTACCTCTCAACCTGAGCATCTGTACTCGGTGGCGCTTCCATGCTGAAGTACTGTGAATAGGCGCTAAATTCGGCATCACCGTATTGATCCCCGGTTGGCACCTCGCCCGTACCAGAGGTTATAAAGAACCTCTCGCCATCTCCTTCGTAAGTCAGTTCGTAGCCATAATCCAGATAGTTTTCTTCAAGTCCAAGACCATCACCAATGTACACTTCTTCCCATCCACCATCAGCTGCAGTAGCGGTCCCAAGAGTGAAAACTATCAGTAGCAGAGCCAATGTCCTTCTTATGTCCAAGAGTAACACCCCCAAATGTTCTTATGGCACTAATACTACAAAAATTTTTGGCATTATCTGCATTTTGAACTCCTCAGCACTTAACGATACCTTTTGGGCAAATGTCGAACTCTTATGAGTTCGACATTTGCCCAAAAGGTATCGTTAAACATTATTCCGGCGAGAACTAACTTGACTTTCCCAGATTAACTTGTTCATTGACACGCCCTTATTTTATATATCGACCAAGATACCTCTAAACATTCATCCATGCGTCGAAGGAGGATATGATTGGATGAATTTCAGGCTAGGTGGACGTGATGTATCGAGAGCACTTGGGTATTTAGAGTCAATACATAATGGATATATATTGAACATCACAATAAAAACTCGTGACGTTAAGAAGCAGTCACTTCAATACGCTCAAGCGTTATTGCTTCAGCGAGGGCGGGGCAACATGAGTGAGTACGCCAGAAATGTTCCAGATAGCAGCAGTCGACAGTTAACCCAGAGCCTATTTCAAAATACTGCCGCATGCTGGTCTTTGCCGATCAACTATCTCGGCGAAGGAATCGCCGCCCATGACCTCAAATGACGTGTAAACTTCGATTCGTGATCAAGGGCCGTATAAGTAGTTTTGAAACAGGCTCCCATTTTATTTCAGATTCGCCATGGGATTACAAACCTGTTATTGCTCAGATTCAACGTGACGTCATGGGTGCTATAGGGAACAAACGGAAGGGCTCGATACACATAGATGAGAGCAGCTTTCCGAAACATGGGAACGACTCGGTAGCAGTCAAGCGACAGTACTGTGGACGTCTTGGGAAGGTTGAAAACTGCCAAGTAGGAGTCTTTTTAGGCTATACAAACGGTTCTTATCGGACACTTATCGATATGCGGCTATATGTGCCTGAAGATTGGGCAAATGATCCTGCCAGGCGGGCTAAATGTGGCATTCCCGAAGATATTGAGTTCAAGACCAAATCGGAGTTCTCAACACGCGGAATAACGGCTTGCCTTTTGGTTGGGTGGGAATGGATGCATTCTACGGTAGGCAGTCCGAGCTTCGCGATGCCATTGAGGATGAAGGTCTCACCTACATGGCGGATATTCCGTCGGATACCAGAGTGTGGCTGGATGTTCCGAAAACCGGTGTACCGGAACGAAAAGGAAATCGAGGTCCAAGATTCAAGAAGGTGAGAGTTCTTGACGGCGAACCTTCTCCCATAAAAGTTTCAGATATCAAGGATCGTCTGGCCCAATCTCAGTGGACGCATACTTTTGTCCGAGATACCGAAAGAAGGGAGCTGTGGGCCAGATTTGCCTTTCTACGTGTTTATCCGGTAGTGGATAAACTTCCTGGAAGAGAGGTGTGGTTGATAATTCGGATAAATGATGGAGATAACGAGGTCAAATATCAGCTCTCGAATGCACCTATCCATACCTCCACGAGCCGATTTGCCAAGATGTCCTGCAGCCGATATTGGATCGAGCGATCTTTCCAAGACGGAAAGGGACTGGCGGGACTGGCGGACTTTCAGGGTCGAGGATGGGTGAGTTGGCATCACCACATCACCATGGCTCTGTTTGCCATGATGGTTTTGCTGCTGATGCAACTGGATCTAGGAAAAGTGGCCGACCTTCTGACGGTCCAGGACATCAAAGATATATACGAATTGTCTTTTGCAAGAAGAAGATTTGACGAGAATGAGGTAGCTGAACTCATTAAAAAGAAATATAAAGCAAGAGAGTCTGCTAGATTGTCACATCATCGTTTGAATCATCAACAAACGGGGAAATGAGGACGATTTCGCTAATCAACCTGTCGGAGACGTTCTACAATCCAATTAATATAATTTTAGTTCACACTATTTTATTATAATGAACTGTACTAGAAATTAATGGAATGGCAACTCTCGTGTTAAGATCGAGGTTTAGGTGCCTGTTTACTTGACGGGCAAGGTTGAAATGTGGGAAAGTCAAGCTAATTAGTCTCGCCTAATCGGTTCTTAGCTATAATGCCATACTTCAGCTAAGGGTTTGTAAAGAAATAACTTACACATGGATGTGTATGGCCGTTATACAAAATCGACATGATGCGGATTCGGTATAATAATTACACAACATTCATATGACAAGGTTATTTCTTCACGACCCCCTAAGGGCTCGTAACGAAATAGCCTATGAGCTGGTTTCAAAATGGCGTCACATGCCGTTTTTTTGCTGGTTAAACGTCTAAACGGAAGAATCAAGATCCACGGCTCCAAATGGTGCGTGAACTTTGGTTCATGATCGAGGGCCGCATAAATAGTTTTGAAACCAGCTCTATGCGTAAATGTGCATGATTGTTATACGAAACTGATATGATCCCGCTTCAGTATAACAATTACGCATTACTCATATAATCAAGCTATTTCGTTGCACCACAAGGCACTGCAGAATCTAAAATTATAAAATGTTAACCGAAATTCTTATCAGTTAACAAAGGTTACTCCCATTTGAGTGTGTACCAAGTGGGGGGATTCCGCTGAACGAGAAAGCTTTCATATTGGCCATGTTCGTCTCTCTATGCTTATTTCTGATGTTTGGAGAGGCAAATGCCGCTGATTATCCCATGAACGTCATCGATTCTGCAGGGAGAGAAGTGACCATCGACGCGCCCATAGAGATGATCGTTGTCCTCAACTCAGATGCAGCCGAGGCCGCCAGCATATTGGGCAGTACTGACAAAATCATGGGGGTAACTGATAGCGTCGAGAAATACAAAGCGTACTACTTCTCAAACCAGCTGGATGATTGGATTGTTGTTGGCACCTGGAAGGAGTTCAATTACGAGAAGATAGCAGACCTCGCCAAAGATGAGAGCGGCAGGATTGAACCGGGAATGCTGGTGATCAGCTACACCAGCAAGGTCTCTGAAGTCGATGAGAACCTGTCGCCCTTCAGAAACATAGCCGTGGTTGGATTCGACTTCTACAAGGCCGATACTATGGAAGATGAGATCACCACCCTTGGCGTGATACTGGATCGAGAAGAAAAAGCAGATGCCTACGAAAACTGGTTCCAGGAAAAGAAAGATGACGTCGTGAGCGCGATTAGTGGTCTGGACAAGTTCAAGGTTTACGTAGAAGGAAGCTCCACAGGCGGCCTTGGATCGCTGGGAACCTATGCAGAAGGCTCTTCCCTGAACGACATGATACAGCTTGCGGGAGGTGATAACGTCATTGAGGGATTGACCGGCACGCCCAAAGTGGATTGGGAGACCATACTGGCCCTGAACCCCGATGTGATAATCAAGGTGCCTCCGGGTATCAACCAGCTCGGCTGGAGCGATGCATCTGAGATGGAAGAGATGGTCGACGAGATTAAGAGCAGACCTGGCGCAAATGACATTTCCGCCGTTCAAGATAATAAAGTTTATGTAATATTTAGAGATATGACCTTGGGGGCAGGAAACGTTGTCGGACTTACCTACTGGGCAAAGATGCTCCATCCGGAAATAGACTTAGACCCCGTGAGCGTCTACGAAGAGTACCTCAACATAAGGGGGCTGGACTACCCCTGCGAGAAGTTGTTCGTATATCCAGAAATCTGACTCTGACCTAACACTGATCGATCTTGGACTTTTGACCGCGTACCACCTCAAATCAGATCATCGGGCAATTGAAATCATCGCACGGGCACCGGAGTGCACCCCCGAAAAAAAAATTCACTGGTTGCAACTATCATTGCCGCACTCCTCGCAGCTGACCAAGCCGCAAAGATTTGCCTGTCCTGCGTAAATTATGAACCCCCGACCCCTTTCGTCATCAAGGTAATCCACCATTGCAACCTGCATCTCATCGGCTTCCATCGCGTTCATGTGAACTTCAATTCCCTTGCTCACGAAGATCACGTCTTTATCGTTCGGCGGTGCGAGGCCTACTGCGTAGGTAGGCACTTCACCAGGCTGGCTGGTTTTGTAGATCTTGACCACTTTGTCCTCGTTTTGTCGTCCCTTCAACATTTCTGCTGCGGCGTCGGTTATCTCGATCATCTTAACACCCGTAATATAGTGGGTCGAAGAGATATTAAAAAACTATGATGGCCATAACGGGTCCCCAATACATCATTTGAGAGAGCAGAAAACAACAAAACATTTATCCCGTATAAATTCAACTTCATTAAAGATGGACAAGATGGGCGATTTGTTGGAGGTGCTCCGACGTTTTGACTCACTCAGCTGCTCGAAGGACGCTGCCAAAGAGGCCTTTGGTTGGGGTGTAGAAGACGTTCAAATCAGGGAACTGAGGCCAGGCGTGGATCAAATCACAATCCAGTTCTTCAACGGCCTGATCATAGAGGCCAGGCACATCTTGGGAGAGGAGTTAAGTGAGCTTCGGGAAGACTGGGATTTCAGGCTCAAGATCAAGACCGACCTTAGAACCACCCTCATGTACAACGCCTATTATTCTAGGTACATTCACGGTCAGGGTTATCTCAGGACTGACTTAGGATATATAAAGAACAAGCTCCTGAGGAAGATGGTAGAGGATTTCTACACACCAAGACTTCGAAACATCTACAAACCCATAATCATGGAGTTCAAAGGGCTCCACTCTTACGACTTCTTCGGCATAGAGGTCGGCAGAGATCACGCTGAGATATACTACTCTAACACGCGGGTGGGTAGAGAAGAAGCAACGTCCAAGATCGTGGACGTGGTCGAACGCCTCAATTATCTCGACAAAAGGATGAAGGACGATAAACTGAGAAAGGAGCTGAAATCGTTGGACGAGGACCTTTGCAAAGTTCTCTGCGTTCTTTGCCCTTCTGGCTGAGTTTCGGCTCCGGCAAGGCGCTTCCCCCATTTTGGCGCTACCACCCGACGTTCGGCACTTCTGAAATAGAACCTCAAATATTCTGTATTTTCCCCCACTTATGTTCCCTACTACTTACTCGATATCACCTTACTTCATACCAGTCTACACCATCTTCACACGTATCACGATAAAATTAGATTTATCATATATGAATCCACCAAAATGTGATACCTTACGGTACTTCATGCACCATTGCAGTAAACACCCACATATTTCTCACCAAGTAATGAAACTACCTTCTCGTGAATATCTTCGATATTCATAACCCCAACCATCCTCCCTTTGCCATCATAAAGGACTGTGATC
>Ga0272443_10001274_pt1 | contig 38225 bp, 47 predicted proteins | sample SSMAcet12_FD_193581 | JGI IMG/M metagenome (GOLD analysis project Ga0272443, IMG submission 193581) | Marine sediment archaeal communities from Little Sippewissett salt marsh, Falmouth, MA, United States - SSM-Acet-12 | ecosystem: Environmental > Aquatic > Marine > Wetlands > Sediment ...
TTACTAAATTTACATGCTAAAAAGAAAGATTTATATAGTTAAATCCGCTATTTTTTACATGTTTTTTTGGAATAAAAAAAATAAAGAGGTTGAACGTGTCGAAGAGGACACAAAAAAAGGTTTTGAATCTGTAAAAAAAGATATTACTTCTATAACTGGATGGATTAAACACCTTAATTCTGAAAAAAATATGCAACAAAAAGAAATTGAGGATATAAAAGAAATTTTATCTTCGATAAAAGAAGAAATAGAAGGAGTAAAAAACGTCTTTTCAATAATGAATGAATTAAAAGTAAAACCTTCATTTCAAACATCCAAACAGCTGTTCAATAAACACACAACTGTTTTTGGTGTTCAAACAGATGTTCAAACAGATGTTCAAACACCAAATTTAGATAATTTTTCTGTAACTGAAAAAGCTATTTTGTGGATACTCTTAAATGGTGATATGAAATTAAGTTATGATGATTTAGCAACAATGTTGGGAAAAGAAAGATCAACAATAAGAGGACACATAAACAGGATAAAACAAAAAAGTGAGGGACTAATAAGTGAGGGTATTGAAAAAAATGGGAAAAAAAGAGTTTACATAAATGAAGATATTAAAGAAAAAATCCTAAAAAAATCAAAAGTGAGGGTTAAAATAAGCAAAAAAGATAAGAAAAATATGAAAAGTGAATCAAAATAAGAAAAAACCAATGTTTTTTGTTATTAAAAATCAAAAAGTGAGGGTTATTATATAAAAAATATAGGGATTTAAAAGAAAGTTAGAGTAAAAAATAATAAAAAAGATTTTAAAATCAAAAAAAAGTGACTTAGATTTTAAGATTGTGCAAATGTATAATAAAAATTTGGTGTTTTAAGAAGGAGAAAGGCCAAATTTAAGGGGCATAATATAAAAAGTAAGAAAAAATACTTATAGTTATACTAGTTATCCTCCTTACCGATTAATTAACTAAAGTTCTCTTAATTGAAGTATTGTTTGTAAGGAAGCAACTTTCTTAAGATTTTTTGAAATAGATAATTGAATATTTTTATTATTAATCTTCTTTTTTTCTATGGAAATTCCTTTTTTAATTAATCTCCCTATGTAATCTCGAATAGAACTTTGGGTTAAATTAAGTTTTTGTGATAAAGTTTTATAGTCTGCATAACCTTTTTCTTCATCAAGCTGATAAAGCGTGGAAAAAACAATTATCTCTTGGTCAGTAAGTTTCTTGAATTTCAACCGTATTTCTTTTTTTAGACTATCAAGAGAATCAAGAAGTTCTGCTGCATTTTGAATAGGGTTTTTTAAAGAAATTATTTTATTTTTGTTTGTAGGATTTGATTTTCCTGTCTGTTGGTTTGTCTGTTGGTTTGTCTGTTGGTTTGTTGGAACCCCTTGATTTCCTGTGGAAATACTTAAATTTTGGTCATTTAAAGGCTTAAAAAGACACTTATCTGTTGGAAAATTTATATTTTGTGTCTTTAAAAAACACTCTTGTGTTGGGGTATTTTTACTTTGATTTTTTAAGGGATTTTTTAAACTCCTCATATCTTCAGATAACATAGAAAGCCTCCAATTAATTTCCTTTAAGTTATTTTTTAAAGAATCTATTTCAAAGAAAAGAAAATCCATATCTTTTTTTACTTTTTTAAAAGAATCTTTAATTTGGTCCATCAATATTAAACAAAAAGACTATATAAAAAGATTAAGATAATGAAAAATATGCTTTTTAATTTTGTTTTGATTTATAAAAAAGGTATGTTTTATCTTTTAGTTTCCACCTGGATCTTTTAATATATTTTTTTCCTTGGGGATTTTGTTTTATTTCTTTTATTAAATTTTTTTTATTTAAATCAAATAATAATTTTTTAACAAATTCCTCGTCGCGTGCAATTTCTTGAGCTATATTTGATGTAAAAACCGGTTTTGGAGAAATTGAAAACAAATATGCAAGAATTTGTTCTTGAATTTTATCTTTTTTTTTATTTGAAATCTTCATGTATTAATGTGAGAAAAGAAATATATAAAGGTTTCAATAAAAACTTGTGTGCTAAAATAAAAAGTTTTAATTTTTTTCTTGTTTTTTTAAAATTGGAAATTGCATATGAAAAGGAAGATTTAATTCTTCTTCTAATTCTAAAGCCTTAACACTTGATTTACGTATTACAACATTAAAAAGAAGTATTCTAAATTCTTCTGGGGTTTGTTTATCTTTCCATTGTTTTTTTACTTCTCTAAACATTTTTTGATCAAGGGCTAAAAGCAATGTACCTTCTAAAATTATTTTTCCAATTCCTTCTTCATAATTTATTTCAAAAGAAAAACTAATAGAAAGTATTTCTTCCTTTGTTTTTAAAAAATTTTGTTTTGGTTCATTTATGTCTTTAATATCCATCTTTGAACTAATTTTTAAATTAGATAAATTGCTAGAAAGTTTTTCTCCATATATTTTTGTGAAATTAAACCCTAAAAGTTTCATAAATATTAAACAAAAATTGTATTTAAAAAGATTTAGGTAATTAAATTAAATCTTCTTCACTAACAATTACAAAATCCCCTATTGCAATTATTGCACTATATGGAATTAAAAAATCATTTGAAGAGGTTTTTTCAAGATTAAGATTTTTTGTATAAAGAGTTGAATCTTTCACAACAATATTTATTAATTCTCCAGATTTTGTTTCAAAAGTTATGTCTTTTACAAAACCTAATCTTTTACCTTCTTTTGTAACAATCATCTTGCCCAAAAGAACGCCGAAAGGATTTTTATTATCTTGCATTAATTCATTAGAGAATGGAATTTTATAAACTTTTCTGTAAAATTATATAGAGATTAAAAAGATTATATTAAAATTTTTATACCCTGACCCCTTTATTTCTATTGGAAAGATTTATAAAGGAAAATTTTTATTTTTGTGATTTTAATTTTATTTAAATAAATTTCTATTTTATAGTATATAATAATAATAATAATAATAATAATAATAATAATAATAATAATAATAATAATAAAATATTTTTTTGTTTTTTATATTAAAAATTAGTTAAATTAAAAATTAGTTAAATTAAAAAATAAAAAAATGGAAAAAGATTAACAAAAATTTAAATTAAATTTCCATGAGAAATGAAGGTGTTTTACTTTTTTAGTAGTTATAATCTTTTAAATATAAAATTAGTTTTTTGTCGATGAGGAAAAAAGCAATTAATTTTTTTCCATACGAAATCATAGTGTGGGTGTTTTTGGTTTTTAATATTCTCTTTTGAATATATAAACTCTTAAATACCAAATACTGTTAAAATTATAAAAGCATGGTAGCAGAATTAGATAAAATATTTGAGTCTTTTAGTAAAAATACTATTTTTAAAGATAAATCTCTTTTACAAACAAATCATAGGCCAGAGGAAATTCCTCATAGAGGAGAACAAATAAAACAAGTTGCATCTATTCTTGCACCTGTTCTTCGAGGGGAGAGGACAAGTAATTTATTTTTATATGGTAAAACTGGAACTGGAAAAACACTATCTATTCAATATGTTAAGGACCAATTATTAAAGAGAGCGTACAAGGAGTCTGGAGTTAATTTAAGAATAGAATATTTAAATTGTAAATTAAAAAAAGTTTCAGATACAGAATATAGAATTTTAGCAGAATTAATTAAAAAACTTGGGGGAGAAGTGCCTGCTACAGGTTTGCCTACTGAGGCAGTTTATAGCAAATTTATAGATATTATTGATTCAGAGAAACAGTTGTTGGTTTTGATTTTAGATGAAATAGATCAAACTGTTAAGAAAATTTCAAGCGATTTTTTATATAATCTTACTCGGCTTAATTCTGAACTTTCTAAGACCCAGATTTGTGTTGTTGGAATTAGTAATGATTTAACTTTTTTAGAGGAACTTGATCCTCGAGTTAGAAGCAGTTTATCTGAAGAGGAAATTGTTTTTCCTCCATATAATGCTTTGCAACTTCAGGAAATTTTAAGTAAAAGGTCTGAAGGTGCATTTAAAGGAGGAGTTGTTGAGCAAGGAGTCATTGCAAAATGTGCTGCTTTTGCAGCTAGGGAGCATGGAGATGCAAGAAGAGCATTGGATTTATTAAGAGTAGCAGGAGAACTTGCAGAGAGGGCTTATTCAAAGAGAATTTTACTTAAACATATTGATGAAGCAAATGATAAAATTGAGAAAGATAAAATTCTTGATGTTATAAGAACAGAGCCAAAACAGTTCCAGCTTGTTTTGTATTCTATTATGAAATTAAATGATAGATTAAAAGAAGAACCAATTTTTACAGGAGATGTTTATAATTTTTATCAGGATTTATGTGAACATAATAAACTTGAAGTTTTAACTCAGCGAAGAGTAGGAGATATAGTCCAAGAATTTGATATGTTGGGGATAATCAATGTACAAGTTATCTCAAAAGGGAGAGGGGGAAGAATGAGGGAAATTAAACTTGCTATTTCAAAAAATATTTTAAAGAAAGCAAGAGAAATTGTTGAAGATTCTATTGATTATAAATAATTAAATTAAAATGAAGGAGTATAAATTTTGTAAAAATATAGAAGATAATCAATTAGTTAATTAAACTATCCAACTAAAGTTTTTTTGGATTTTATTAAAATGGATAAAGAAATTTTAAAATTTTGTGTAGATAAAGGGCTTCTTTTAGATAAAGATCTTTTGAATTTGTTTTGTGAAGAGAAAAATTTAGATTCAATTAAATTAATTCTTGAGAAAATTCAGACCCACACAAATAAAAGAGTGATAACTCGGGATGTTTTTTTTAAGAATAGGAAAAGGGTAAGTGAAGCATTTAATGCTCTTCCAGAGGAGCACCAAAAAAAATTAGAAAAATTAAAAATTAAATTAGGGTTAAGCATTGAAATTTCAAAAGAAGTTTCTATTGAAAAAGAAAAAATTAGTGAAATTTCTCCCGGACCGGTGAGAGTAATGTCTGTTAATTGTTCTTTAGGCAAAAAATTTGTAGTTGGAGATTTTGTGACTCATTTTCGTAATCGGTTTTCAGAGATGCGAGGATTTTTGCAAAGTCATGCAGCATTAGAGAATTTAGTTTCAATAAACAAAATATCTGGAGTTAGACAAGGGATTTCTATTGTAGGAATGGTTTATGATAAGAAAGTTACAAAAAATAAAAATATAATTTTTGAAGTTGAAGATTTTACTGGAAAGATTAAAATTTTAGTAAATAAAGACAAGGCAGAATTATTTGAAAAAGCAGAAGATGTTGCATTAGATTCTGTTGTTGGGTTTAAATGTTCAGGCACTAAAGAAATTCTTTTTGCGAATGAGATTATTTTTCCTGAAACAAAATTATTTGAAAGAAAAAAAGCGCCTGTTGAGGAATATGTTGCTTTTATTGGTGATCTTCATTATGGGAGCAAGAAATTTATGAAAGATAATTTTTTAAAATTTATTGATTATTTAAATGGAAAGTTTTCTAATTCTTTTGAAGCTAAAAAAATAAAATACCTTTTTATTTTAGGGGATTTAATTACTGGCGTTGGAAATTATCCAAACCAAGAAAGAGATTTAGAAATAGTTGATTTGGAAGAACAATATAAACAAATTGCTGAACTTTTAGGAAGAATTAGGAAAGATATTAAAATTATTATTTCTCCGGGCAACCATGAAGGTGTTCGTTTAATGGAGCCCCAACCATTATATAATCAGAAATATGCTTGGCCTCTTTATGATTTAGAGAATGTTATTTTAATAGAAAATCCTTCTTTAGTTAATATTGCTTCGACAAAAGATTTTCCTGGATTTAATGTTTTGGTTTATCATGGTTTTAGTTATCCTTATTATTCTAATAATGTTTCTAGGTTGATGAAAATTAAAGCAATGAATTCTCCTGAAAAAATTATGCTTTATTTATTACAACATCGTCATCTTGCCCCCACACATGGGTCTGTTCAATATTTTCCTTGCGAGAAAGATTCACATATAATTCGCAATGTCCCAGATATTTTTGCTTCAGGTCATACCCATAAAGGCGCGCTGGTTTATTCAAATAATATTTTAGTTGTTTCTTGTTCAACTTGGGAAGAGATGACCCCTTATCAAGAAAAATTTGGAAATACGCCAGACCATTGCAAAGTTCCAATATTAAATTTGAAAACTCGTGCAGTTAAAATTTTAGATTTTGAATAAAATGAAAAATGAAATAATAGAAAAAATAAAGAAGTTTGTTGAGGAAGAGTGCAAAAAGGATTTCTTAAGCAAAGAAATTTTAATGAACCATTTTCTTCCAGTTAGAAATTATGCTATTCAGTTAGCTAATAAAAAAAATGCTGATTTGGATATTGTTGAAATTGCTGCTTGGCTTCATGATATTGGGTCTATTTTTTATGGCCGGAAAAACCATCATGTTACTGGAGCCGAAATTGCTGAAAAAAAATTAAGGGAATTAAATTATCCTGAAGATAAAATTGAGAAAGTTAAGAAATGCATTTTAAATCATCGGGGATCTATTTCTAATTTAAGGGAAAGTATTGAGGAACAAATTATTGCTGAAGCAGATAGTTTATCTTTTTTTGATAATGTTGAAGGATATATTTTGTGGGTTATTGAAAACGATAAAATAAAAAACCAAAGACAAATTAAATTATCGGTTAAACAGAAAGCACAAAATAAATGGAATCAACTTTCAGATGAAAGTAAAGAATTAATTAAATCAAAGTACGACGCTGTGTTGCTTTTGTTTGGAGGTTGAAATGAACACAGAACAATATTTTAAATATTTGAGAAAAGAAGTTGATAAAGTTTATGAGATTGCAAATGAAGCGAAGAAAAAAGGATTTGATCCTGTGGATAAAGTAGAGATTCCGTTGGCAATGAGTATGGCTGAAAAAGTTGTTGGGCTTGTTTCAACTGTTTATCCTCAACTTGAAGGGTCTGGCGTTGATAGAAGAATCACTGCCTTGGAAAAACAATATGGTAAATTAGATACTACTGTGACTTTTAAAATTGCAGAAGAGGTTGCAAAGCAGAAATTTTGTAAATTTTCTAGTGTGCTTGAAGCAATGGACGCAGGAATAAGAGTTGGTTTTGCTTATGCTACTTTGGCAGTTGTTTCAAGTCCAATTGAGGGTTACACTGGAATAGAGATTGATAAAACTCGCGAGGGTGGAGAATATATTCGGGCTAATTTTTCTGGGCCAATTAGAAGTGCGGGAACTACTGCTAGTTGTATTGTTTTAATTTTAATTGATTTTCTGAGGGAGACTTTTGGTTATGCAAAGTTTGATCCAACTGAAGACGAAATAAAAAGATATGTTTCTGAATTAAATGATTTTCATGATAGGGTCTCGAATTTGCAGTACATGCCAACAGAAGAGGAAATTATTTTTCTTGCAAAAAATTTGCCCATTCAAATTGCTGGGGAAAAATCAGAAAAGCTTGAAGTTTCAAATTATAAAAATTTACCTAGGGTAAATACAAATTATCTTCGGAGCGGGGTTTGTTTAATTTTTGGTGAAGGTTTGGCGCAGAAAGCTGCAAAAGGATTTAGGTTGCTTAATATGGCTAAGAAAAATGGCATAAAATGTACTGGGTTTAATTTTTTAAAAGAATATGTTGAACTTCATGAAAAAAGAGATAAGGGAAAAACAGACGATTCTCCGACGTATATAAAAGATTTGGTTGCAGGCCGTCCTGTTTTTGGGCATCCTGGGATGTCAGGAGGATTTCGATTTAGATATGGCCGTGGAAGAACTAGCGGGTTTAGTGCAACTTCTTTACATCCAGCAACAATGGAAATCACAGATGAATTTATTGCAATTGGGACTCAGCTAAAAATTGAGAAACCTACAAAGGGTTGTGCTGTTACAAGTTGTGATCAAATAGATGGACCGATTGTTAAATTAATTAATGGTTCTGTTAAGAAACTAAAGACAAAAGAAGAAGCCAAAAAATTTTATTCTGATATTGAAGAAATAATTTATCTTGGAGATATTTTGTTTCCATTCAGCGACGTGGCAAATAGAAATGCAAAATTAGTAAGGCCTGGTTTTGTTGAAGAGTGGTGGAAACTTTGTTTAAAAGAAAAAGATAAAATCTTGGCGGGAAAAATAAATGCTTTTGATGTTTCTTTTGAAGAAGCTTTGAGGATTAGCGAAAAATATAAAATTCCTTTTCATCCAAATTATATTTATTATTGGACACAAATTTCTCGGGAGGATTTTTTTGGTTTAATTGAGTGGTTGGAATCGTCGAGGGTTGATGGGAAGCTTATTCTTCCGTTTAATAAATCTAAACAAGAAAAATTTGAAAAAGGTAAGAGAGCTTTGGAGCTTTTGGGCTTGCCCCATGAAGTTACTATTGAGAATGTTGTTTTGTCTGAAAAAAATACAAAAGCATTTTTATTTAATTTGGGTTTTGATCTGGAAATTTTAGAAGGAAGTGTTTTTCTTAATGAAAGGTTTGATTTTTCTAATTTGAAAAAAGAAGGAAATGTTTTGGAAATTATTAATTCTATTTGTAAATTTGAAATTAAAGATAAAGCAGGAGAATTTATTGGGGCTCGGATGGGTCGTCCAGAAAAAGCAAAACTTCGAAAACTTACTGGAAGCCCAAATGTTTTGTTTCCTGTTGGTTCTGAAGGAGGAAGATTAAGAAGTGTGCAGGAGGCTTGTAATGTTGGGAAAATTAGAAGTGCTTTTCCAATTAATTATTGTGAAAAGTGTGGGAAAGAAACGATTTACCCTACCTGCGAAAAATGTGGAGGTAAAATAAAAAAGCAATATTATTCTTTTCAAACAAAGGAAAAAAGTTTTTCAAGTAAAATTGAAGGAGCTGAAAAAAAAGCAGTCCCTTATCAAATACTAAATTTAGATATAAATTATTATTTTAAAGACGCTGTGGAAAAATTGGGATTACAGAAATATGATATTCCTGTTTTAATTAAGGGTGTTAGGGGGGTTTCTTCTGAAGAAAAATATTTAGAAAATTTAGCAAAAGGAATTTTAAGAGCAAGACATGATTTACAAGTTAATAAAGATGGCACGATTCGTTATGATATTACTGAACTTCCTTTGGTTTCTTTTAGGCCTAGGGAGATTTCAGTAGGTGTTGAAAAATTAAAAGAAATGGGTTATGGTAAAGATATTTATGGAAAAGATTTGAAGAATGAAGATCAACTTTTAGAATTAAAACCCCATGATATTTTACTTCCTTGTTCTCCGGTTACTCCTGATGAAAAAGCAGATGATGTTTTTATTCGTGTTGCAAATTTTGTTGACGAAGAATTAGAAAAGATTTATGATTTGTCTGCTTTTCATAATATTAAGAAGAGGGAAGATTTGGTGGGTCAGTTGGGTGTTTGCATGGCTCCCCATAATTGTGCAGGAGTTATTTGTAGATTTATTGGGTTTTCAAATACTTTAGGGCTTTTGGCAAGCCCCTATATGCATGCGGCAATTAGGAGAGATTGTGATGGGGATGAAGCTGCAATCATGTTGTTGTCCGATGTTTTAATTAATTTTTCAAAAAAATATTTGCCTAGTCATCGGGGGGGAACTCAAGACGCCCCTTTAGTTTTAAATGTAAAAATTGATGCCGGAGAAGTTGATGATCAAATTTTAGATTTTGAATATTGTTATGAATATCCTTTGGAACTTTATGAAAAAGCTGAGCTTGGTGAGCATTCGTCTAAAGTTAAGGTTTTAATGGTTAGGGATTTGCTTGCGCAAGGAAAAAATCCTTTTATGGATTCTGGGTTTACCCATGATACAAATGATTTTAATGAAGGAGTTGTGTGTTCAAGTTATAAAACTTTGGCAACAATGCAAGATAAAGTTCGGCATCAGATGGAACTTGTCGAGAGATTAAGGTCTGCAGATACAACAGACACTGCGCGCCTTGTAATTGAGAGACATTTTATTAGAGATATGAAGGGTAATTTAAGAAATTTTTCTATTCAGAGTTTTCGTTGCGTTGCTTGCAATGAAATTGTTCGTCGGCCACCTTTGAATGGAATTTGTCCTGTTTGTGGGGGAAAATTGATTTTTACAGTTCATGAGGGGGGAATAAAAAAATATCTTGAACCTGCACTTGAACTTGCAAAAAAATATAATTTGTCTTTATACATGAAACAGAATTTAGATTTAGTTAAAAGTTTTATTGATAGTATTTTTGGAAAAGAATTGGAAAAACAAGCTCCCCTTAATGATTTTTTTTGAGGGTTTTATTTAAGATGTAATTTGGGTTTGTTACCAAGTGTAATTTATTGTTAATGTTGGTTTTGAATTTGATTCTCTTGATTTGAGGATTGCCATCCCGTCTTTTTTGCTGGCCAATTTAATTCCATGGTTTAATGTGGTTCCTTCGAAAAATTGATTTACAAAATAAGTTATGTCCCAAGTCACGGGTTTATCTTCGATACTATAAACATATGCATGTTCAATTATTCCCCCTCTTCCATATGGCCGATTATTCCATGTAACAGAGGACTCATACCAGCCGTCTGCAAGATCTTCTGCATAAACATCTTGTGAATATTGGCTGCCTGCGCCGTGATCTACAGAAAATAATCTTAGGCTTGCGCTTTTTATTGATATTGCGTAAGGAGGTATTTGGGTATAATCAAATTTTATATAAGCTTCTTGTTTTTGTTCTCCTCCATTAAAATAAGAAATAATTATATATTTTTCTTTTCCTTCATTGGCGTTAGGGGTGCCATTTCTAACGTATGAATCTGCTGTTGGGTAGAGAGAAATTTGGTCTGTTACTGGTCCTGTGCTTGTTCCCGATTTTTCTTCAGACCAAGATGAATTTCCTTCTTCGTTGTTGGCCCTTATTCTATATGTATAAATTGTGTTTGTTTCAATATTTTTCCAGTCTACATATTTTTCTGCGTTTGGAGGAAGTAGGTCTACTAATTCAAATGTGCCCCCAGGAGTTTTTCTTTGAAGGCTAAATAGTTTTTCATTATTAGAATTATCTTTTATTTGAATAATCATTCCTCTATTCGGTTTGTTTGTTGTTGGAATTACCGAAGATATTTCTGGGGCATCTGGGGGTGTTTCCTCTGGATGGGAGTTTACTACTTTTTTTTCACATCCTCCAAAATAAGTAACGCCTAAAAGAAAAGTTCCAAGAAGAAGAGATTTTCCAACATTTTTTATTCTTCCAATTCTTCTTTCTAAATCCATTTGTTAATTATGTTTTTGGAATTTTTAAATTTATATCTGTTGTAGAATATATTTCATATAATCACAACAATGTTTATAAGTTGTTTTTAGATTTTTTTATGATGGCAGATGAAGAAAATAAGACTTATTTTTATGTAAGAGGTTTTTCGTTAAATCTTCTCCCTGAAGATTATGCTCCTGTAAATAATGCTTTTTCTTTGGTGGGGGCAAATGTTCGATTGGGTCCTCCTTTGGATTTATCTGATTCTGTAATGCCTGCTGAAAAAATTAGGGAGATGAGCCAATACTCTCTTTTAGCAAGGTGTGGGCTTTATCTTAGAAAAGAAGACATCATAGATTTTGATCCTAATAAGAAGAATTTAAGTTTGGATGATGCATTGATGCAGTGTTTAAAATCTGTTTAAAATAAATATAAAATTATTGTTGGGATGAGTAGGCAACCCATCATGTTTGTTCTTTTTGAGCCGGTTTGAATGCAGTAAATTCCTGTTAGTGTGGAAATAGTTAATATTAAAAATCCAATTGGGCCAGAAATTAAAAGATTGAGTATTATTAAGATTATTAAAGTTGCAATCGAAATTTTATTATAATTTATTTTATGGAAATTTTGCGAGAAGATTTTTGCTAATTTTTTTGTAAGAAAAAAAGAAATTGTGCCAGAGATTAAAATTATTATTAAAAGAACTATTAATATTTTTGGAGTGAAATTTAATAAGATTTCTTTTATTGCAAGTGCTGCTCCTGTTCTTGTTTTTTGAATTGTGTAGAGAGATAGAAAAGAAAACCCCATGACTAAAGTGTTTGTTGCACCTAAGAGAATTAAGAAATCTTTTTGATTTGATTTTGAAATTGTGTTGCCAATTATTGCTGCTTGACCACTTCCGAGGCCTGGAAGAAAACTACAAAACGGCGCGGCTATTGTCGCTCCTAAAAGAGGTTTAAATAATTTTATTTTTGGTTTTGTTATTTCTTGTTTTGGTATTTTTGTTTTGTTTTTTATGCTTATTATTAATGAAGATGCTCCAAAAAGTCCTGTTAAAAGAGGGAGAAGCGATTGATTTGTTTGCGTGTTTAAAACTAAAAAGCCGAGAATTCCAGTTATTACGAAAACAAAAAAAGCTTGCAATTTATTTTTTTGTAAATAAATTAAAACTATTGAAATAAAAATTAAAATAAATGGAATTAATTCTTTTATTATAGAGTATGATTTTTTTATTAAAATAATTGAAGGAAAACTAATTACTAGGAGAATTAAAATTGCAGCAAAACTTCCATAAGCAGTTAATAAAATTCCCTCATACGCCTTTCCTGATTTTAAAAGTTCATGGCCTGGGAGGATTGAAAGTTCTGTATCTGTGTCTGGACATCCAAGAAAAATTGAAGGAACAAAATCTAGAAAAGTATGCGTTATTGCCATGGAGATTATAAATGTTGAAGATAGAACTGGGTTTATTTTTGCAAAAATAGACATAGAAATTAAAAAAACTCCTACGAGGTTTATATGTATTCCTGGAATTAGACCTGTCACGACTCCAGCTAGAATTCCTGCAAATAGGAAAAGAATAAATGCAAGTAACATTGTTAAAATGTTTTAAATTCAACTACATCCTTGTCTTTTAAAATATGGTTTAATCCTACGATTTGTCCGGGGAATTTTGAAGATGGTCCCCAGATTTTTGTTTGTTTTATTTTTTTGTAAAAACCTTTTAATATTTTTTCTGCAATGTCTTTTACAGTTGAATTTGGTTTTATTATTATTGGCCTTTTTGATTTATCTTTTCCTGGTTCTTTAGTAAATATTCTTAATTTTCCAAAACTTTTGAAAATTTTTTCTTTTAGTTCTTCTAAATTTTCTTTAGATTTTAAGTCTATTATCACAAAATTATATTTTTTGCTTTTTAGTGTTGCTTCAATTTTTCTTAGATTTTCTTTTTCTTTGGGGTTATAAATAATTATTTTTTCTCCTGGATCTTTTTTTACTATTTCTAGTGTGGATTTTATTTGTTCTATTTTGTTTACAACTATTAATATAGTGTCTGAAGTGTGGACAATATTTTTGTTATAATTTTCTGAATCTGTTGCAGGAATTTCTATAAGTTGGATTCCTGTTCCTGAAAAAGGCATCATTCCTATTGTGGGTTTGGTAGTTGAAAATTTTAATTCAGAAATTTTTAATGTGGCATTAGTTAATGTAGAAAGAATTAAAGATTTGCCGACATTTGTTGGGCCAATCAATGCTGCTTGCATATCTTCTTTTTTTATTCCTTTTTGAGTTGATTTCCCAGATTTACGTTCTTTTTCTTTAGCGCCTTTTAATTTTACTAACCTTCTTTTTAGTTGAGCCCTAAGATTTTCTGCTCCTTTATGGCCTGGCGCGAGAGAGATCATTTTTTTTAATTTTTCTATTTTTTCTTCTGTGCTTTGCGCTCTGTAATATTCTCCTTCTGCAATAATATAATCTGGATGGGCATTGATTGGCATATGTTTTTTAAACAAATGATCTTTAAAAAATTTAATGGAAACTAGATTATATAAAAAAATAGTATCAAAAAAAGAATTTTCAGAACTTCCAGGAGAAGATGTAGAGAAAGCTTTTTCTCATTTTGAAAAAAGAGATGTTTCAGAGGATGAGAAAGTGCGATTAACTCGCGAGCTTCTTCATAAAGTTTTTTCTAGTTTTACTAGTCAGAAATTATTATCTTTAAAAAACAAAGAAAAAGAATGGATTTTGAGAAAACATTTGTCTACAAGAGAGAGATTACCTTACTATAAAGAAATTTATAAAAAAATTTTAAATAATTTTGAAGGGGTTGTTTTTGATCTTGGTTCAGGAATAAATGGGTTTAGTTATTTGTTTTTTCCAAAAAAAATAAGATATCTTGGGGTTGAGGCAGTTGGGCAATTAGTTAATCAAATGAAATTTTATTTTGAGAAAAATAATTTTAATGCAAAAGCGATTCATTTGAGTTTATTTGATTTAAATAATTTAAAAAAAATAATAAATAAAGAAAAAGGGAAAAAAATTGTTTTTTTATTTAAGGTACTCGATTCTTTGGAGATGCTTGAGAAAGATTATTCTAAAAAGTTATTAAATGAAATAATTCCTTTGGTTAATTTTGTGGTTGTTAGTTTTGCAACACAAAGTATGATCTCTCGGAAAAAATTTAATGTTTCTAGGGCTTGGATTTTACATTTTATCACGGAAAACTTTAAAATACTTAATGATTTTGAATTTGGAGGAGAAAGATATATTATGTTTAGCAAATGAAACAGAGATTTTTTAGAAAAATTTTGAAAAACGGAATGACTGTGATTTTAGAAAAAAGAGATTTGCCAATGGTTAGTGTCGGGTTTGCTGTTCGACAGGGAGGAGTTAATGAATCTAGTGACGAGAAAGGCATTTCACATTTTATTGAGCACATGCTTTACAAAGGAACAACGAATAGAAATAGGGAGCAGATTGCTGCAGAAATCGAGAGAAATGGGGGTGTGTTGAATGGGCTTACTGATGAAACACTCACTATGTATTATTGTAAGATGCCTTCGGAACGATTGAAAATTGCACTCGATGTTTTATCTGATTTGGTTAAAAACCCTAAGTTTGATTCAAAAGAAATTGAAAAAGAAAGACAAGTTATTTTTGAAGAAATGAAAATGTATAAGGACTCCCCTATTAGATATGTTCATGATAAGATTCAAAGTTTTTTGTATGAAGAACCTTTTGGACTTGATTTAATTGGAACAGAAGAAACAATGAATTCTATTGATAGAGAAAAAATGGTTGAGACTTTTAAGAGAATTTATACACCTAAAAATATGATTCTTTGTGTTGTTGGTGATGCTGATTTTGAAGGATTGATTAAATTTGCCGAGGAAAATTTTGAAGATTCTTTTGGGGAAATAAAAAAGCAAGAAATTAAGAAAAAAAATAATTCTAAAATTGAAACTCGCGAGGGAATTGATCAAGCAAATTTGGTTTTTGCATTTCATACACCTTTAGTTGAAGACAAAACACATTATGCTTCTCAAGTTTTAGCTACTGTTCTTGGAGGGGGGATGTCTTCTAGACTTTGGATTGAAATAAGAGAGAAAAGAAATCTTGCTTATGGGGTTAGGGCAGGAATGACTTCTCACAAAGATTTTTCTTATCTTTATATTTATGTTGGAACTAAAAAAGAAAATGTTGAGGATGTTAAAAATTTAATTTTACAAGAACTTAAAAAAATTTCAGAGGAATTAGGAGAAAAAGAGTTTAATGAAGTAAAAGAGCAAATGATTGGGCAATTTAAAATTTCTATGGAGGATTCTGCGGAACAACTTTTGAAATTAATTACTTGTGAGGTTGATGGAGATGTCGAAAAATTTTATGAGTTTGAGAAAAGTGTTAGGGATGTTAAATTAGAAGATGTTAAAAATTTAGCAAAGATAAAAGACTATAGTTTTTTTGCTTTGATTCCTGAATAATAAAATTAAAAAGAAAAAGATTAAAAAATAAAACTTATTTTGAAACTAGTTTTAAAATACCAATAAGCAAGAATCCTAACATTGTTAACCAAGTACCAACTTCTCCAATGTTAACACTTATTAGTGGAAGTAGCATTAGGATACCAATTATTATAAATATCCAAGCATTTATTTTTTCCATTTTTTAATCCTTCAACCTCCTTTCAATATAAATGTTTTAATAGAAAAGATTTTAAATAGTTTTTCTTTTTTTCGAAGATGAAGATTTTTAGCATTCCAGGAATTAATGGTTTAGGAAAAACAAAAGGATGTGAAAAAACCCCGAAGTTAATTATTGAAACTTTGAAAGAAATTTATACAAGTGAAAAAGGTAATTTTATTAATTCTAAACTTTTAGATATTGAAAATTTGGAATTGGAGTCTTTGAATGTTTTAGAAAATAATGAAAAGATTTTTTCAATTGCTTTTGAAAATTTTAAGAAAAGAGGAAAATTTTTATTTTTAGGAGGAGATCATTCTATTTCTTATCTGCTTGTTAAAAGTTTTTTTGAAGTTTGTAAGTTAAGAAAAAGAGAATCTTGTTTAATTGTTTTTGATGCTCATCCAGATTGTATGAAACCAATAGATAAAAAAATTCCTACCCATGAAGAATGGTTGCGCGCTTTAGTGGAAGCAGGATTTCCTGCAAAAAATATTTTGTTAGTTGGTGTTAGAAATTCTTGGAAAGATGAGATTGTTTTTTTGAAAGAGAATAAAATTTTATTTATGGACGTCGATAAATTATTATTAGATGTTGAAGATGCTTGTGATACAATTATGGAGTTTGCAAGTGGCAAAGAGCTTTATGTATCTTTAGATATTGATGTTGTTGATCCGGTGTTTGCTCCTGGAACAGGATATTGTGAGCCGGGAGGATTAACGAGCAGGCAATTAATTTATCTTTTTAAGAGAATTTCTAAGATGAAAAATTTAAATGCAGTTGATTTGGTTGAAATTAATTCTGAAAAAGATAAAAATAATTTGACAATTAAACTTGGTGCCAAAATTTTATCTGAATTAATTTAAGAATTAGGTTTGATAATTTTCTTTTAAGATTTCAAACACTTGTGCTTTTTTGCCAATTATTTTTTCAATTGTTTCTGTTTCTGATTTAAATATTTCTTTAAGAGACTTAAATTCATTTAAAAGTTTTTTTGCTGTTTTTGGGCCTATTCCTGGGAAACTTTCTAAAATAAATTGCATTTGTTCTTTATTTGTTAATGCTTTTTTCTTTACGTTGAGTGAGTTTTCGTGTTCTTTTTTATTTGCAAGAATTATTAAAAATTTTGCAGTGTCTTCTTCATCTTTGGTGAACATAATTGGAACTTTATATTTAAGTAGAATTGAAAGTAAAAATCCTCTTATTGCATTTCCATTTATTCCTTCTGGTCTATCATGATATAATTCTTCTTGGTTAATTCCCTCGATAATTAAAAGATTATTTGAATATTGTTGTATTTCTTCTAATTGTTTAACAAGCCTTTTATTTTTCATCGAGGAGAGAAAATCATTTACTGTTTTTCGTTCTATTGCAATATTGTTTGAAATGTAATCTGCTACTTTGAGTTCTTTTGTTTCTACTTCTGCCCCCAGTTTTATCAGTTTTGGAATTACTAAAGAATTTTTTTCTCGATAATCTGCAATAATTTTTGGTTTTTTTTTAATTAATGGAGGTCTTTTTGAGAATATTTCCAAAAATTTTTTACTCATTTTAATTTTTCTAAAATTATTTTTAATACTTTTTCTTTTGAGAGGTTTGTTGTGTTTAAGACAATATCATAATTTGTTTTGTCTAAAAATTTTACTCCATAGTGTTTAAAAAATCCCTTATCAGTATCTTGAATTCTTTTTTTTAATTTACTTTTTAGTTCTTCTAGAGTTGTTCCTTTATCTTCGTCTGGCCTTGTATTTTGATCTGCAAAAATTCTTTTTGTTCCTACATCTTCGTTTACGTCTAGAAATATTTTTTTTGAATTTGGGATGAAATTGAAAGCAATCCATCCTTCGATTATAAAATTGTTTTTTGTTTCTCCTAGTTTTTTTATTTTTTCATCCATTTCTTTATGGATTTTTTTTTCTTTTTTTGCAAGAGCCATTAGTTCCCCAATTGTAAGTCCTTTTGTTTGAGCTACTTTTCCTTGCAAATCTCCTACGCTGACGAAATTATAATTTAATTTTTTTGCTAATTTTTTTCCAAGGCTTGTTTTTCCTGCTCCTGGTTTTCCAGAAATTGTTATTATCATAGTTTTTTTTGTTTTTCTTTTATATTTATAAAATTATTTTTTATATCTTTTATAATTTTGTGCATTTTTTTTTCTTTAGATCGCGAAGCATAATAAAATGTTTCATCTCTAGTTCCTTTTGTTATTAAGATTATTAATTTTCCTTTCATTAATCTTGCGGTTCTTCCTGCTCGTTGGATTGCTCTTATTGCCGAAGGAACTGGTTCATAAAAAATTACAGCATTTACTTCTGGAATGTCAAGTCCTTCTTCACCGATTGAGGTGGCACAAAGGATATTTGTTTCTCCTGTTTTAAATTCTTTAATCATAGATTTTTGTTCTTTTTGACTTAGTCCTGTTTCCCCCACTTTTTTTTGTCCTACAAAAACTTTTGCTTTTATTCCTTTTATTTTATTTAATATTTTTGAAATTATTAAGGCTGTTTCTCTATACTGAGTAAAAATTAATATTTTCAAATCTTTATTATTTTCTTTTTCATCTATTATTCTTTTTTTTAATGTTTCTATTTTTGGATGTTCAAAATTTTTTGTAAGAAGTTCATTTGATTGCATAAAAATAAAATTAAATTCTGGTTTTGAAACTAATTTAATTACTCCTTTGCTTTGTTTTTTTGAAGCTTGTTCAAATAATTTTTTTAAATATTTATTAAAACTGGCTAGTGTTTGAGTTTCTAATAGTTCAAGTGCATGCTGAATTTTTATTGCTTGAGCGCAGGCACTCACTCCCAAGAGGTATTGATAATTTTTGTTTCCTCTAGCAAGAGAGGCAAAGATTTTTTTTTGAAGTTCAATTAATCCGGTTTTTGTTGCTGGGCCAAATAAAACTTTTCTGAATCTTAATTCTTCAATGTATTGATCAAAAAGTTTTTTTAAAATATGTCTTATTTCTTCTAGTTCTGGAGGAAAATCCACCATTATTTTTGTGAATTCTAGTTCTTGAAGGTATTCTTTTACATCTGTACTTTCTCTTGTTCTTAATTCAACTTCTTCTATTGAAAGGTTCTTGCAGATTTGTTTTATTTTTGATGAGTCGCTTCCAGGGGAAGCAGTTAAACCTACGATTCTTTTATTTGTTCCTTGCTCGAGATATTTTTTTGCAACATATGTGTAATCGTAATTTTTTACGCATCTGTGCGCTTCGTCCTCTATTAATAAGGACACTTCTTTTAAATTGTACATGTTTTTTCTTAAATCATTTGCAATGCATTGGGGTGTTGAGAAAAGTATATCTGTTGTTTTGAAAATTTTTTTTCTGTTTTCTGATTTTATTAAACCTGTGAAAAGTTGTATGTCTGCAAATAATTCTGGCAAATGTTTTTTAAAATAATTATAATGTTGTTCGGCGAGGGGGCGGGTTGGTGCAAGGATTAATATTTTTTCTGTTGGAAATTTTTTTAATCTATCTATTGTTAACATTAATCCTATGAGTGTTTTTCCGATTCCTGTAGGAAGAACTACTAAACAATTTTTTTTAGAACATGTTTCAAATATTTTTTGTTGATATTCTCTTGGGTTTATTCCTTTTAAAAATTCTTGTGGCATTATTTAAAAAATTTTAAGAAGTATAAATAGTTATGTTCTTATTTTTTGATAATTGCATAAATAATTAAAATTGCTGAACAAATAATTAAAAATATTCCTATTATTGAAATAAAGCTAAATGGATAAAGATTGCTTGCAATTAAGTTTCCAGTTACTCTTCCTGTAATTGGCGCTTCGTTTAAGAAACCAAAACCTGCGAGAAGTGCGACTATCCCAAAAGTCATAACTACACTCTTTTTCAAGAAGAAACTTTGTTTTTGCTTTTTCATGTTTAATTTAGTTATTAATTATTTAAATAATTTATTAGTTAAACTATTAGGAATATATATCCTAGGGCAATTAATGTTATTGCTGTGAGGAGGCTCCAAAGAATTGTTCCTCCGAAAAATATTTTGTTTCCGTCTAGATCTGATAAGGGGATTAAATTAAAGAACGCGAAATAAATATTTAGTTTTGCAAATTCTTCAAACCCAACTAAATACCCAATTATTGCGAAGACGAGGTTTGCAGCGATTCCCCATGTGGCAATTAAACCTGTGTGGTATTCTGTTATTTCTGAGAATGTGTAAAGACCCCATCTTCTTGCAGCACGGTATACTTTCTTTTTTACATCAAAGGTTAGGCAGGCAAACCAGTTTAAATATCCATAAGATAAAACTGTGATTAGTATTGGCATAATCACTCCTGCAGGAATTGGTTTTTTGAATTGATGATGTGCTCTAAAACCAAATCTTTTGATTTCCCAAAGGCCTATTTCAATTTCTGATTCTAGAAAAAATGCAGAAACTTTTTTTGCAAGAACATTTACTAAAATAACTAAAAAGATTGTCAAAAGACTTATTAAATATCTATTCATTGATGTGAGGAGACTTATTGTGAAAGCAAGAACTATTGAGACTGCAACTATCAGAGAAAATTCTTTTGAATTTTTTGAACTTACCATAAGATATTAGGGTTAATGATTTTTATAAATATTGTTGTATAGTAGATTACGGAAAAGTATTTAAATATATGAGAACAAATTTCTTTATGAGAATTAAAAAGATTAGCGATGTAATTGGTTTGAAGGTTTATACTGATTCTGGAGATTTGTTTGGAGAAATTGAAGAAGCAAATCTTCATGAGAATAAGGTCGATGGGTGGAGAATTAAGGTTGCTGGCACAGTAACTAGTTTAATTGGTGGTGCAAGAGGAGTAATCATTCCTCACCAGTTTGTAAAGGCGATAAGTGATGTTTTCATTATAAATAAATCCGCCTTACCTAGTACTGAGTCAATCGACGAAGTACCAGAAGACTTATTATAAATTATGGCAGGTGAAGAAACTATTTTGCAGCATTGGGTTTTAACTAGTTTTGTCTATCCTTTTTTACTTATTTTTGCAATTGTTTTTGGGCTTTTAGAAAAAACAAAATTGCTTGGAGAGAAAAAACAACTTAATGCAATTATTGCTTTTGTTATTGGACTTGTTTTTGTCGCAGCAGTTGATCCGAAGCTGATTGTTGAAAATTTAATTATGTTTTTGTCTGTTGCAATTGTAATTGTATTTGTTGTGCTTTTAATTTGGGGATTTATTACAGGAAAAGAACCGAGCTTTGAATCAAAACCTATTAAAATTATTGCGATTATTGTCGCGTGCCTTGCTGTTTTAATTTTCTTGTTTATTACAACTGGAATTTGGGATACTGTTACTGACACACTTTTTAGACAGGATTGGAGCGGAGATGTTTGGACAAATATAATTTTTATTGTTGTCATTGCTGCAGCCCTCGCACTTATTTTGAAAAATAGTGGTGGCAGTTAATTTCGAAACATATATAAAATAATTTTTATTTAATTAGATATGATAATAAAAGGGTTGATGGCTTGGTCTGGTTTTTATGGGGGGACAATTGGAAACATGCTTTCTCAATGGGAACAGGCAGGAGTGTTTAGTTATGCTTTGCCCTTTTTAATTATCTTTGCACTTGTTTACACAATTTTAACTAATGTTTCTGTTTTTAAAAATAACAAAGCAGTGAATGCAGTTATTTCTCTTGCTGTTGGATTTATGTCTTTGCAGTTTGAATTTGTGCCAAGATTTTTTAGCGAGGTTTTTCCTAATCTTGGAATAGGTCTTATTGTTATTTTAGTTATTGTAATTATGATTGGTTTATTTACAGATTTAAGTGATAAACATATCCGAACTGTTTTGGGGATTGTTGGAGCAATTATTGCAATTATTGTTTTATATAATACAGACTCTTTTGGTTGGAGTTCTGGATGGCAAGAAGGAATTTGGGATTGGATTTGGATTCTTTTGGGTCTTGGAGCAATTGTAGTGGTTGTTGCATCTGTTGGGGGCGAAGGAAAAGATAAAGGAATTCTTGCACGGTTAGGCGGAAAAGATTAATTTTACAATCTTTTTCTTTTTTTATCTAGTAAAGGATTAATTACTTTTCCAAAAGAATCTTGCATCATCGACATTTCTTTTTTTATTGACGAGAGATTGCTTCCATATGAGCCGACTTTTTCTAGAATTTGAGATTGAAGTTGATCCATTGTGGATTCAATTCTTTTTAATCTTGTTTCCATTGTTTTTACTTTTGCATCTGTTAATGTTTTAAATTCGTTTAATTTTTCTAGCATGTTTTGGATTTTTTTTACTTTGTCTGTGAAAACTTGTTCAGAAATTTCTATTAATGTGTTTGTATCTGTTGCTGATTGAGAATATTCTGGATAATCTGCAGAGTATGCTTCTTGAGGGTATTGGCTAGGATAATTTTCCTGCGAAGAAAAGTTCTGGTTTGGATAGTTTTCTTGAGGTGCAAAATTTTGTTCAGGATATGCTGGGTAATTTTCTTGTTGGAAATTTTGTGGTTGTTGAAATTGTGGAGAATATTCTTCGTATTGTTCTTGCATTGGTTCTGGAGGATTATCCATTATTGATTGTTGCATATCTTGTTCGTTTGAATCTTTTATTACTGCATTTTTTATGTTTGCTTGACTTAGGGTGTTTTGTATTTCTTGAGGAGAAATTCCTTGATTTCGCAAATTTTGAATTATTTCAGAATCGCTTTTACCTTGTGATTTCATTTGTGTTACAATATCTAGTGCTCCCATTTTTAAATTTAGGTATTTTTCTTTTTTAATCTTTCTAAGTCTTGCCACCTGACAAATTCTAGGGGCTGAAACATTTTTGCTTGTTTAGTTAATATATCTAGATCTTCTTTTCGCGCGAAGCTTGAAAATTCTGTTGAGGCTGTTTCTAAAAAAGATTTTAATTTTTCTATTGTTGTTTTTATTTCTTCTAATTGTTTTTTTAATTCAAGAGTATCTTCGAAGGTTTTTTCTTTTAGTTCAATTAAATTTTGTCCGATTAAGAGGAGCCGGTCTTTTAGAATTCTTTGTTTTTCTTCTAAGTCTCTTGTTTTTGTGGCCATGTCAGAATAATACTGGCCCGAATAATCTTGTTCTTCTGGCATTTTAGAACAAGTTAACTAGAGTTTAAAATTGTTTTGTGTTAGAATAAAAGTTAAAAACTTAGTTTGGTTTCTTTTAACATGCAATTTACTTCAGATACGCCGTTGTATTCATATGAGGTGCAGCGCGAAGGAGGAGAAGATGTTTTGTATGTTAATTATTTAGGTGCACCTTTTGTGCCGAGTATTGCAGAATATTCTGAAGTTATGGAAAGAATTGTTGATTATTTAATTAAAAATCCAAATGTGTCGCGGATTGTTTTGGTGCAGCAGAAAAATTATAATTATGATTTTAATGAAACTACTTTGCTTTTAGAAGTTGCTCAACTTTATGTTTATTTTTTAAAGCAAGAAAAGATTTTATCAAGGGATAAACTTGTTTTTTCTTGTCCGCAATTTTTTTCTAAGAGATATAATGATTTGTTTTCTTTTTTATTTTTATTAAAAAGAGATCCTGTTGGGGCTTTTTCAGATTTAAGGAGAATTTTAATTGAATCAAAAGCTATGTTGGATTCTATGGATACAACTTGTAAGCAAGATCAGACAAGTTATATTTATTTTTTAGAAAAAATTTATTCTTTTTTAAAAAATTCTAAAATTATTCAAAGTGTTTTACCTTTTTTTGAAGAGTATAAATTTGGTTCGCGAGAAATTTATTATAAAATTTTTAAATCAGACACAATTCCTAATTTTACTTTTACACGTTTGGTTAGTGATCTTCCTGACGACGCTGAAATTATTGATCAGTATAAGATTGCACAGGAAAGTTATGATGAGAGTGTTGTGACTATTCTGAAAAAGAAAAACGAGGCGAAGTTTTTTTATCATCTTGTTCCTCCAGAAAATAGTTTGAAGGAAGACTATAATATTTTGCTTAATCTTGCGCGGCGGGTTTTAATTGAACATCAACCAAAGGCAGAAGAGTTTACTGATACTGGAAGAACTAGGCAGGTTTTTTTTAATGTTTCAAAAGACCTTTTGCAGGATTTGGCAAACAGCCAAGGAATTAAGATTAGTTTTTCAGATATAAATAAACTTTCTACAATTTTAGTTAGGCATACAATTGGTTTTGGAGTGATTGAGGTTTTGCTTCAGGATAAAAATTTGCAAGATCTTTCACTTAATGCGCCGATTCCACAAACGCCTATTTTTGTCAGACATAATGAATATGATGAATGTGTTACAAATATATTGCCTAGTCAAGAAGATGTTGATTCTTGGGCAGCGAAGTTTAGAATGATTAGTGGTCGGCCTTTAGACGAGGCAAATCCTATTTTAGATACACAACTTGAAATTGGTAAGATTCGGGCGAGAATTGCAATTATTCAACAACCGCTTAGTCCTGACGGGCTTTCTTATTCTGTTCGTAGACATAGAGATTCTCCTTGGACTCTTCCGCTTTTTATTAAAAATAAAATGATTAATCCGATGGCTGCTGGGCTTTTAAGTTTTTTAATTGATGGATCTCGGACAATGCTTGTTGCAGGTACAAGGTCGAGCGGTAAGACTTCACTTTTAGGAAGTTTGATGTTAGAGATTATTCCTAAATATCGAATTATTGTTATTGAAGATTCTTTGGAATTGCCTTTTGATTCTTTAAGAAAATTAAATTATGATATTATTCGGATGAAAGTTCGTTCAAGTTTGTTAAAAACTGGCGCAGAAGTTAGTGCAGAGGATGGAATTAGGACAAGTTTAAGATTAGGAGATAGTTGTTTAATTGTGGGAGAAGTTAGAAGCACAGAGGCTAAAGCATTATATGAAGCAATGCGGGTTGGGGCTCTTGCAAACGTGGTTGCTGGAACAATTCATGGGGCCAGTCCTTATGGGGTTTTTGATAGGGTTGTTAATGATTTAGATGTTCCTGCAACAAGTTTTAAAGCAACAGATATTATTGCTGTGGCTAATCCTGTAAAAAGTGCAGATGGGTTGCATTCTTGGAGAAGGTTGGTTCAGATTTCTGAAGTGAGAAAACATTGGAAAAAAGACCCGCTTGATGAAAAAGGTTTTGTGGATTTAATGAAATATAATGTTGAGAAAGATGAGCTTGAGATAAGTGATGATTTAATTAATGGAGATAGTGAAATTATAAAATCAATTGCAGGAAGAGTAAAAGGTTGGGCTGGAAATTGGGATGCTGTTTATGATAATATTTTGCTTCGCGCGAAAATAAAAAAAGAATTAGTTGATGTTTCTGCAACTTTAAAAAATCCTGAAATTTTAGAAGCTGGTTTTAATGTTTTGGCAAATAATTATTTTCATAAAATTTCAGAAAAAGTTAGGCAAGAAATTGGATTGCCTTTAAGTGACAGAGTTTTTCCAGAATGGCAAAAATGGCTCAACAGTGAAGTGAAGAAGAAAAGAATTTAGTTTGCCATCAAAGACAAAAAATTTATAAGAAAATTTTTAGTTATGCTCGTCAACTTAGTTACTTTGCAGAATGGCAAAAGTGGTTGAATAAAGAAGTTAGGGGAAAGAAGATTTAGTTTTTATAAAAAATAGTTTTATAAATACGATGATTGTCGTATAGATATGTGGAGGCTAAAAATAAGGACAGATTCTGATAAGCAATTTCTTGGATCAATTGCATTGAAATATGGAGTTACTATGACTGGGCATGTTTTGTCTTATTATAAAAAAGGCAATTCTTTGTATTTTGTTGCTGCTGGTTTTTTGTTTGGAGAGGAGAAACATAAAAGAGCTCTTATGAAGGATTTAAATAAAATAAAAGGAGTGGTTAATGTTGAAATTGAAGGGGATTTTATGGTGGGCACTTTTAAAATGAATCCTTTGGCTGAAGTTGTTTACAACCCAAAAATTATTCGTCTGAGTCCTGAATTAGTAAATAAAGGAGGATATCATTATTGGAATTTAGCAAGTTTTGAGAGAAAACCTTTGGAAAAAGTGATTAAATTTGCAGAAAAATATCTTGGGGGGAAAATAATTGTTTTTCGACAAGAGAAAATTTCTAATATTTCTTTTAGTAAAATGTTTCCCGAATTAACTTTGAATCAAAAAAGAGCATTGGAGATAGCAATCAATAAGGGTTATTATGATTATCCTAAGAGAATTAAGATGGAAAAACTTGCGGAGATAATGGGAATTTCATATTCTACTTTTCAGGCGCACTTGAAAAAAGCAGAAAGCAAAATTTTGCCTAGTGTTTACAAAGAATTATAATTCTTGTTTAGATACGACAATTGTCGCTATAAATTATATATTCTGTTATTTCTGGTAAATAGTAACAATGGAGAAAAATTAAAATGGATAAAACTTCAAAGAAATTGTATGTAGTAGATATGCCTAATGGATTCAGTTATGTTGGTTATTCAGATGGTCCTGAAAACAATCCTATGGTTATTGAAGAACCCTTTATGACTAAGACCAGGTTAGTGGCTGGTGCATTTAATTCAACTATCCAAAAATATCTTGGAGGAAGAGAACATTGTGATTCTGATAAGCGTGTTGAAATTGGGAAAGAAGGGCGGATAGTTCATTTTGTTGATGAAAATTTTTTAGATGAGTTAAAGGGGGAAAGATGACTTTAGAAACTGTCGATATTGTATTGATTTTTGTTTATTTTGTAGTATTGTTGGGAGTAGGTTATTTTACTTCTAGAAAACAGAATCATGAAGATTTTTTAATTGCCGAGAGAAAACTTGGAATGTGGAAAACAATGACAACAATTAATGCTAGTAAATTTGGAAGTATTTTTATGAGTTTTGTAGCTATGACGTATTTGTTTGGATTTGCTGCTGTTTGGTATTTTATAGGGGTTGTTACAGGATTTATTATTTTTGTTCCTTTTGCAATTAAGTTAAAGAAAAAGTCAGAACATAGATATTATACTCTTGCAGATTATTTTAAATATAATTATGGAAAAGGGGCGGGAATGTTTGCTTCGGCTGTTTCAATAATTTTAATGTATGGGTTGGCAGTTATGGCTTTAATTGCTGGAACTAAGATTTTTGTATTTTTTACTGGTTGGAGTTTTTTTGTATGTGCAATAATTATTATAACAATTGTTTTAGTTTATCTTGCTCTTGGAGGTTTTAGGGCTGTGGCAAAAACAGATTTTATTCAGTATATTGCGATGATTTTAATTTTAGTCTTTTTGGTAGTAATATTATTTAAGGGTTCAATTGTTCCTTCTAATGAATGGGATTTATTTTCAACTGATTTATTTAGTGTTATTGGCTTTTTTGTTGTGGGGATTTTGTTTCCTTTTGCCTCACCCGAATTATGGCAGAGGATTTATTCGTCAAAAGGGGGAAGAGAATTAAAGAGGGGATTAATTTTATCAATTGTCTTTTATGCGATGATGGCTTTTTTGTTGACTTTATTAGCATTAACTGTCAAATCAAATTTTCCTGGAGTTGAACCAGATATTGCTTTAATTTATGGGTTTGGTAATCTTTTACCGGTGGGACTTGTTGGGCTAGCTAGTGTATTGTTGTTTAGTGCAATAATGAGTAGTTTAGATACTTTTATTTATACAGGTACGTCTTCTGTTGTCCAGGATTTTTTTAATTTAGATAAAGAAAAAATTGTTAAGAATATCAAAATTGTTTTAGTTCTTGCAACAATCTCAATTTTTTTAATTTCTATTTTAATTAAAAGCTTAATTGTAAGCACATATCTTTTTGTTGCATTTTATGCAGTTTTAGCTGTTCCGGTTTTAGCGACATGGATTAGAAAAAAAATAAAACAAGAAACTTTAATTTTTGGTTTTTTTGTGGGCTTTTTTGGGACAATTTCATTTTTGATTATTAGTTTGGTGGGAGAAGGGGTAACTCCTGTTGTTGCGGGATATGCAATCGCTTCTGTTTTAGTTGGGTTTGGAATTGGAGCAATTGTTTCTTATTTTAAATATAAAAAATAGTTTTATAAAATAATATTTCTTGTTTTATTTATGAAAAAGTTTTGGGGGGTTTTAGGAACTTTAATTATTTTAGGACTCTTGATTTGGTTACTAAAAGATATAAATTTTTATGAGGTTTATCTTTTAATTACAAGTGCAAATTTGTTTTGGTTTTTGCTTGCTTTTGTATCGTCGGGAATGACTTTTATTGTTTGGAATTTTAGGTGTATTTATGTTTTTAAGAAATATATAAAAGTTGATTTTTGGTTTTATTTGCAGGTTTTATTTGCAGGTGCTTTTTTTAATACTGTTACCCCCGGGGCTGGTGTTGGTGGAGAGCCTTTTCGAGCATATTATCTTGCTAAAAAATATAAAAGATCTAATTCTAAAATTCTTGGATATGTTTTAGGAGATAGTTTTTTTAGGTTGGCTGCTTTGGTTTTTTTTATAATTTTTTCTGTTTTATTTATTTTAATTTATCTTCAGATTTCTTCGAGTTTAAAATTGGTGCTTGAATTAATTTTGATTTTTATTTTTGTTTCAATTGTTATTTTTTCTTTTTTTCTTTTGAAAAAATTTGATTTTAAATTAGGCGCTGTTTTTAGGAAATTGCACTATTTTAAATGGTTTAGAAATAGATTCGAAACTGCAGATGATCTTGTTAGTTTTATTAATAAAAAAATTCAAAATTCGTCTGGGGCTTTTAGAAAAGTTGTGAAAAATAAAAATAATTTGTTTGTTGGTTTGTCCTTGTCGTTTTTGTTTTGGATTTTTAATTTTCTAACTGCTTACTTTTTATTTTTGTCATTTGGTAAATCTGTTAATTTTTTGTTTGTTGTGATTGTTTTTACTTTAGGGAATCTTGTCGGAAGTTTGTCGCCTGTTCCTGGAGGTGTTGGGGTTGTTGAAGGGACCATGACTTTACTTTATTCTGCAATGGGAATTATGACTTCGCTTGCGCTGTTGGTGGCTTTTTTACATAGAATTATCTATTATTTTTTTAGTTTGTTTGTTGGCGGTTGGTGTTTGATTAATCTTCGTAGAATTGTCAACGGAAAAAAAAGTTTTTTTAACAAAGTTTATTAATTGTTTTTTCTTTTTAGGTGGGCTAGAATAAATTATAAAAAAGAGTAAATGTCTCCCAAAAGACCGAGTGTAAAAGATATTTTAGAAAAGTATGGTGCGAAGATAGAAGGAAAAATAAATAAGTCTGAATTTAAGTCTGGAAATTATAGTAAAGAGTATGTTAAATTTAAGTCGGAGCTTGCACCGGAGTTGACTAGATATGAAAAATGGTGCAAGAGTTTGGGGAGTATTATTAAAATTAATCTTTCTAAAAAAGATGAGGAAGAAGTTGCAGCACATCTTCGATATGCACACGTTGATGTTCATCCTTGGCAGGCTTTAACTTTAGCAGTCGTTATTTTTGTGGGGCTTTTTTTCTTAAGTCTTTTTGCTTCTATTGCGGTTGTTTTAATTGAAGGAGGTTTTGAAGCTTTTCCTTTTTTATTTTTCTTTTTGATTTTGTTTTTAGATTTGTTTTTATTTTATTTTATTAAAGCTTATCCTGCACGGTTGGCAAATAAGTGGCGACTTAAGGCGAGTAGTCAAATGGTTCCTGCGATTTTGTATGTTGTTGTTTATATGAGGCATACCCCAAATTTAGAGAAAGCAATCGAATTTGCTTCAGAACATTTGCAATATCCTTTGGCGCTTGATTTTAAAAAAGTTTTTTATGATGTGGAGGTTGGGAGATTTTCTACAATTAAAGAAAGTCTAGATAATTATTTGGAATCTTGGAGAAATTATTCTTCAGAATTTATTGAAGCGTTTCATTTAATTGAGGGCAGTTTGTTTGAACCAGATAATTCTCGAAGAATTGCGACTTTAGAAAAATCTTTGGAGGTTGTTTTAGAGGGTGTTTATGATAAAATGCTCAAGTTTACTCATACTGTTAGATCTCCTTTAACAAATGTTTATATGTTGGGAGTTGTTTTACCGACTTTGGGTCTTGCTTTACTTCCTTTGGCATCAGCTTTATTGGGGGGGCTTTTAAAAGTAATTCATATTTTTGTTATTTTTAATATGCTTGTTCCTTTTGCAGTTTATTATCTTACAGATAAAATTGTTTTTTTAAGGCCAGGAGGCTATGGAGAAACAAAGTTGCTTGAACGAAATCCTCTTTATCCGAATTATAAAAATAATAAACATTATTTTAATGCATTTGTTTTATGTTTGCCTTTTTTTATTTTGGGTTTATTACCTTTGATTTTTCAGTACACGCCTGTTCCAGAAATGTTGGGGATTCAAAAAGATTTTACCTTTTCTCAAATAGGTTTGGGAATTTTTGGAAATGAAAGTTTTTTTGGATTTATTGATGGGGGCAGTCCTTTTGGAATTGGTTCTTTGATTTTAGGAATGTTTTTTCCTTTGGGAATTGCACTTTTCTTTTCAATTGCCTATAAGAATAAAACAAAAGAGTTAATTTTAGAAAGAAGGGCGACGAGGGAGTTAGAAAATGAATTTAATAATTCCTTGTTTCAGTTAGGAAATAGAATTGGAAATGGGACTCCTCCGGAACTTGTTTTTGGAAAAGTTGCAACATCTTCAAAAGGGCTTAGATCTGAGGAATTTTTTAGAAGAGTTAATTATAATATTCATCAATTAGGAATGAATGTTGAAAAAGCTGTTTTTGATAAAAGGAGGGGTGCTCTTATTTTTTTCCCTTCTGATTTAATTGCAACTACTATGAGGATTTTGGTTGAGTCGGCAAAGAAAGGTTTGAAAATTGCTGCAATGAGTTTGATGAGCATTTCAGAATATGTTAAAAATATTCAGAAAATTACTCAACGACTTAAAGATATGCTTGCCGAAATTATTTCAGATATGAAAAGTAATATGACTTTTTTGGCTCCGCTTTTGTCTGGAATTGTTGTCGGACTTGCTGCGATGATTACTTCAATTTTATCGAAATTAAAATTTGCCGAAGGGATTACGGGTTCTTCTGCTACGAGTTTTATGGATATTTCAGAGCTTTTAAAAATGTTTGATATGACTCAAATGATTTCTCCTTATTTTTTACAAATTGCTGTTGGAATTTATTTAATCCAAATTGTTTTTATTTTGACTAAAACTTTGGTTACAATTGATTCTGGCGAGGATAAATTAGAACAGACAAATAAAATTGGTGCTAATTTGAAAGTAGCTATTGTTTTGTATTTTGTTACTTCATTAATTGCTACAATTGTTTTGTTTTTGTTGAGTGCTTTTGTTTTGTCGGGGATTGTTAGTTAAATTTATTAATCTATTTTGGTATTTGATATTATGTTAAAAAAGAGGAAAGGAATTGTTGCAGATTATTTGCCCTGGGTTTTGATTGCGGTCGCAGTTCTCGCAATTGTATTAATTGCAATTTTTGTTTTGAAGGACGAAGGAATTGGTTTAATTGAAAAAATAAAAAGTTTGTTTAAAAGTTAAAATGAGTGAACTTACAATTGGTCAGTTGATAAAAATAATTATTGGTGTTTTAGTTTTTGTAGTTGTAGTTGTGGCAATTTCTTTTTTCTTTAAAGATTATGTTATTAATTTTTTTAAAGGATTTTCTGGAGGAGAGGAAATTATTTTGGGCTTATTAAAATGAAAAATAAAAAAGGATTTTTGCTTGGTGAAGAAACTTTGAAAATAATTATTGCTGTAATTTGTATTGGAATTTTGATTTATTTTTTGGCAGCACTTTATCTTTCGAGTTCTGATGAGCGAAAAGAAGACGAGGCGCGAAGTTTTTTAATTGATTCGCCTGAAAGTTTGGAAGTAGTAATTGCGCGAGTCTGGAAAAATCCTATTGGTTATTTTGAAGAAAAACATATGCCCACTCCAAAAGGCTGGAATTTATTTTCTTTTTTTTCAAATTCTGTGCAACCAAACGTTTGTGCAGGAGAAAATTGTCTTTGTATTTGCGATGAAATAAATTTGGTAAGTATTTATCGTTTTGTTGAGGATGATTCTGAGCGGCAGGCAAATCGCTGTGATGAAAAAGGAGTTTGTTTAATTACTTCTGAACTTGGTGGAAAAAAAATAAATATTGAAATAAATTCTGAATCTTGGGTTGTTGTTGAGAAAGGAGATAATTTTGTGGAGGTCAGGAAAAAATGAATTGGGATGATATGATAAAATATTTAATTTGGATTTTTCTTTTTATAGTTATACTTTCAGGATTATATTTTATGTTAAATAAATTTGGATTAATGTAAATGAAAAAAGCAGAAATTACAACAAAGCAAATTGTAAGTTTGATTATTCTTATAACAAGTTTTATTGTAATTTTATATTTTCTTTTTTTTATGGATTTGGGAAAAACAAGTGATAAGGAACTTTGTCATAATTCTGTTGTGATGCGTGCAGGTTCTGTTTTGCCTTCGTCGAGCACGCCGTTGGATTGTAGCACTCATTATTTTTGCATTTCTCAAGATGGAAGCTGTGAGAAAATGACTAATCCGGAAATTGTTAAAGTAAAAGAAGAAAAAGAAGTTTATGGGGTTATTGCAAATGAAATGATAGATTGTTGGTGGATGTTTGGTGAGGGGAATTTAAATTATGTTGGCGATGATTGGAAGCACAATAATTATTGTTCAATTTGTTCACAGATTGCGTTTGATGACAGTGTTAAAAAAATAGAAAGTTTTTCTTTAGGAGAGTTAGATAAAGATGAGCTTTATGATTATTTGTCTAGTGAGAAAATTGAAGGTAAAGATATAACTTATGCAGAATATCTTTTTGGATTTAATGATTTAGATGTTTTGAAGCAAGAAGCTTTGGAACAGCAAGGTGTTGGGGGAACTTTTGGAAAAGCAGATTTAGATAAATATCATTATGTTGTTATGGGCATTGTTAGTGATATTGGATGGACAAATTGGATTGGTTCTGGTGCTGCAGGGGGTGCTGTTGTTGGAGGAGCAATTATTGGAGCGATTGCTTTGTCTAATCCTGTTAATTGGGTTGCTGGAGCTTTGATTGTTGGAGGAGCAATTGCAGGGGGAGGAGGTGTTGGAGCAGGAGGAAAAATTCTTTCTGATGCAATTAATCCTGAAATTTCCGCAATAACTGTGCAGGGTGCAGAAAATAAATTTATGGCCCCAACTTTTATTGAAGTAAATTCTGATAAATTTAAGGCTCTTGATTGTGAGAAGATTGAGACTCTTAGTTAATTTTATTAATCTGTTTTTGTTGTTTAATTTATGAAAAAAATAAGAGGTGTTTTTTCTAAGCGCGGCGAGATTTTAGCAGGAAATATTATTTTTATTATCTTAAATTTGGTTTTTTTGACTGTTTTAGTTTTGTTTATTTTTAGACAAGGAGGGGGAATTTCCACTTTGGAAGAATCTTATGCAAAACAGATTGCGCTTGTTTTGGATTCAGCGCGACCAGGAATGGAAATTCTTATTGATATGAAAGAAGGGGCAGAAGCAGACGAAGAGTGGTTTAGTAAAAATTATTTTTCAGCAGTAAGTGTTAATGATAATATGGTGAGGGTTATATTGAGTAAAGATTCTGGTTATTCTTATTCTTTTTTTAATGATGTTAGAGTTAAATTTGATGTTTATCCTGAAGGTAAATTATTAATTTTTATAGAAGATGAATAAAAAGGGACAGGACAAAATGCTTTCGATGTATTGGTTTGCAATAATTTTTTTAGTTGCTGCTGCGATTGTTTATATGGTTGTGGATTTTTATAGTCATCCTTATAATGTGCGCGAACTTGAGACAGAGCTTTTGGCAAATCAAGTTGCAGATTGCATTTCTCGAGGAGGAAAGTTAAATACTGAGGTTTTTTCTAAAGGAAAATTTAATGAGGAATTTGAAAATAATTTTTTTGAGGTTTGCAATTTAAATTTTGATTCTGGGCCGCAATGGAACGAAGAGATTCAATATTATGTTGAGCTTGATTTTTTTGATGTAGGGGATGTTTTTAATTCTTTATTTAATTTGAAAAAAGGAAATTTGAATTTAGTTACAAGTTGTGAGATTAAGGATGAGGATTATGAAAAACTTGCAAAATGTTTTACGAAGAGGTTTTATGTTGCTTCTGGAGATAGACAATTTTTAGTCGAATTAAAATCAGTTGTAAGAAAAACAGAAAAAAATGTTAAATAAATTTAGAAAAAGAGCGCAAGTGGGGGACACTCTTACTTGGTTTGTAGCGACGCTGATAATTGTTATTCTTTTAATTGTTTTTGTTTATGTTGCTTCTGCTCTTGCTGGCACAAAAAAAGTTGTGAAATATGCCTCTTCGATTGATTTTGATGATGAGAAGGTAGAATTAAATTGGATTGGCAATAAAACTGAATTTGCTTTTGAAATTAATTTTGAAAATAAAAATTTTATTGAGGCCTGGATAAATGAAAAAGAAAGCTAATATTCCTGTTACAATTTTGGTTATTGGTGTTTTTGTAGTTTGCACGCTTGCGATAATTAGTTTTATTTTGTCGTCTATAAATTCGCGAGATTCTTTTTTGGGTGTGGGGCTTATGGAAAAAATTAATTTGCAGATCGAAGATTATTTGGTTCATCAAGATATTGACGCGGCCAAGACGACGCTGGAAAATGGGAAATTGTTTTTTTATCAAGAAGAAGAAAAGGCGTCTGGTTATCTTTTTTGGAAAGAAAAAAGAATTGTTTTTAGTGTTAAGTATCCTGCTGATTCATAAAAACCTTTTTAAATAATAAAGTGTTTGATTAATTATGCAAAATAAAAAAGAGGCAAGCAAAGATTTTTCTTATTGCGGTTTTTTGCCAAAAGATCGTAGAGGTCAGGGCCTTAGTACAAACGCGATTGTGTTAATTATTCTTGCTGTTGTTGTTTTAGCAATTTTAATAATTGGTTTTACAATTGGTTGGGATAAAATTGCGCCGTGGATAAAACCTTCAAATAATATTAAAGATTTGTCTCAACAATGCCAGGTTGCTTGTGGAACAGGGGATTCTTATGGGTTTTGTAATTTGGCTCGAGAATTAAAAATTGAAGAGGGCATGGGAGATTTTAAGAGTGGAGAAAAATATACTTGTTTTGAATTATCTAAGGTCCCGTCGTTTGGAATTTCAGGTTGTTCGACAATTACTTGTGAAGAGTCTGAAGAAAATATTGAAGAAGAAAGTTCAGAAGAAAACTGATAGTAATTTTTTTAAATTCTAAATGTTATTTATTTAAGGAGAAACTTTTATGAATTATGGATATTCTGAAAAGCGCAATAAGGGAAAGAATAAAAAAAAGGAAAAGAAAAAACATCCTTACAAAGCCGGAGGTAGGCAGAGAGGAATGAAATTTAAAGAGAAGGATAATTGATTCACTTCAAACAAGATTGAACTTTAAAAAGAATTTAAAAAGGTAAAATCTTTTTAGAGATTATGATTAAACAAAAAAATGCAAGTGTTGCAATCATTGCTATAATAATTGTTTCTGCTGTGGCAGTTATTGGGGTGGGAATTTTTTTGTATCCTTATTCCCCAGAGAATCCTCCTGTGGCAGATGATTTTAATGCAACCCCTGAAGGAATCCAAAAAGTAGTTGGTGCAAATAATAATTTTGCATTTGATTTGTATTCTGAATTAAATAAAAATGAAGGAGGAAATATATTTTATTCTCCTTATAGTATTTCTGCTGCCTTGGCAATGACTTATGAAGGAGCAAAAGGACAAACTGCAAATGAAATAAAATCTGTTTTTCATTTCCCAGAAAATAATATATTAAGACCAAATTTTGCTTCAATTTATAATGGTATTAATGCAGAAAATAATGATTATGAATTAAAAACAGGAAATGCTTTATGGTTACAACAAGATTATCCATTTATTAAAGAATATGTAACTACTGTAGAAAATTATTATGGCGGAAAAGCTGCAGGCGTTGATTTTGTAAATGAAGTAGAGATGACAAGACAAACAATTAATAGTTTTATTGAAGAACAAACAAACAATAAAATTAATGATTTAATTCCCCAAGGAATGTTAAATCCCTTAACAAGGATGGTTTTAACAAATGCTATTTATTTTAAAGGAACCTGGGAATGGGAGTTTGATAAATCTGACACAAAAGATAGAGATTTTAAAATAGCCGAAGATAATGTTGTTAGTGTCCCAATGATGTATTTAGATAATGACAAGGCTAAATTTAATTATGCTAATTTAGATAATTTGCAGATTTTAGAGCTTCCTTACAAAGGAAATGATTTGTCTATGTTGGTACTTTTGCCAAAACAAGGAAAAGATTATAATTATGAAACTGAAGAAATAATTAATTATAATTATAATTTGGAAGATATAGAATTTTCTTCTGAAAAACTTGAAGAGTACAAAAGCCAGATGCAAGAAGTAGAAATGGAAAGAATATATTTGCCAAAATTTGAATTTGATACTAAATATATGTTAAAAGAAATTCTTGGGGATCTGGGAATGCCAATTGCTTTTGCCCAGGATGGAAGTGCAGATTTTTCAGGAATGACTGAAGCCGAGCAATTATTTATTAGTAATATAATTCATCAAGCTTATGTGAAAGTTGATGAAAAAGGAACTGAAGCTGCTGCAGCAACTGCAGTTATAATGGCCGCCACCGGAATGCCAGATGAATCTAAAATATTTAGGGCAGATCATCCTTTTATATTTATTATTCAGGAAAGAGAGACAGGAAATATTTTATTTTTAGGAAGAGTTATTGACCCAAGATAATTTAATTGGACGTTTAATTTATAAATTCTTTTTGTTTTAGATTAAGATGTACGAGGTGATGTTTTTATTTTTGCTGGGGCTTGTGTGGATTGTTTTTGCAAGTGTAGAAGATATTCGGACGCGCGAGGTTGCAAATTGGATTTGTTTTTCTTTGGCGGTTTTTGCATTAGGGTTTAGATTTTTTTTTGGTTTATTTGAAGGTAATTTTTCTTTATTTTATCAAGGGTTAATTGGGCTTGTGATTTTTATAATTTTGGGAAATCTTTTATATTATTCGCGAATGTTTGCAGGAGGGGATGCAAAACTTATGATGGCTTTGGGTGCGGTTTTAGGAGTCTCAACTAGTTTTATTGAAAATTTAAAAACATATTTTTTATTTTTATTTTTATTTTTACTTACTGGAGCAGTTTATGGGCTTGTTATGACTTTTATTGTAAGTTTTAGAAATTTTAAAAAATTTAAAAAAGGATTTTCAAAAGTTTTTAAAGAAAAAAAGAAGATCTTTTTTTTATTTATGTTTCTTGGAATTGCTTTTGTTTTGTTTGGTTTTTTTGAAAAAATGTTTTTTACTTTAGGGGTTGTGATTTTTGCATTTTCTTATCTTTATATTTATGCTAAAGCAGTTGATGATTTTTGCATGATTAAAAAAATTAAAGTTGGCGAACTTACTGAGGGAGATTGGCTCTATAAGGCAGTTAAAGTTGGGAATAAAAAAATTGAACCTATTTGGGATGGAGTCAATAAAAAAGAGATTAATTTAATTAAAAAATATCATAAAGAAATTTGGATAAAATATGGAATTGTTTTTATTCCTGTTTTTTTAATTGCTTATTTAATTTTCTTTTATTTTTTAAGTAGTGGTTTATGGAATGCGTTTTGGTAGCCAAGTATTTTCTTCTGTAATTGTTCTTGGTTTTTTTTCAGGTTTTTGCAGTTCTTTTTTTTCTTCAGGTTTTTCAAAAATTTCTTTTAAATTTTTTAAAAGTTTTTTTAAATTTTCTTCTGATTCTTTTTTTCTAGGGGATTCTAGGGTCTCATTTGTGTAAACTGGAATAACATTTAAAATTTCGTGGCCAAACATTGTTGATGGCAAAACATCTATTTTTTTTGGTTTTAAAATTTTTAGGGCTTCTGCAATTTTTTGTGATAATTCAATTGATTTTTTTGAAGTTTTTTGGTCATGGGTTTTTGGAATAATTATTGCATGGCCTAGGGAAACAGGATTTATCTCAAGAACTGCGATTGCTTCAGAGTTTTCAGCTATTTTGTAAGAAGGAATTTTTCCTTCAATAATTGAACAAAAAATGCACTGGTTTTGTTCAGCCATGTTTTGTTGTTTTAAAAATTCTTCAAGTTGAGATTCATTCATTTCAGAAATTGTTTTTTTGATTTCTTCTTTGTTTTGAACATCCGATTTTTCAATTTGTTCGAAAATTTGTTTTTTTATTTTTTGAGATTGTTCTTTAGATAGCATATTAAATTAAGAAAAGTGGAATTAATATATTTATTGATTTTCTTAGCCAAATGCTCGGCGCATGTCGACGACCTGAACAGAATTTATGTTTTCTATTTTTGCTAATTTGTTTTCAATTGGTTCAAGTTCATAGGATTCATCTATATCAAAAAATGCTTTGACTGCTTTTAATCCAAAGGCTATTGGTTCTTCTTCAAATCTTGGGTTTTTGCCTTTATTTTCTTCAATTACATTTTTTGCCTTTTTTTTAATTTCTTCCAAATTT
>Ga0272443_10001275_pt1 | contig 38170 bp, 50 predicted proteins | sample SSMAcet12_FD_193581 | JGI IMG/M metagenome (GOLD analysis project Ga0272443, IMG submission 193581) | Marine sediment archaeal communities from Little Sippewissett salt marsh, Falmouth, MA, United States - SSM-Acet-12 | ecosystem: Environmental > Aquatic > Marine > Wetlands > Sediment ...
GTCGCTTTTTGAGGGTGCCGAAGGTTTTCTAGATAGGATTACGGTCCGGTGAATAGGGCGGCAGGGGAAGGAGGCCCTTCTCTATTCAGCGCTCTATGGTCATGGCCGCGTTTGAGCCCCGAAAAAGCAGGGGTGCCAGCCACTCTTTGCCTCTCTGGGCCATGATCAGTGTCGTCTTTTTGTGCGCTCTCTGAGGTCTAGGGAGTAGGTCATGCGCGAATCATGGCGTGAGATATTCCTTAATGCAAAGTGCTATAATTGAGTCCTGAGCCTAGTCTAAGGCCATGCCCCCCTCGGGGTCAGGGTCCCGCGGGACAGGCCGGGCTGCCCTCGTATGCGGGTAAAGGCGAGTATGGCCCCGGCGGTGAGGGAGGCGGACAGGAGGGCAGAGCCGCCGTAGCTTAGGAACGGGAGGGTTGTCCCCTTCGCGGGGATGAGGGCCAGGGCGGAGCCCGCGTGCGTGGCCACCTGCACCCCCAGGAGGGCCAGGAGGCCCCCGCCCGCGAGAACGGCGAACATGTCCTGCCCGGCGGCCAGGCGGGCGTACCCCCGCCAGAGAATGAGGGCGAACAGCGCCAGGACGGCCCAGACGAGGACGGCCCCCATCTCCTCCCCCGCGACAGCGAGCATGAAGTCCGCATGCGCGTCTGGCAGGCGGGCCTTCACTGCGCCGTGCCCTGGGCCCACGCCGAAAAAGCCCCCGCTGGATAGGGCTTCCAAGGACCGGTCCACCTGGTATGTGTCCCCCGAGGCCGGGTCCCAGAACCGATCCACACGACTGCGCACGTGGGGCAGGGCGTGGTACGCCGCCACGAGGCCACCCGCGCCCGCCGCGAGGCCAAAGCCCGCCAGGCGCAGGGGGGCACCCGCGAGGACCGCCACGGCAGCCACGGCAGCGGTGATTTGCACGCTGCTACCCAGGTCCGGCTGCGCGAGGAGGAGCGCGACGGTCACGGCCCACAGGCCCACGGCGGCACGGCGCCCCCATGTCAGGGACACCCCATAAGGGCGCGTCACAGCCCAGGCGGTCACAACGATGAGGGCGGGCTTGGCGAACTCCGACGGCTGGACAGACTGCCCCGCGAGGGAGAGCCAGCGTTGCGCCCCCTTGACCTCGCCTCCCGTGAACAGAACGGCCACCAGGCCTGCGAGCGCGGCCACGAGGAGGAGGCACGCTCCGCGACAGAGCCACCGGGGCCCGAGCGCTGAGAGTCCCAGGACCGCAAAGGCGCACGGGCCCAGAAGCACTGCATGCCGGAATAGGAAATAATAGGGCGGTAGGCTAATGCGTTCGGCCACCGTTGGGCTAGCTGTGGCGACGAGCATAAGGCCCAGGAGCATCAGGGCCCCAAAGGCCGCGAGGGAGACGCGGTCCACCGTCCACCACCACCGGGCCAGGAGAGAGTCGTCCGCTCTGGAAAAAGCGCGGGCCATGCGTGGCGCACCTTAGGCATCCGGGCCGGGCCCCACAAGTCACACAGTGGATTGGGTGATGGCCTGCTCCACGGCGGCGCGGGCGGCCTCAACGGCAGAAGCGTCCCGCCCCCGGATAACGACCTGTACGCCCATGGAGCGGCGCCTGTGCGCGTCAAAGTGGGGGTAGGAGCCGATGTTCACGCCCGCGTGGCCTATCTGCACGGCTTCTAGCGCGGCGGCGATGGCGCTCTCGGGCTGGGTCGTGTCCACAGTGGCCGTGAAGACCTCCGGCCCTGGGGGGATCTCGGACAGAGCGGCGGCCAGCATAGCCTCCATGATCGCGGGCACACCGGCCATAACAAAGACGTTGCCAAGAGCAAAACCCGGTGCGCCCGTGAGGGCATTGCCGATGAGGCGGGCCCCACGGGGGACAAGGGCCATTTTGCGCCGCGCCGGGGTCAGCTTCGCCGGGTCCCCGTAGTGTGCGGCCATGAGGGCCACGGCCTCCGGATGCTCCGTGAGGGGCGCGCCCAGGGCCTTCGCCACCGCCGCAGCGGTGATGTCGTCGTGCGTGGGGCCGATGCCCCCAGAGGTGAACAGGTACGTATAGCGGGCGCGGAGCGCGTTCACCGCCTCCACAATCGCGGCCTGCCCGTCCGGGACCACCCGCGCCTCGCGCAGAGCGATGCCGTGCGCGGTGAGCAGCCGCGCCGCCGTGGTGGTGTTCACGTCCCGCGTCCGGCCCGAGAGAATCTCGTTCCCGATGACCAACACCGCTGCCGTGGGAGCATTCATGGGTGCAGACTAGGACCGGTTGAGGGCGCTGTGAAGACCCCACACAAACAGAGGGCATCTCGGGCTCTTTGGGGCCGCGACTCATCACTTCTCTTGACAGCGCCTCTTGCGCTCGCGCATTCTGGGGCCAGACAGGCCCCGCTGCGGCGGGGCTTTTTGTTGCAAGGAAGGAGGACGCACATGGACAAAGTTCCGATGACTCCGGCGGGGCACGCGGCGCTGACGGCAGAGCTGGCCGACCTGAAGTCCGTCCGCCGCCCGGCGGTCATCGCGGCCATCGCCACGGCGCGGGAGCACGGGGACCTCTCGGAGAACGCGGAGTACCACGCGGCCAAGGAGCAGCAGAGCTTTATTGAGGGGCGCATCAAGGAGCTGGAGGGCGCACTGGGCGCGGCGCAGGTGGTGGACCCGGCGGACCACGCGGGTGAGACTGTGGTGCGATTCGGCGCGCGCGTGACCCTGGTGGACGAGGAGACGGAGGAGGTGGCGGAGTATCAGATTGTGGGCCCGTACGAGGCGGACGCAGATAAGGGCCGCCTGTCCATCGCCGCGCCGATCGCCCGCGCCCTCATCGGCAAGCGGCAGGGGGACAGCGTGACGGTGCGCAGCCCCAAGGGCGCGCGGTCCTACGCCATTGAAAAGGTGTGGTACGCGTAAGGCCCCCTATGCGGCCCCGCGCCCCAGCCGCGCCCGCTCCGCCGCCGCCCGCGCCTTTGCACGAGAGAGGGCGGAAGGGGTGAGTTCTGATGCCGCAAAATACCGTAGCTTTGCCGCATCCTCATCTCCCTGCGCCGCCGCGAGGGAGAGCCACACATAGGCCTCCCCATAATCCTGCGGTACGCCACGGCCCATGCCATACATCATGCCCAGATTGTACTGCGCCTGGACATACCCCTGCCCTGCTGCCTTGCGGTACCATTCCACCGCCTGCACATCATCCTGCGCGACGCCATGGCCCTTGTCATACATCACGCCCAGATTGTTCTGCGCCTCGGCCAACCCCTGCTCCGCCGCTGTGCGGGTCCAGGCCACCGCCTGCCCATAATCCTGCGCCACGCCCCGGCCATTGTGATACATCCCACCCAGACTGTGCTGTGCCTGGGCCAGTCCCTGCTCCGCTGCCTTGCGGGTCCAGGCCAGAGCCTGCGCATCGTCCTGCGGCACGCCTTGACCTAAAGCATACATCAGGCCCAGATTGTGCTGTGCCATGGCAAACCCCTGCACCGCCGCCATGCGGAAACAGGACACGGCCTCCCCATAGTCCTGCCCAACACCTTTGCCATCCCGATACAGCACGCCCAGGTTGTACTGCGCCTTGGCGTCTCCGGCTTCGGCCATAGAGAGGAGCTTGGCCACGACCGAGGCCCTGATACGGCCCCACACAAAAAGGGCAACACCGATAAGGGCGACGGCGATGAGGGCGAGGGTGAGGGCGTCCATGGTGGCCCCACACTACCGGTTCGGGCGGGGGGCGGCAAGGTCCACACGCCAAAGGGCCCCCGTGGGTACGAGATTGAGAAGGTCTGGTACGCGTGAGGCCCCACAGGGCGGACAAGGCCCGTGACACGGCCCCGCGCCGTGGTGTACACCCTGGGCCCATGCTGCAGTCTGACGAGTGTGCACCATCCGACCGAGAGAAGGTCATCATCCTGGGCGGCGGGCCGAACCGCATCGGCCAGGGGATCGAGTTTGATTATTGCTGCGTGCACGCGTGCTATGCGCTGCGCGCGGCGGGGTTTGAGACCATCATGGTCAACTGCAACCCGGAGACCGTCTCCACGGACTACGACACCGCCGACCGCCTGTACTTTGAGCCCCTGACGGCGGAGGACGTGCTGGAGATTGTCCACGCGGAGTCCCACAATGGCAATTTGCGGGGCGTCATCGTGCAGCTGGGGGGCCAAACGCCCCTGGGCCTGGCCCGCGCGCTGGAGGCCGAGGGCGTGCCGATCCTGGGCACGTCCCCGGACGCCATAGACCTAGCAGAGGACCGGGAGCGCTTCCAGCGCCTCCTGAACGACCTGGGCCTCAAGCAGCCGCCCAACGGCATCGCGCGCTCCGCCGAAGAGGCCGAGACCATCGCGGGCGGCATCGGCTTCCCCCTTGTCATCCGCCCCTCGTACGTCCTGGGCGGGCGGGGGATGGAGATCGTGCACGACATGTCGGGCCTCAAGGCCTATATCGGCAGCGCCGTGCGGGTGTCTGAGGGCACGCCGGTCCTCCTGGACCGGTACCTAAAGAGCGCGATTGAGGTGGACGTGGACGCCGTCGCGGATGGCGAAACCGTCTATGTTGCGGGGGTGATGGAGCACATTGAGGAAGCTGGAATCCACTCCGGGGATTCGGCCTGCGTCCTGCCCCCGCACTCCCTGACCGCGAACATTGTGGACACGCTGAGGGCGCAGACTATAGCACTGGCCAGGGCCCTGAATGTCCGGGGCCTTATGAACGTGCAGTTCGCTGTGCGCAAGGGGGAGGTGTATATTCTTGAGGTCAACCCCCGCGCATCGCGGACTGTGCCCTTCGTCGCCAAGGCCACCGGTGTGCCCGTGGCCAAGATCGCCGCGCAGGTTATGGCGGGGGCCCCGCTATCGGGTCTCCTGGCGCACACCCTCGCCCCCACAGAGGCCAATGGCTCAACACACTACGCCGTCAAGGCCCCGGTGTTTCCCTTCAACCGCTTTCCGGGGGTGGAGCCCCTGCTGGGGCCCGAAATGCGCTCCACCGGGGAGGTCATGGGCTGGGACGCAGACCTGGCCCGCGCCATGGCCAAGGCCCAGATCGGTGCCGGGCAGGCCCTGCCCACGGGGGGGACGGTGTTTCTGTCCGTGCGGGACGAGGACAAGGCCGCCCTCACGCCCATCGCGCGGGACCTGGCCGCCATGGGCTTCGCCCTCATCGCCACGGGGGGCACCGCGCGCCACCTGGCCGGCCAGGGCCTTTCCGTCGCCCGCGTAAACAAGGTCGCCGAGGGGCAGCCGCACATCGTGGACGCCATGATCAACGGGGACGTGGCCCTGGTCATCAACACCACGGCCAAGACTGCCGCTGCCGTGGCCGACGCGCACAGCCTCCGCCGCGTGGCCCTGATGCACAAAATCCCCTACTACACCCTCCTGACCGCCGCGTCCGCCGGGGTGCGGGCCATCGGGGCCCTGCGCGCCGGTGGGATCACCGCCACGCCGCTGCAAAAGGTGCACGCGGGCTGAGCCGCGCCCCGCCGCGCGTTTTGGCCCGGAGCCGATCAATGGCCGGGTCTGGGGCCCAGATCTATGCTGCACCGCAGCATAACACACCCCCGTATCCGCGCGAAAATGTTGTATACTCAATATCCTGGGAAGGGCCCTAGAACCCGGGAAGCGCCCGAGTCGCGCCACCGCCGTGATACCGCCCAGCCACCGCTGTGATGCCACCGTGATACCGCCCGGCCACCGCCCAGCCACCCTCGCGCTACCGCTGTGCCGCCATTGTGGCTGCACCCGGCGGGCCCCGACGCGCGCTTTTTGTGTTGACTTGGGGTGTTTTTGTGTGGAATGTCCACATGGGTATCGGAAATCTTAGAGAAAGGAAAAGATTATGGCAGAATGGAGTGCAGATAAACCCACCAGAGCTGGGCAGGGCTCTGCGGTGCGCCTTTTTAGGGATGCTTGCCTGCCTCAAGATGATGGTGAAACCCCAACAGACGCATGGATTGATTTGCATCCAAAGAGCGCATTTCCCAGTTTTCGCTTATGCCTTCAACTCATTTGTGATCAGATGCGATCTGCATATCGCATAATTGAAGATATGGACAAACTTGGCCTTTTGGAAGATTTTGAGCGCCATGAACTAGAATTGATCCAGGATCTATTCTTTGATAGAGAAAAAAATATGGACCAAAGAAAGGTCTCCCAATCTGTGGCAGCCCTGACAGATGAACAAATAAATAGCATCCCTTCTTTAATAGAAGAGTATATTTCAAAATTGCTAATGCTAAATACAAGAATTTCATCTATAAATGGACCGACCTTTGATAGAGATTCATTGAATGCTTTTCTGGGAATGTGCATACGTTCCCTGAGAACAATGGCAGTAAAATTTCCAGATACGCTTAGACAATGCAGACAGGCCGCGCTTGCAGAACAAGAGGGTGCTGATAGGGAAAATGAGGGCAAACCCGGCCCTACCTCTGAGAAAGCGTAAGCCAAGCCTCCCGCATTCTGCGACAGCCAGGCCCCTACCCCGGCGCGACGACAAACCGGCCCATGACCACGGCCCACAGGATCAAGAGCCCCGCGTCGCGGTTGGCCGCGAACAGGGCCCCTGGGTTCCGCCAGGACAACACCTGCCACGCGAGGTGCGCCCCTGCGGGCACGAGCCACAGGGGGTGCACGCCCGAAAGGGCCACGAAGGCGAGGGTCAGGGCGTAGCACGCGCCCACGAAGGGCCTGGCCCAGCGCCCCAGCGCGCGGGCGGAGGACTTGACCCCGGCGCGCGCGTCGTCCGCCGCGTCCTGCCGGGCGTAGATGGTGTCATAGCCAAGCGTCCAGCACGCGGCGGCGGTGTACAGGGCGAACGCCGGGGGCGCGAGGGTGCCCGTGCTGGCGGCCCAGCCCATGAGGGCCCCCAGGTTGAACACGGCGGCGAGCACGACCTGCGGCCACCAGGTGACGCGCTTGGCCAGGGGGTAGAGGGCGATGAGGGGCACGGCGGCCAGGCCGATGGCAATGGTGAGGGCGTTGAACTGCGCCAGCACCAGCGCGCCCACCAGGCCCAGGCCTCCCGCGAGGGCCAGAGCGGCGGGGACGGACAGCGCCCCACGTGCCACAGGGCGGTCTGCGGTGCGGGACACGCGACGGTCTATGTCTCTGTCCCAGGCGTCGTTGACGGCGCAGCCCGCGCCCCGGACGGCTACGGCACCTATGGCGAAGAGGGCCGCGCTCCCCAGCGTGCGTGGGCAGGTGGGGCAGGGCGCGGCGGCGAACAGGCACCACCACGCAGGCAGTAGGGCGAGCCAGGTGCCCGTGGGCTTGTCCAGGCGGGCGAGGCGGGCGAGGGCGTGCAGAGTTTGGCCTTGCATCACGGCGCACAACACTATATGGGTTGTCACCCCGGGGGAAGCCGGGCCGACACGCGGGAGGGAACAAGACCATGAAGGCAGACACGCACCCTGACTACCACGAAATCACTGTTGTGATGACCGACGGCACGATCTACCAGACCCGCTCTACGTATGGGGAGCCTGGGGCGACCTTGAAGCTGGACGTAGACCCCCTCACGCACCCGGCATGGCAGGGCGGCGTGGCGCGGGTTGTGGAGCGCGGGCAGATGGACAAGTTTACCCGCCGCTTTGGGGACTTTGTAACGTCCTCCAGCAAGAGAAACGACGAAAAGTCCGCCTAACCTCAGGACTCATCACAGCCACCAGGTGACCGTGGCGGCCAGGCGGGTGGCCGCGCGGGCCGGTGTGGACGCGCGCGTGATGGGCGCGCAGGATTTGGCTGCACCCGCCTGAGGCCGCCCCCTTCATGTTGCTTGCGCTCGGCGTGTAAGGAGGCTAGGGTCACAGCGGTTTTGTCCTGTTTTTCGCACGCGCCCGGCCCGCCGCCATGCTGATCCACCTGCCCATTGCGGAGATGAGTGTGTCGGCGGTGGAGATCATCGCCCTGGGGGGCGTGGTGGGCTTCTTGTCTGGGATATTCGGCGTGGGCGGCGGCTTCCTGACCACGCCTTTGCTCATTTTCCTGGGCCTCCCGCCTGCCGTGGCCGTGGGGACTCAGTCGTGCCAGCTTGTGGCCTCCTCCCTGACGGGCACTTTGGTCCACCTCCGCCGGGGCAACGTGGACACGCGGATGGGCCTTGTGATGCTCGGGGGCGGCCTTCTGGGAACTGTGGTGGGCATAGGCATCTTCCGCATGCTCCAATATTTTGGTCAAATAGACCTGGCCCTAGGCATTTTGTACATCCTGTTCCTGGGCGGCGTGGGGGGCGCGATGCTCTTGGAGAGCGCTATGTCTCTGGCCCGCCCCCGCTCGCCCCTGGCTCAGGCCTGGGGTGACAACTGCCGCCCTCGCTTCCACCGCCTGCCCTGGCGGATGCACTTCCCCCGTTCCCGCTTGGCCATCAGTGCTTTGGTCCCTGGCGGGATCGGCTTTGTCGGCGGTTTACTCGTATCCATCATGGGGATTGGGGGCGGATTCTTGCTAGTTCCGGCGATGATCTACATCCTGGGGATGCCCACTCTCCTTGTCGCGGGGACCAGTCTGCTCCAGATCGCGGTGACTTCGGGGCTTGCCACGGTCCTCCACGCTACAGCGAACGGGACGGTGGACATTGTCCTGGCCGCTCTCCTTGTCTCGGGAGGGATTCTGGGCACGCGCATAGGGGTTGGCGCCTCCCGGCTCGTCACCGGTGCCACGGCCAGGGTGTGCCTGGCCATGCTCATTCTGGCTGTGGCGGTGGCCATGGGGCGCGACATGTTTATTGGTCCGACGGACCCGTTCTCCGTTGCTGTGCGGGGGGTGTAGGTCATGTGGCGCTGTTTCCTTGTGCTCTTGGTCCTGCTTTTCCTGCCGATGGGGACGGCTGCCACGGCGGCTACGGAGGGTGAGGGGGCCTTACTCATTGCGGTCTCGACGAATCACGTGCGCGTGGATACCGGCTTCAAGGGCGGAGAGATTACTATTTTTGGCGTCAAGCACGCCCCCGGGGAGATCGCCGTGGAGATTATCGGCCCCCAACGGACAACCATTGTGCGCCGCAAGTCCAGAGTCTTGGGCGTTTGGGCGAACACAGACTCTCGGACCTTTAAGGCCTTCCCCCAATTTTATGCCTACGCACTGTCACCCGGAGCGCGGGAGCAAAACCACTGGGTCGGGACTGACGCCATTCTGATCCCCCCCGAAAGTCCAGAGGACAGGGCTTTTCGCGACGCTCTCATCCGATACAAGCGGGAGCGCGGCCTCCTGCCTGAGGGGCCTATTCGACTTACATACCTGTCTGCGGACACCTTTGTTGTGCGCTTTGCGCTTCCCCCCGACGCTCCTGTGGGGCGATACGCTGTGCGCGCAGTGCTCCGCCGGGACGGGCAGAAGCTGGGAGAGTTCCAGGATGCCTTCACCCTCGACCACATGGGTCTTGCAGGCATGGCGCGGACCTTTTCGCGGGAGCAGCCCTGGGCCTATGGCCTCATTTGCGTTATAATGGCCACGCTTGCGGGCTGGGGGATGAGCGTGATCAGTATACGGCGATAGGCGCTAAAAGACGGAAAGGACCACGGCGATGGGCGAGGACGTGCAAGGCAGAATCTTCTTGGTGGTGGTGGACGAGACGCCGGAGTTCCAGGCAGCCCTGGCCTATGCGGCGTGTCTGACCCAAGGGCGGACTGGGACGCGGCTCGGACTCCTGAAGGTTTTGCCGCCTTTGGATTTCCAGCACTGGGGCGGGGTAGAGGCCAGGGCCGAAGCGGAAGCCAGGGCCGAAGCCGAGCGCATTCTGGGTGGGGCAGCCACCCGGGCGCAGGATGTGTGCCCCTTGGCAGAGCCACCCATCTTATACATAGAGCGCGGTACCCCGTGTGAGGCAGTCCGGGCTGCACTCAACGCGGACCCGGCCATTGTTCTGCTCATCCTGGCCGGGCACGCACAAGGTGCGGAGGTCGCCCCTCTCGTCGCGCACTTTACGGGGCGGGGCATGGCGCAGCTCCGCGTCCCGGTGGTGGTGGTTCCTGGCCACCTAACGCACGAGGACATTGAGGTCCTGCTGGATGGCGGTCACCGTGGGGGCGTCAAGGCCTCTTCTTCCGGATAGAGCACCGCACGGGTCCGCCCGCCCAGGATAGTGGCCGTGCCCGTGACCGGGTCCACCCGTGCACGCGGGCCTGTCACCCGTGCGCCTCCCTGCACCGCGACTACGCCCCCTTCGGCCTCCAGGGTGCGTATAGCCATCTTCCCGCCCGCGTCGGGTGCCAGGTGGGCGGTCATCCGGGGCGCGGTGACCCAAGAGTCCGCCGTGTGGGTCAGGCGGGCCTGCCCCTCAGCGACAAAAACTCCCCGCTGTGTGTCATAGGCAAAGGCATCTCTGGCGGTGAGTGTCTGTCCCTCTGGGAATATCGCCCTCAGGCCTGGACCGGACATCCGCGCGCGTCCAGACCTTACGTTGTAGTGTCCGGCGGCACCTTGGGCCTGCGCGTCGCCGAAGGTCGCCACTACGAGCCCCCGGGCCTCCAGGGCCATGAGGACAAGGCCCTTACCTTGCTTGGATTCATACAGGGCTTCCAAAACATTTGCTGCCACGCGGGCCTTGTCCTGCGCTGCAGTCGCGTCACCGGTGGCGACAAAGCGTTGTTCTTTCCTGTTCCAAGATATGGAGTCTTTTGCTGTCACGACCACATGTGCACCGTCCTTTGGGGTCAGGAGCAAGCGCCCGGGCCCTGCAAACGTCAGAACCTCTGTACCCAAGACCCCGTCCAGGCCTGTGGCCGTGAGGGTGAGTGTGGGGCCCGCCACATCCACAGGTTCTGCCCCATGCGCGGCCTGTGTGACCAGGTCCAGGGTCAGGACAGACGTCTGCAGCGCATGGTCGTCTAGGTACAAGGTGACGCCCTGCAGGAGATCCAGAGTTTCCGAGCTTGCGTCATAACGGCCCAGGCTCGCTGCCGCTGTGACCTCCCGCCCGTCTGGCAGGGTAAGGCGTGCCTGGGGAGCCTCTAGAAGGACGGGCGCGTCCTTACCCGCGTCCTGTAGGGCGCGATCGGCTGTCACGACGTAGGGCCGTCCCTTTGCGTCCCGGCTTTCGTAGCGCGGGTCAAAGAGGGTGTTGTCCCAGGCCTTGTCCGCCGGGAGGACCTCCGCCACGGGCGGCGGGGAGTAGGGAGTCTTTCCCTGGTTCCAGAGCACAAGGGTGGCGAGAAGGGCCAAGGCCAAGGCCGGGAGGGCTATGCGCGTTACCCGCACGCGCCACGCCCTGGCGTGCCAGTCCCGCTGGCGCTCCTGCGGCCGGGCAAGGAGGTCGTAATGGGGCAGAGGACCACTTACTCCTGCGGGGTGAGGCGGCGGCGCATGCCCCGGCGCGGGGGCGGCTGAGGCACATCCTCGCCCGCATTTCCTTCAGGTGCGGCGTGGCGCGGTGCAGAGCCGTCCCGCCGTCCGGCCTTGTGTTCCGGTATGGGCAGGGGTTTTTGCGTCGCGCCCGCACGCTCGCTTTTGGCCATGTCTATCTCTAGCCGCGCCAGAGCCCGGCGCAGCTCATGCGCCGCCTCGGCCAGTGCGCCCCGCTTTCCCTCGTCGCGCGGGTCCGCAGTCCAGGCCTTCCAAGCCTTAACGCAGGTCGCTCCGGCAGCGGTCAAGCGCTCTCCAGTTTCGGTGTCGGTCATCGCACGGGCCCTCCTCACGGTTTCGCAAGGCGCAGCGTACCGCACTCCCGCCCTGACCGCAATGTGGGGGGGCCGTGACTCCCTGGAGATTTTGCCAAAGTGGGGGTGTGGCTTTGTGTCATAGACGGCCATTTATCACGAGACACACCCAAACGGCACACTTACCCGCGTTTGTGCTGTTCCGCCCGCAGGGCGGCCTGCGCGGCAGCCAGACGTGCGATGGGCACGCGATAGGGAGAGCACGAGACGTAGTCCAGGCCCACAGCCTCACAGAATGCGATGGTCGCGGGGTCTCCGCCATGCTCTCCGCAAATCCCCAGCTTCAGGCCGGGGCGGGTGCTGCGACCCCTCTCGGCGGCTAGGCGGACCAGCTCTCCCACACCGTCCACGTCCAGAGAGGCAAACGGGTCCCGCTCCAGAAGGTTGCCCTCCATATAGGCCGGCAGGAAAGACGCCGCGTCGTCCCGGCTCATCCCAAAGGTGGTCTGGGTCAGGTCGTTGGTGCCAAAGCTGAAGAACTCTGCCCCTTCGGCGACTTCTCCAGCGCGGAGTGCGGCCCGAGGCAACTCTATCATAGTGCCGATGAGGAACTCTATCCGTTTACGTTTCTCGGTGAAGACCGCTTCGGCCACCCGCTCCACCAAGGCCCGCATGTGCTCCATCTCCGCGCGGGAGGAAATGAGGGGAATCATAATCTCTGGTTGCGTACCTGGCACTTCCAGCGCTGCTTCCAGGACGGCGCGAACCTGCATTTCGTATATTTCCGGGCAGGTAATGCCCAGGCGGCACCCCCGGTGGCCAAGCATGGGGTTGGCTTCGTGCAGCGCGGCTAGGCGTTTGTGCACGGTCTCCTCCGGCAGGTGCACCGCGGCTGCAAACGCGGCGATGTCGTCCGGCGCGTGGGGCAAAAACTCGTGCAGCGGGGGGTCCAGAAGGCGTATGGTGACGGGCAGGCCTTCCATGATGGAGAATATGGCCACAAAGTCCGTCCGCTGCGCGGGCAGGAGGCGGCCTAGGGCGTCCGCGCGCCCCTGGGCGCTCTCCGCGAAGATCATCTCTCGCACGGCCTGGATGCGCTCAGGGTCAAAAAACATGTGTTCCGTCCGTGCCAGGCCTATCCCCTGTGCCCCGAAATCGCGGGCCGTCTGCACGTCCTCTGGCGTTTCGGCGTTGGTGCGCACGGCCAGGCGCCGTGCGGCATCGCCCCAGGACATAAGGGTGCGGAATGACTCCGACAAGTCCGGCTGCACCGTGGGTATGGCTCCCGCGAAAATCTCCCCCGTGGAACCGTCAATGGTGATGGTGTCCCCCTCCCGCAGCGTGCGGGGGCCCACAGTTATGCTGCGTTGGGCGTAGTCTATATGCAGAGCCCCGGCCCCCGCGACGCAGGGCTTGCCCATCCCCCGGGCGACAACGGCGGCGTGGGAGGTCATGCCTCCCCGCGCTGTTACAATGCCCACGGCGGCGTGCATCCCGTGGATGTCTTCGGGGGAGGTCTCCTGCCGGCAGAGGATGACGTCTAGACCCTCTGCATGCCGGTCTTGGGCGGCCTCGGAGGTGAACACGATGGCCCCGCACGCCGCGCCTGGGGAGGCGGGCAGGCCCCTGGTCACCACGTCCCGTGGCGCGGCGGGGTCTAGCGTGGGGTGCAGCAGCTGGTCCAGGCTCGCGGGGTCCACGCGCAGCACGGCCTCCTCCCGCGTGATAAGGCCCTCGCCAGCCATGTCCACTGCGATGCGCACCGCGGCGCGGGCGGAGCGCTTGCCGGTGCGGGTTTGCAGCAAAAACAGGCGGCCCTGTTGCACCGTGAACTCCAGGTCCTGCACGTCGCGGAAGTGGCGCTCCAGCTGCTCCCGCACGACGCACAGCTGGGCGTAGACCTCCGGCAGTGTCTCGCCCATGGCGTCTATGGGTTCGGGCGTGCGGATGCCAGCCACAACGTCCTCCCCCTGCGCGTTGATGAGATATTCGCCGTAGAACACGTTCTCGCCCGTGGAGGGGTCGCGGGTGAAGGCCACGCCGGTCGCGGAGTCGTCCCCCATGTTCCCAAAGACCATGGCCTGGACGTTCACGGCGGTGCCCCACGCGGCCGGGATGTCGTGCAGGCGGCGGTATGTCACGGCGCGCGGGGTCATCCAGCTGTCAAACACTGCACCGATGGCACCCCAGAGCTGCTCATGCGGGTCCTGGGGGAAGGGCCGCCCAGCTTCCCGCTGCACCAGGTCCTTGTAATCGCGGATGATGTCCTGCCACGCCTGGGCGGTGATGGCGGTGTCCTGGCTGATGCGGGCGTGGCGCTTGTACCCGTCCAGGATGTCCTCAAACGCGTGGTGCGGCACGCCCATGACGACGTTCCCGTACATCTGGATGAAGCGGCGGTAGGAGTCCCAGGCGAATCGGGCGTCGCCGGAGCGCTGCGCCAGGCCCTCAGCCGTCGCGTCGGTGAGGCCGAGGTTCAAGACGGTGTCCATCATGCCGGGCATGGACGCGCGCGCGCCGGAGCGGACGGAGACCAAAAGGGGGTTTGCGGCGTCGCCGAATCGCGCGCCCATGGCGGACTCAAGGGCGGCCAGCGCGGCGGCGACCTCGTCCTGCAGGCCGTCGGGGTACGCGCGGTTGCCCGCGTAGAACGCGGTGCAGACCTCGGTGGTCAGGGTGAAGCCGGGGGGGACGGGCAGGCCCAGGCGGGCCATCTCGGCCAGGTTCGCGCCCTTGCCGCCCAGGAGGTTGCGCATCGTGGCGTCGCCGTCCGTGCGGGGGCCGCCGAAGGCGTAGACAAAGCGCGGGGCGTGGGCGGGTTGCGCTATGGCTGTGGCGGGCATGGCGGGCTCTCCTTGTGCTTGGGGCCCCGGAATAGCGCCTTTCGCCCAAAAGGTCAAAACAAAAGGCGCGGCCCAGGTTCCCCCCAGGCCGCGCCCCAGTTTTGGTCGTCAAGCCAGCTTAGAAGTTGACTTGCGTACCCAGGAGGAGGGTCATGCCGTCCAAGTCTTCTCCCAAGGTAGCGGGGACTGTGTGGTCCACATAGCTCAGGGAACCGCGGAAGGTCATCCCCGGGGCGTATTGGTAGACCACACCGCCCGTGTAGCGGTCGGTGTCTAGATCGCCGCCAGCAGACACTTTCTCAGACTGATTAAGATAGGACAGGCCGAACTTGAAGGGGCCGGTGGTGTAGTCCGCACCGACAACCCAAGTTGTCTCGTCACCATTTGTCTTTTTGCCTTGGTTGTCTTCTAGGTAAGCGCCGCCAAGGCTGAAGGCTGCGTATTTGAGATTCAGGCCAACGTTCCACACGTCCCGATCATCCAGCTCCCCCACAGTGTCTTTTTCCTGCAGATCAACCCTGGAGTAGCCACCGCCGACGATGACGCCCACGTTTTGGAACGCCCCATCATACCGCAGAGCGGCCTCATAGGCAGAGCCGTATGCACCGGCCACTTTGTCTGTGCCGAACCCAAAGCCAGCGTTAGTGGCAGAGTCGTTCAGGGTGGGCGTATAGGACAGACCCACTTGCAGCCCGTGGTCCTCGTGCATGCCGAACTTGGGCGAGAGGTAGGTGACCTTTTGGCTGTAGCCGGTGGGGTCCTGGGCGTAGTCCAGACCGTTCGCCATGGCTTCTGCAAGGGCAACGTCACCGACCACAGAGGTGTCGTAGTTAAACGGCGAAATGTACTGACGCACGCCGTCGTAGTTCTCATCGGCGGAGGGCGCGGCGACCTGCAGCAGGAACGCAGCACCATCTTCATTACCGAGGTTCACGCGGCCCCAGTTCTCGGAGGAGAAGTAGAGGTAGGATTCCTCGATGTTACCATCGCCGTTGTCGACGTCGGCTTCAAAGTGCGCCCCGATGGTCAGGTTGTTGTCCAGGGTGGTCTCGCCGCCGACATGGATTTCGCTGTCTTGCAGCCAGTCAATGTCGCGGACTTCGTAACCGGCTTGATTGCCGGCTGTGCCCGGGTCTGTGTCTTTGACTTTGCTTTGGTCAAGGTAGCCGAGGTAGCCTTTGAAATAGCCACCCAGCTCCAGCTGGACCCCGCCTTCCTCGGCGTGTGCCGGGGCGGCGAGAGCCAGGACGGCCACAGCGGCCGTGCTGAGAAGGATTTTTTTCATGGGATTGGTCTCCGTAAGAAGTGTTGAAAAGAAAGGTACTAACAAACGTCCCCCGGAATCCCAGGGAACACGGGCATTAGACCCCCAGTTCCCGTGCGCGTCAACGGGGTGCGCGGCGCGGCTACAACAATTTTCCGGCGCGCGTGGCATTTGTGCAACAGGTCATGCCGGCGCGCGTGTGCTATGATCTCCCCATGCTGAACCTCGCCCCCTTTGTGCGCACCCTGAACGGCGCACCTGTGGCTGTTCTGGGCCTTGGCCGCTCGGGCCGGACCGCCGTCCGGGCCTTGGTCGCAGCGGGCGCGCGCGTCTGGGCCTGGGATGATGCCGCGAAGGCGCGCGAGTCGGTGGGCGCGGCCTATGTAAGGGACCTCGCGGGCGTCGGCGCGTGCGGGGCCCTGGTGCTCTCCCCCGGCGTGCCGCTAGACCACCCCGTGGCCATGGCGGCGCGCGCGGCGGGGGTGGAGGTTCTGGGGGACATAGAGATTTTGGGGCGGCTCGGCCTTGCCCAGAAGATCGTTGCCATCACGGGCACAAACGGGAAGTCCACCACGGCCGCGCTCACCGCCCACATCGCGCGGGCCTGCGGGGCGGACGTGGCCCTGGGGGGGAACATCGGCGCGCCCGTGCTGGACCTGGACGCGCCCAGGGACGCGTTTGTCCTGGAGGTCTCGTCCTTTCAGGCGGACCTGTGCACGCGATTCGCCCCGGACGCGGCGGCCCTGACGAATCTGGAGCCGGACCACCTGGCCCGGCATGGGAGCTTTGCGGCCTATATTGCCGCGAAGGAGCGCCTGTTCCGGGGGCCGGGCCTGGCGGTTATAGGCGTGGACGGGGCCGAGAGCGCCGCGTTTGCACGCAGGGTAGCCGCGAATCGGCGGGTGGTGCCGGTGTCTGTGGAGCGGGCGGTGGAGGGCGTGTGGGTCCGTGCGGACGGGGTCCTGATGGACGGGGGGCAGGAGATAGCCGGCTTGGAGCCCATCGCCACCTTGAAGGGGCGGCACAACTGGCAGAACGCGGCGGTTGCGGCGGCCCTGGTGATTCATGCCCTGGATCTGCCGCGCGAGGGGGTGGCGCGGGCGCTGGAGACTTGGGGGGGCCTGCCGCACCGGCAGTTCTTGGTGCGCAGGGTTGGGAACGTGGCCTACGTGAACGACTCGAAGGGCACGAATCTCCCTGCCACGGCCACGGCCCTGGCCGCGTTTGACACCATATACTGGATCGCGGGCGGCGCGGCGCGAGAGGTGGATCTGGAGCCCCTCGTGCCCTACCTCCCGCGCGTCCGCCATGCCTTTCTCATGGGTGCGTCGGCCCCGGCCCTGGCCGCGTTCCTGGAGCGGCACGGGGCGCCCTACACGGCGTGCGAGACCCTGGCCCCGGCCGTGTCTGCGGCGCACGCCGCCGCGCAAGAGGGCGGGGGGCCTGCTACGGTCCTTTTTTCCCCGGCGTATCAGTCTTTTGATCAGTTTCGGGATTTTGAGGACCGGGGGGAGCAGTTTGCGGCTCTGGTGCGGAGCCTGCCCGCAGGGCCTCTGGCCCAAAATCCACGGGCTTGACGGGCCGGCCCGCGCGGATGAAGGCCTCCATCTGCGCCTGCCGCCCCGCGCTGCGCCGCGCAAAGTCTTTGTCTGCACCGAACTTCACCACCCGCACCAGGTCTGTGTAGGCATCGCTCCACACCACCGCGCTGTCCGGTAGGGGGAGCCACCCCGCCGCATCCAGACGCTGGGCCATGGGTCCTGGGGGCGTGAGGGCCACCCATTCGCTGGGCGCGACCAGGGGGTGCCGCTCCGGGGGGGTGTAGTGCATGCCATAGGCGGCAAGGCCCAGGGCCCGCGCCGCGCCGGCCAGGGGGGCGCGCAGGTCCAGGTACCGGTTGCTGATGTGCACCAGAATTACCCCGTCCGGGGCCATGCGCGCGCGGTAGGCCATAAGGGCCTCAAGGGTTATGATGTGCGCCGGGATGGCGTCAGAGCTGAAGGTGTCTATGACCATCAGGTCGTAGCGCGGGCCTGGCGGCATCCCCTCCACCACCAGGCGGGCGTCGCCCAGGAAGACGTCCCCCGGCGGGCACAGGTCCAGGAAGGTGAAGTGCTCCCGCGCCACGCGCACGACCAGGGGGTCTATGTCCACGAAGTCTATGGTCGCGTCCGGGTACAGCCGAGCGTAGCAGGCGGTGGAGCCTGCACCCAGGCCCATGACCAAGACCCGGCCAGGCTGCGTGGCGGCGAAGGCGCTGTCCAGCGGGCCGTCCGGGGCGTAGTACGTCAGGGGCACGGCGTAGGCCCCCGCATGCTGTATCTGCATCCCGTGGACGGTGGAGCCGTGCTTGTAGACCCGCATCTTTGCGCCCGGCACGTCGGGTACGGGGGCGTCATAGACCGTGGAGACGCCAAAGACGTTGCGGGCTTGAAACACAGCGCTGGCAGGGGTGAGAAGGAGCATCACCGCACCGGCCACCAGGAGGCCCGCCGCAGCCATGAGGCGCGGGCGGAAGGCCGCCACCCATGCGCCGCCCGCAAAGACCCCCCACGCTGCGCGGGCTGTGTACGGCTCCACTGTGGGCACGAGGGCCCCTGCCACCAGCAGCGCAGGGGCGCACACAACCATCGCCACCGCCCCCCATAGGGCCAGGCGCCGGACGTTCGGGCTTGGCTCGGTCCTGTGGCGCGGCATGAGGAACACAGAGAGCAGCAGCGCTCCCGGGAATTCGGCTGGGGCGGTAAAGATGAGGGGTGCGATGAAGGCGTTGAACGCCCCGCCCAGCGCGCCGCCCAGGGCCAGCATGAGGTAAAAGTCCGTCAGGTGCCGCGCCGGGGGGCGCAGGGCGACCAGCCGCCCGTGCAGGGCCAGGGCCGTGACAAAGAACACTACCAGCACCGCGCCGATGTAAAGGAGGAGGAGCCCCGTACTCCCCACCGCCATGCCCTTGATGACAAAAGGCAGGAGCAGGGCCACCCCAAAGGGCTGCCAAAACCCCAGGGCGGCCAGCGGCAGGCGCACGCTCCGCGCGAAGGCCAGGATGTGCGTGGTCAGATAGAGCGCCAGGGGCACGACCCACAACATGGGCACCGCCGCTACGTCTTGTGTGATGTGCGCGCTCACTCCCGCAATCAGGCTGGCCGGCACCGCCGCTAGGGCCAACCAGGCTGCGCGCTGGCGCCAGGTGACCTCCCGGTGGAACAGGGTCCAGCCTATCCCTGGCTGCGCCAGAACGCGGGCCCAGCCGCGCCGCGCGGGCCACGCTATGCAAGCGGCTACCAGGCCCCCCACCGCGCCGTAGACCAGAGCCCAGGCCCAGGCCTGCTGCGGCAAAGCGGCCCATGGCTCAACCAGGAGGGGATATCCCAAAAGACCCAGGACGCTGCCCGCGTTGCTGGCCGCGTAGAGGTGGTATGGGTCGGCCTCGCCCGCTGCCGTGAAGAGCCTTTGGAGTCCCGGTGCTAGAGCCGAGAGCGCCACAAAGGGCACACCCACCGAGAGGGCCAGGGCCACAAAGACTCCCCACGGGGTTATGCCCTCTTGCAGCGGCGCGGTAGCAAACGCCACGGGCAGACCCGCGCCCGCAAGGGCTAGCAAGGCCAAGAGGGCCAGGCCGTGCGCCAGGGGCGATAGGCGGGACAGGAGGTGCGTCAGGCCATAGCCGGCGAGCAGGGCCGCCTGGAAAAAGGCCAGGGCCACGACCCAGCCCGCCGGGGCCCCGCCCACGTGGGGCAGCATCATGCGCCCGACCATGGGCTGCACGGAAAAGGCCAAGACCGCCGCGAGCGCGAGAGTCGCAGCGAACAGCGCGCCTTGGAAGCGAGGGGTGCGTTGAGATGTCATGTCCTGAGGGCAGGGTATGCGGGTTTTGTAGAGAAGGTCTAGTGGCTCCACTGCGCAGGGTTCCCAAAGGGCTGCCCTTCCCTTTTGGGCGTCCCTGGCCCATTATGCCACCCACACACAACCAAGGAGAGCCGTCGCCATGGCCTCTATACCTACCACCATCGCCATAAACGGCTTCGGGCGCATAGGGCGTCTGGCCGCGCGGGCCGCGTTTGAGACGGGCCGTACGGATGTCCGCCTGGTGGCCGTGAATTCGCCCGCACCTCTGTCCACGCTCCGGCATCTGCTGCGCTATGACAGCGTCCACGGACCTTGCCCCTTTGCGGTAGAAGGCGCGGATAACGCCCTGATTATGAACGGTCAGCGTGTGGCGCTCTCCCACGGGCGGGACCCAGCAGCGCTGGACTGGGCCGGGGTTGACGTTGTGTTGGAATGCACGGGGGCGTTCAACACCCGTGACGGAGCAGCAGGACACCTCACCGCCGGTGCCAAGCGGGTCCTTATCTCCGCCCCTGCTAAGGGGGAAGATTTCACTTGTGTTTTCGGAGTGAATGACGCGAACCTTAAGGCAGAGCACAAGGTTGTCTCTAACGCCTCGTGCACCACGAATTGCCTGGCCCCTGTGGCGAAGGTTGTGCATGAGGCGTTCGGCATAACCTCCGGATTCATGACCACAATACATGCCTATACGGGGGATCAGAACCTGGTGGACGCCACGCACAAAGATCTCCACCGCGCGCGGGCTGCGGGTATGAACATGGTGCCCACCTCCACCGGCGCGGCCCGGGCCTTGGGGCAAGTTCTGCCTGCCCTGGCGGGCCGCCTGGACGGGGTGGCGATACGGGTGCCCACGCCGTGTGTATCTCTTGTGGACGTAAAGTTCGTTCTGCAGACCCCAGCGACGGCAGAACGCATTAACGCAGTCTTTTCCGAGGCGGCGGACGGCCCGATGCGTGGCGTTCTGGGCGTGACGGACGAGCCTTTGGTGTCGGGCGACTTCACCCATAGCCCCCTGTCCGCCGTGGTCTCCCTGCCCGGCACGACGGTCGTGGGCGGCACCCTGGCCCGCGTGGCCGCGTGGTACGACAACGAGTGGGCTTTTGCCTGCCGGATGCTGGATGTGGCGGCGCGGATGGGGCGGCTGTCTTGACGCCCCTTTTGTGGCGTTAGGCGGAAGTACGCATGCCTCCAAGCGCGGCCAGGAGGCGTGCGCGGGCCGCCGGGAGCCCCCGCGTGTCCTGCGCGAAGGCCCGGTGCTCCAGGAAATAGCCTGTCAGGGCCAGGCCCCCCAGGATGTCTTCGGGGGCGGGGGCCGCGCGCTCGGGACGCAAAAAGCCTGGAAGTTTCAAGAGTTTGGCCTCGTACGGCTCTGCCTGTTGCGCGCTTACCGCCCGCCCGGTGCGTGGCGAGACGTGGGTCAGGGGGCCATCCCCGCCCGCCGCGCAGGCCTCCAAATCTAGCGCAAAGCCCAGGGCGTCCAGCAGTTGTACCTCCCAGAACACATACGCCGCAGGCCACAGAAGCCAGGGGTCCACACTTTCCTCGCGCGATATAATGGACAACAGGGCGCAAAGGCCCTCAAACGCGCCGGGCGCTGGCTCTCTCTCGGCCAGGCCCGCGTCCAGCAGGGCGCACGCGCTGGCCAGGGCCGCCAGGCGCGCCGCGTCGTGCCCCAGAAGGGGCGCATGGGCCTTAAGCGGCTCTAAAGACAGAGTGCCCAGGAACTCCGCCCCACGGGCCTGCCACCGCGCGGCGGCCAGCGTCCCAGGCTCCAGCGCCGCTCTAGAGCCGTATACATAGCCCGCCCGCTTGCCCCGGTGCGCCGTCAAGACATGCGCTACGGCTCCCTCCCCGTACGGGCGGGCCGAGAGGATTATGGCTTGATCTTCCCACGCCTCCATAGATTGGGCATGTGTAGCATAAACGCCGCAATGCTGCGAGGCGGGACTTGATCGCGCGGGGGCGTTTTTCTATAGTGGCCCCACGATGACCGCGCAGCGCCCCACCCTTATGCAAACCCTCCGCGTCTTTCCGGAGGGGTTTATCATCCCTGGGCGCTTCGGGGGCCTGTCCTAAGGGCCCTCTCAGCCGCCCCCCTCCACCACAATGCCGGGCGGCCATTTCACCAAAAACGACTATGGCCCGCCCGATCCCACGAATCGGAGCCGTAAGACCATGACTAAAGACACAAAAGACACCGCCACCTACCGCGACGCCCTGGCCTTTGCTTGGCGCTATTGGGCCCGCAGGCCGGGCCTTATAGCCACGAGCCTGGCCATGATGGTCGCCGCGACGGCGGTGGACGCCGTGTGGCCCCTGTTCACCGGCGGCCTGGTGGACGCCCTGGCCAGCGGCGCCCCGGGCGACGCACAGGCCCTGCGCGCCGCGGTGGGCAACCTGGCCGTGATCCTGGGCCTGGGGGTGGTCTACCATGTCCTGCACAAGGGCAGCTTTATCCTCTTTGGCCGCTACCAGGCCAAGAACATCGCCCTCATTCAGCGCGACATGCTGCGCACGGTGCACGGCTTTTCCACCCAGTGGCACGCCGACGCCTTCGCCGGCGCCACGGTGCGCAAGATCACCCGGGGTGCGTGGGCGTTTGATATGCTCTCGGACAACCTGTTCCTCGGGATTTTGCCCGCGGCCGTGGCCATGGTGGGGGTGAGTGGGATGCTGATCGTCCTCATGCCCCCGGTGGGCGTGTTCACCGCGGCCATGTGCGCGGTCTACATCACTTTGAACGTGTGGATCACGGTGCGCATCACGCGCCCCCTGCACGACGCGTCGGCGGCGGGCGACACCCGCCTGGGCGCGCGCCTGGCCGACGTGGTTACGGGCAACGCCATCGTCAAGGCCTTTGGCACCGAGGCGCGGGAGGAGGCGCGCTATGACCGCCTGGCGCGGGCGTGGCACCTGCGGGCGCAAAAGGCCTGGAACACCAACGACGCGTGGCAGTTCGCCACCGCCATGGTGCGCGAGACCATGATCGGCGGCATGTTCGCCATCACCCTGTGGCTGTGGTGGCGGGGGCAGGCCACGCCGGGGGACATCGCCCTGGTGCTCACGGCATTCTTCATGATCGCCGCGCGCATCTGGCACATCGGGCAAAACATAGCGGACCTCCAAAAGGCCGTCTCAGAAATGGCCGACATCGTGGCCTTCCACCGCCGGGCGGAGCTCATGGCCGACGCGCCCGGTGCTGTGCCCTTCCGCCCCGGAGCCGGTGAGATACGGCTGGAGTGCGTGCGCTTTGGATACCTAGAGGGGCGCGAACCGCTGTTCGATGGTCTGGACCTGGCTATACGCCCAGGGGAGAAGGTGGCCCTCGTGGGCCGCTCCGGCTCGGGCAAGACGACGCTCATTAAGCTGATACAGCGCCTGTATGACGTAAACGGAGGCGCGGTGCGCATAGACAGTCAGGACGTGCGCGACGTAACGCAGGCCTCGCTGCGTGCGGCCATCGCTCTGGTGCCGCAGGAGCCCGCGCTGTTCCACCGGAGCATAGCGGCGAACATCGCCTATGGCCGCCCCGGTGCTTCCCGTGCGCAGGTCGTGGAGGCAGCCAAGAAGGCCCACGCGCACGCTTTCATAGAGCGCCTGCCCCAGGGCTATGCCACCCTGGTGGGGGAGCGCGGGGTCAAGCTGTCGGGCGGAGAACGCCAGCGCGTGGCCATCGCGCGAGCCATTTTGGCCGACTGCCGCATTTTGATCCTGGACGAGGCGACCTCCAGCCTGGACTCGGTCTCTGAAGGCCACATCCAGGCCGCGCTGGAGGCCCTGATGTCCGGGCGGACGTGCATCACAGTCGCGCACCGCCTGTCCACTGTTCGCGCTGCAGACCGTATCCTGGTTATGGACCGGGGCCGCGTGGTGGAGGAGGGCACGCACGTGGACCTCCTTGCGCACACCGGCTCTGCCTACGCTGCCCTTCACACCGCACAGGCGTTTTACGGGTGATGAGGGCGTGTGCTATGCTCTGGCATCATGGGAAAGGTGTGGAATGTAGGCGTAGCGGGCCTGGGTGCTATGGGCCGGGTAGTGGCGGGGGGTCTGGCGTCGGGGGAGTTGCCCGGCATGCGCCTGGCCGCCGTGGCGGAGGTCTGCGCAGAAAACCCTTTTGATGTACCAAAGGTGGATTTCTGTGCTCTAGCCTTGGCCTGCGACCTGGTGTGTGAGTGCCTGCCCGCCGCAGCGGTGCCAGACTTGGCGGCCGCCTGCCTGCCCGCCGGTACAGACATGGTGGTCATCACGAGTGCAGCGCTCTTGCTGTATCCGGAAATATTAGAGGCGCACAGAGATTCGCGTGCCCGCATCTTTGTCCCTAGCGGGGCCCTGGCCGGGATGGACGCGGTGCGCGCCCTGGCCTCTGCGGGGGCGGTGACCGGCGCGCGTCTTGCCTCCACCAAGCCCCCGGCGGGCTTTGGCCGGGCAGATATTGTGGACAAAACGCGTATATTTGCGGGCAATGCGCTGGGGGCTGCGCGCGCTTACCCTGCGAACGTGAACGTGGCTGCTACTCTGACCCTGGCCTCTGGTCTGCCGCCGGAGGCGGTGGAGGTAGAGGTCTGGGCGGACCCGGCGGCCACCGGCAACACGCACGAGATCCGGGTGGAGAGCGCGTTTTCGGTCGTGACGGCCCGGGTGGAGGGGCAGCCCGACCCCGCGAACCCCAAAACGAGCGCCCTCGCGGGGCGCAGCGTCCTGGCCGCCCTGCGCCGCCTGACCGCCCCCCTGGTGGTGGGGTAGCGCTATGCACCTACCACCTAAAGCCTTCTACCTCATCCGCCACGGGCAGAGCACGGCCAACGCCCAGAAGTGCGCGGCGGGCGGGGGGCTGGACGCGCCCCTGACGGACGAGGGGCGGGCCCAGGCTGCGGCCGCGGCGGCGCTCCTGCGGGGTCTGGAGCCCCGACCGGGGGCGGTCGTGCACTCCCCCATGATCCGTGCGCGGGACACGGCCGCGCCCCTGGCCGCCGCGCTTGGCCTGGCCCTACACCCCGTGGAGGACCTGCGCGAGCACCGCGTGGGCGCGTGGGAGGGCATGGCCTATGACGCGTTCCGCCCCCTGTGGGCCAGCGGTGCCACGCCCCCCGGCGGGGAGTCCCACGCGGATTTTGGCTATCGTGTGCGCGCGGCGCTTGGCGCAGTTCTGACACAGTTTGACACACCACTTGTGGTCAGCCACGGCGGGGTCTTTCGCGCCCTGGGTGCTCTCTATAGCATTGAAATAGCAGGAATCCGAAACGCTACACTGTACCACTTCGCCCCCATCGCGGCGGCCTTCCCCTGGCGTGTCACCCTTGTGTCAGAGGCAGGGCCAGAGCGCGCCGCGTTTTGCGGTGATACGGAATGACGCACTATGACCCGTCTTGGCGCAGCTCTGAAGCTGCCAGGGCTGCGAACGCGCGTGCGCGGTGGCTGATGGTGTCCTTCTCGGCGGGCCCCATTTCGGCGAAGGTGCGGGTGTCCCCGACGGGCACGAAGATGGGGTCATAGCCGAAGCCCTGCTCCCCGCGCGGAGGAAACGTCAGGGTGCCATCTACGCGCCCCTCAAACACCCGGCACCGCCCGTCGGGCCAGGCCAGAGCCAGAGCACAGATGAACGCGGCGGCGCGGTCTGTCTGGCTGATGAGAGCCTTCTCCAGCCGGCGCATGGCGTGGGCGAAGTCTCGCCCCGCGGACGTCTCGGCCCAGCGCGCGGAGTGTACGCCCGGCGCGCCGCCAAGCGCCGCCACGCACAGGCCGCTGTCGTCCGCGAGGGCGGGCAGGCCGCTCTTCCGCGCGGCCGCCAGGGCCTTTAGCCGCGCGTTCCCGGCGAAGCTTGTTTCTGTCTCCTCCGGTTCAGGTAGGCCCAGCTCCCCCGCAGACACGCACGCCACGCCGTATGGGGCCAGCAGCGCGGCCATCTCTGACGCCTTGCCCGGGTTGTGCGTGGCCAGGACAACGCGCTCCATCACTCCCCCCGCAAGGGTCGGGCAAGCAGTGCATCCATGGCCTCCTTTACGTCCAGTCGCCCGGCGATAAGAGCCTCCACCGCCGCTGCGATGGGCATGTCCACACCGTGCCTATGCGCAAGCGTCAGGGCTGCTCCGGCAGCGTGTGCACCCTCCGTCACGGCGGCGCGGCCCTCCAGAACGTCTGCGGCGGCATGCCCCTCGCCCAGAGCGTAACCCAGGGAGAAGTTGCGCGATTGGAGGGAGGAGGCTGTGAGCACGAGGTCCCCCACGCCCGCGAGGCCCATGGGGGTGGCTGGGTCTCCCCCGCAGGCAGCGGCCAGGCGGGCCATCTCCGCCAGGCCGCGGGTGAGGAGGGCAGCGCGCGCGCTCTCGCCTAGGTCACGCCCGGCCACGACGCCGCAGGCGATGGCCACGACGTTCTTCAGTGCGCCGGCCAGGGCCACGCCCATCACGTCTGTGGACAGGTATGGGCGGAAGGCAGAGGCGGCCAGGGCGGCCTGGAGTCGCGGGCCGGCGTTCGGGTCTGCGCAGGCCAAGACCACGGCGGTGGGCAGACCGCGTGCGACCTCCCCCGCGAAGCTGGGTCCGGACAGCACGGCGACCGGCGCGGCGGGGCAGATTTCTGCGGCGATGGCCGGGAGGAGGACGCCCGTGTCCCGCTCTATGCCCTTTGCGGCCAGGATGAGGGGGGTGTCTGTGGGGCCGATTTTGGTCAGAAGGTCCCGCGTAGCTTGGGCTGGGGCGGCGAGAACGAGGATGTCTGCGCGGGCCACCGTCTCGGCTAGGTCTGCGGTTGCCTGCACGCCCTCGTGGAGCAGGACGCCCGGAAGGCGCAGGGTGTTTTCCCGCTCGCGGGCTATGATATCGGCCTGCTCCGGGTCGCAGGCCCAGAGGATCACCTTGCGACGCGCGCTGGCGTAGAGCTGGGCCAGGGCCGTGCCCCAGGCCCCCGCGCCCAGGATGCCGATGGTGAGGTTCTGTGGGTCCATCCCTCTATATATACCCGAGGCGTCACACCGGTGAAAGTCAGATCGGGCTACTGGGTGCTCGCACTGCCCTTCGGCGGTGTGGTGCCCGCACGCTTCTCGCGTCCCGGGTTTTTCACGGGGGCGGGGGTTTTGTTCAACAGGGTGACGCTCCCGCCCGCGGCCTCCACTGCGGCCTTTGCGGGGCCGGACGCGCCGGTGAGGGTGAGGTTCAGCTTGGCCTTAAGCTCACCCCCGCCGATGAGGCGCACGCCAGCGCGCACGCGGCGCACGACACCGGCGGCCAGAAGGGCGGCCTCGTCTATGGGGTTCTTGGGGTCCAGGCGCTCTGCGTCCACGGCGGCCTGGAGCCTGCCCAAGGTGACCTCCGCATGGTGCTTGCGGAAGGGGTTGGTGAAGCCAGATTTTGGCAGGCGGCGGTAGAGCGGCATCTGCCCGCCCTCAAAGCCGCCAAGCGCCACGCCCTCGCGGGCCTTTTGGCCCTTTTGTCCCCGGCCACAGGTCTTGCCCTTGCCGGAGCCTATGCCCCTGCCAACGCGCATTTCGTTCTTTTTGGCACCCTCGGCGGGCGCGAGTTCGTTGAGTTTCATATTATTTTTCCTCCACGCGCAGCAGGTGCGCGACCTTCGCGATCATGCCGCGCACGGCGGGCGTGTCCTCCAGCGTCCGCGTGCGGTGCATCTTGTTCAGGCCCAAGCCCACCAGGGTCGCCCGCTGTGCGGCAAGGCGATTGATGGGGGAGCCGGTCTGGGTCACCGTCACGGTTTTACGTTTGTTCATCGGCCAGCTCCTTTGACTCTCTCCGTCCGGCCAAAATGTCTCCCACGCGCTTGCCTCGGCGCGCGGCCACAAGGCGGGGGCTTTGCACTTGGCGCAGGGCCGCGAAGGTTGCGTTCACCATGCTGTAGGGGTTGTTGGAGCCCAGAGCCTTGGCTACCACGTCCTGCACGCCCAGGGCCTCGAAGACGGCGCGCATGGGGCCTCCGGCGATGATCCCTGTCCCGGCCGGGGCTGCGCGCATCATTACACGCCCCGCCCCCTCGCGCGCCACGATATCGTGGTGGAGAGTCCGCCCGTCGCGCAGGGGCACGCGGATCATGCTTCTTTTCGCCTGCTCTGTTGCCTTGGTGATGGCCTCGGGCACCTCGCGCGCCTTGCCGTGCCCATAGCCCACGCGACCGTTGCCGTCCCCCACGACCATGAGGGCCGCAAACCCAAAGCGCCGACCGCCCTTGACCGTCTTGGCCACGCGGTTGATGCCCACAAGGCGCTCCAGGTACTCTGGCCCCGCGTCCCGCTCGTCTCGTCTTTCGTTCCGTGCCATCGGTCTCTCCCGTTAAAAGTTCAGTCCGCCCTCGCGCGCGCCCTCGGCCACCGCGCGCACGCGCCCGTGATAGAGGAAGCGCCCTCGGTCAAACACCACCGCCTCCACGCCAGCGGCCCGGGCCCGCTCGGCTAGGCGCTTGCCCACCTCGCGCGCAGCCTCCACAGCCCAGCCCTTGCCGGACTCGCGCCCGGCGGGTTCCAGGGTGCTGGCTGCGGCCAGGGTGCGGCCGGCGAGGTCGTCTATAATCTGCGCATAGATGTGCCGCCCCGTCCGGTGCACAGACAGGCGAGGGCGCACCGGGCGCCTGGCATTGCGGTCTATGTTCACGCGACGTATGGCACTGCGGGTGCGGAACGCACGCCGCTGCGCCGGTTTGGTTCTTGCGTGCGTCTGAGCCATTATTTTTTCTTCCCTTCCTTCCGCACGATGTGCTCGCCGGCGTAGCGTATGCCCTTGCCCTTGTACGGCTCTGGTTTGCGCAGCGCGCGTATCTCGGCCGCGACCTGGCCCACCTGCTGCTTGTCAATGCCGGTGAGGGTGATGGCGGTCTGCTTGTCCACCTCCACATTCACCTCCTTGGGCACGCTGTAGCGCACCTCGTGCGAGAAGCCCAGGGAGAAGGTCAGGTTCTGCCCTTGTTGGTTCGCGCGGTAGCCGACGCCGTGGATCTCCAGCTTTTTGGTGTAGCCCTGGGTCACGCCCTCAACCAGGTTGGCCACCAGAGTGCGCATCGTGGGCCAGATCTGCCGGGCGAAGGGGGTCGTGCCCCGCGGGCCCAGGACAATCTGTCCGTCCTTGAGGGCCACGGACACGTCGTCGTGCACGCGCACGCCAAGCTGGCCCAGCTTGCCCTTTACGGACACGTCCTGCCCGTCCACCTTGGCCTCCACCCCATCGGGGATCGCCACCGGGTTTTTACCTATGCGTGACATAATTCAAAAACCTACTCCGCTTTGCCTGAGTACCACTTTATATCTGTAATCTCTGGTTCTTCGTGTAATATCTGCTTAATCATATCGAGTAGCGGACGGGCCTTGTCTATGCTGGGCTTTTTCCTGCCGAACCAGCCCCGAGCAAGAGGCACAACAAAACACATCCACTCATCATCCAAAACTTTACCCTCAGGTCCTCCATCCATATTACCACAGCAAATGTGAAATTCTTCACCTTCTTGTGTCTGATAACATAATAACCATCCCCAGTCTTCGTGTTGAGGGTACGAAGTCACAATGCCCCTGTCAGAAAGATTCCTACACAACCAGAAAGCCAGTTCTGCCCCATATCTGCCCGGATTAACCTGAGATGCTTCAGGCAGAAAAGGCCTAAACAAGCCTGATTTAAACTCTACTTCCGTCTCCATCTTTAATACACCCTACACAGCACTTCCCCGCCGACGTTGGCCTCCCGCGCGGCGCGGTCGGTCAAAATCCCGCGGGGGGTGGACACGAGTAGGACGCCCAGGCCGTTGTAGAACCTGGGCATGTCCTTAACCTTCTTATACACGCGGCGGCCGGGCTTGGACACGCGGTCTATCTGCCGGATGGCGCCCGCGCCGTCGGTGTACTTCAATTGGATTTCCAGCACGGCCTTGTTCCCGGGCAGGTCCTTTTTCACAAAGCCCCGGATGTACCCCTCGGCCTTCAGGGCGACGAGGACGGCTTCGCGCAGGGTGGACCAGGGGCAGACCACGACGGACAGACGGGCCATCTGCCCGTTCCGGATGCGGGTGAGCATGTCGCCAAGGGGGTCGGATAGTGCCATTTGTCCTCCTACCAACTAGACTTCGTCACGCCGGGGAGCTGCCCCAGCTGCGCCAGATCCCGTATCGCGATGCGCGACAGGCCAAACTTGCGGTAGTATGCGCGCGGCCGCCCGGTCAGGCCACAGCGGTTGCGCACCCGCGTCTTGGATGAGTTTCGGGGCAGGTCCGCCAGGGCCAGCATGGCTTGGAACCGCTCGCCCGCGGGCTTACTCATGTCTTTCATCGTGGCCTTCAGGGCCGCGCGCCTGGCCGCATACTTCGCCACCAGCTTGCGCCGCTTTTTGTCCCGCTCAACCATGCTTACCTTGGCCATTGTGCTCTCCTACTTCCGAAACGGCAGCTTAAACCCGGCCAGGAGGTCCCGCGCCTCCGTGTCCGTCCGGGCTGTGGTGCAGATCACCACGTCCATGCCCCGGATTTTTTCCACCTTGTCGTAGTCAATCTCCGGGAAAATAATGTGCTCCTCAATCCCCAGGGCATAGTTCCCACGCCCGTCAAAGGCCTTGGGGCTCAGGCCGCGGAAGTCCCGCACGCGGGGAAGGGCGATGGTGATAAGCCGGTCCAAAAACTCGTACATCCGCGCGCCGCGCAGCGTGACCTTGGTGCCGATGGCCATGCCTTCGCGGATTTTGAACGAGGCGTTGGACTTACGGGCCTTTGTGATCACAGGCTTTTGCCCGGCGATGAGGCCCAGGTCGTTCGCGGCGGCGGTGATGAACTTCCGGTCTGTGGTCGCCTCGCCCACGCCCATGTTCAGGACGATTTTGGTCAGGCGCGGCACTGCGTGCGGATTCGCGTACCCGTGTGCCTTGGTCAGCGCGGGGGCAATCTCTTGTTCGTAAAGGTTTTTATAGCGCGGTTGCATTATCTTTGGTTCCTTGTCATTCCGGCGTATGCCGAAATTAGGGGTTTATCCTTTTGCTCCTCGGTCCCGGCTTTCGCTGGGGCGACATTCTTACAGCGTCTCTCCTGATTTCTTGGCCACCCGGACTTTTTTTTCATCTTTTAGCACTGTGTACCCCACCCGCGTGGGCGCACCCGTTTTGGGGTCGGCGAGGGCGACGTTCGAGATATGCAAGGGGCGCTCCACGCGTTCGATCCCCCCCGGGCCTTTTTGCGAGGGCTTTACGTGCTTTGTGGCGATGTTCACCCCGGCCACGACCACGCGCCGCTCCGTCGGCAGGACGCGCAGGACTTCGCCTCGGGCCCCCCGGTCCTTCCCGGTCAGGATCACGACCTGGTCGCCCTTTTTGATCTTGCACTTCGCGCGGCTCATAGTACTTCCCCAGCCAAAGAAATAATCTTCGTATACCCCTTACCGCGTAGCTCTCGCGTCACGGGGCCAAAGATACGGGTGCCCACGGGCTCTCCCTGGCCGGTGATGAGCACGCAGGCGTTTGTGTCAAAGCGTATGGTCTCTCCGCTGGGGCGGTTCAGGCCCTTGGTTGTTCGGACGATAAGGGCGCGGCGGACGTCGCCCTTTTTGACGCGGGTGCGGGGCAAGGCCTCCTTCACCGTGACGACCACGACATCGCCGATACCGGCCGTACGCCGCTTAGAGCCGCCGAGCACCTTGATGCACTGCACCTCCTTCGCGCCGGAGTTATCGGCCACCAGCATGCGGGACTGCATTTGGATCATGACGCGTCCTCCGCCAAAACGGTCCACCGCTTGGTCTTGGATATGGGCGCGCACTCAACAATGCGCACGCGCTGGCCCTGTTGGCAGGCGTTGCCTGCGTCGTGTGCAGCGTATCTTTTGCTGCGCTTGACGTATTTTTTGTAGATCGGGTGCATGAAGCGCCGCTCGACCAGGACCGTCACGGTCTTGTCGGTCTTGGTGCTCACCACCTGGCCCTCCAGAATGCGCTTAGGCATATCAACTTACTCCACGTCTTCCACAAAAATATATGAATCTTTTACAAAGGACAGACGATACACTTCCCCGTCTTTAAAGAAATGAACAATCTCCAAAATCTCGCCGGGAGAATCTCTCTTTTCCAAGGCAATAGATCTTTCTCCGCTCTCAACCTCAACATAAGGCACGAGCGTCACCAAGAAACCGCTCCTGCGGACAGGTTGTTTGCCGTCCACACTCATAACCTTGTATCCGGTGTCCGACTCAGACTTAACCGCGACGTCATTTATAAAGGCAGCCGCATACGTTGCGCCCCCAAAAAATAAAAAGGACATAAAAAACAAAAGAGCAAGAGGGTATCTTGGCATCACGCGCCCTCCTTCTGCTGCAAAATGGTCTTAAGCCGCGCGACCTCGCGCCGGGCGCGGCGGATCTCGTGCGTTTTCTCCAGCGTCCCGGTCTGCTTGGCAAAGCGCAGGTTCACCTGTTGTTTGCGCAGGTCCAGCAAGGCCGCTTTCAGCGATGCCGGGTCCTTGGTTTTCATTTCCGCCGCGTCCATCTACGTCGCCCCCCCGCTTGCGCGGCCCACGCGGGCCACGAACTTCGCCTTTATGGGCAGCTTGGACGCCGCCAGGGCCAGGGCCTCGCGCGCCACGGGCTCCGCGACGCCCTCCATCTCAAACATGATGCGCCCCGGCTTCACGCGGCAGGCCCAAAACTCCACGGAGCCCTTGCCCTTCCCCTGCCGGACCTCCAGGGGCTTTTTGGTCACGGGCACGTCGGGGAAAATACGTATCCACACCTTCCCCTGCCGCTTGATGTGCCGAGTCATGGCCCGCCGGGCGGCCTCAATCTGACGCGCCGTCACGCGCTCGGGCTCCAGGGCCTTCAGGCCAAAGGACCCAAAGGCCAGGTCCGTGCCACCCTTCGCCGCGCCGTGGATGCGGCCCTTATGCTGCTTCCTGAACTTGGTCTTCTTCGGCGAGAGCATCGCTGTATCCTACACAAAACAAAAACGGCCCGGTGGACGGCCCCCGTTTTCGGGAGAGTTTCCACCGGCTTTCCTCAAACCTGGGCGGGGTGTACACCATCGCCCCGGGCCTGGCAAGGGGTTTTTGGCATTTCTCCAGAAAGATTCCAGAAAACTTGACAATATATTTTTTCCTCTGTAGGATGGGGGCATATACCAGTAGAAAGTCAGCCTAAGCCGAAGAGAAACTAATAAAAAAGGAGACAAAAGATCATGATGACCCCCCCATGGAGAGCACGATTTCAAAAGCAATGCAAGAGGTCTCTGGGCCCGATTCCCTGTTTGCAGCGGCTCAAGCGTTAGAGGGGACAGGAGATTATCTGCAAGCATTAAAACTATATAACGAGGCTCACAATGCTGGACACCCCGAAGCGCGTGCCCAAGTTGGGGTTATGCTTATGATGGGACGCCTTATTGGCCAGCAAGTTGATATACCAGAAATCGGAAGGGTTTATGGGGATTTTCACACAGAGTCCAAAGAGGCAGCGCACCGTATATTTGAAAACCAAGAAAGGCGGGGCTCCGTGACGGCCAAATTCTGGATGGCCAGACATTTGGAGGATTTTCTTATGGACCTCTCTCCGCAAGCAAGGAGGCGTTATGAGAATGCAAGAGATGGAGGGTACACACCTCCAAGCCGAGAATTTATGTCTGAATTAGCTACGTCAGTATACGACAAGACACCGTCCTCGCAACAGCCAAAGCATGCCAGGGCGCTTTCTTCTTAGCCACGCGGCATCCCGCCCTGCTGCTCCTGTCGCCGCTTGTCGTGCGCCATCGGGTCGTGCTCCAGGATGTCGCCCTTGTACATCCACACCTGCACGCCGATCATGCCATAGGTCGTCTTGGCCTCCGCAAAACCATAGTCAATGTCCGCGCGGAGGGTGTGCAGGGGTACGCGCCCCTCGCGGTACCACTCGGTCCGCGCTATGTCCGCGCCGTTCAGGCGCCCGCTCACATTCAGGCGTATGCCCCCCGCGCCCATGCGCATGGCGCTCTGCACGGTCCGTTTCATGGCCCGGCGGAAGGACACCCGGCGCTCCAGCTGCCCCGCGACGTTTTCGGCGGCCATCTGGGCGTCTATCTCGGGCTTGCGGATTTCCACGATGTTGAGGGAGACGTCCGCGCCGGCACGGTTTTTGATGTCCGCGCGGAGCTTTTCAATGTCCGCGCCCTTTTTGCCGATGATAAGGCCGGGGCGCGCGGCATGGATGTTCACGCGCATGGTGCCGCCCGCACGCTCAATGATGACCTTAGAGATGCCCGCTGGCTTCAGGCGCTGGTGTATGTACTTGCGCAGGCGCAGGTCCTCCAGCAGCTTTTGCGGGTAGTCGCGACCCGCGTACCAGCGCGAGTCCCACGTCCGGTTTACCCCCACACGCATCCCGATCGGATTGGCTTTTTGTCCCACTTTTTAGGTGTCCTTTTCCTGTACAACGATGGTCAAATTGCTAAAGTGCTTGTGCACCCGCGCCCCGCGTCCGCGCGCGCGGCAGCGAAAGCGTTTCAGGGTCATAGCGCGGCCCACTGTGGCCTGGGACACGACCAGGGCGTCTACGTCCAGGCCGTGGTTGTTCTCCGCGTTGGCCACGGCGCTCTCCAGGGTTTTGCGCACGATCCCGGCCACGCGCCGCTTGCAAAACCGCAGGTCCGTGAGGGCGCGGCCCGCAGGCTTGCCCCGGATGAGCGCGGCCACGAGGTTCAGCTTCTGCGCGGAGCCCTTTATCTGCTTCGCGAAGGCCCGGGCCTCGTTCTCTGCCGCCTTTTGTGCGTTTTTTTCCTGTCCCATCAACGTTTTTTCGCCTTCTTGTCCACGCCGTGCCCGCCGAAGGTCCGCGTTGGCGCGAACTCGCCCAGCTTGTGTCCGATCATCTGGTCGGTGACCAAGACGGGGATGAACTTTTTGCCATTATGCACACCAAAGGTCAAGCCAATCATGTTCGGCAGGATGGTGGAGCGGCGTGACCATGTGCGGATGACGCCCTTGATCTTGCCCTCCAGGGCGGCCTCCACCTTGCGCAGAACGCTGCGCTCCACAAACGGGCCTTTCCAAACTGAGCGGGGCATTACTTCTTCTTCCTCCTACGGATAATGTACTTGTCTGTGGCCTTGTTCCTGCGGGTCTTGTAGCCTTTGGTGGGCTTGCCCCAGGGGGTGCAGGGGTGCCGCCCCCCGGCGGACTTGCCTTCGCCGCCGCCCATGGGGTGGTCCACTGGGTTCATGGCCACACCGCGCACGCTGGGCCGGCGGCCGAGCCAGCGGGAGCGCCCGGCCTTGCCCAGGGTGGCGTTCATGTGGTCGGGGTTGGACACAGCGCCGACGGTGGCGATGCAGGCCGCGGGCACGCGGCGCATCTCGCCAGAGGCGAGGCGGACCTGGGCGTAGTCGCCGTCCCGGCCCACGAGCTGGCCAAAGGCCCCGGCGGAGCGGACCATCTGCGCGCCCTTGCCGGGCTTCATCTCTATGTTGTGGATGATGGTGCCCACGGGCATATTCTTGAGGGGCATGGCGTTGCCGGGCTGCACGTCCACCTTGTTCCCCGCGATGACGGTGTCCCCGGCCTTCAGGCGCTGCGGCGCGAGGATATAGGCCTGCTCCCCGTCGGGGTAGGCGATGAGGGCGATGAAGGCGGTGCGGTTGGGGTCGTACTCCAGCCGCTCCACGGTGGCGGGGACGTCGCGCCGGGCGCGCTTCCAGTCAATCAGGCGGTAGCGGCGCTTGTGCCCTCCGCCCTGGTGCCGGGCGGTCATGCGGCCCAGGTTGTTGCGCCCGCCGGTGCGTTTGAGGCCGGTGGTCAGGGCCTTGACGGGCCCGCCCTTATGCAGGTCGTCGCGCACGACCTGGATGAGGCCGCGCCGACCGGCGGAGGTGGGGTTTGCTTTTTTAAGTGCCATCAGACGCCTACCTCCGTATCAATGCTGTGCCCCTCGGCCAAGGTCACGATGGCCTTTTTCACGTCCACCTGCCGCCCCCTCACGCTGCGAAAGCGCTTGGTCTTCCCCTTTTGGATGAGGGTGTTCACGGCGGCGACCTTCACGCCCCAGATGGCCTCCACGGCCTCGCGGATGCGCGGCTTGGTCGCGCCCATCTGCACCACGAAGGTCACCTGGTTGTGCTCCCCGCCCATAGCGGTCTTCTCCGTCACGCGCGGCGCGCGGATCAGCTCGTACATCCACTCTTTCACGGCGGCGGTCATGCGGAGATCCTCTCTACCAGGTCTGCCACGGCCTGCTTGGTCAGGACCAGCGTGTCGCGGCGGAGGATGTCATACACGTTCGCGCCCTGGGATGGCAAGACGTCTATGCGGGGGATGTTCGCGGTGGCGCGGGCAAAGTTGGAGTCCACCTCTGCGCCGGGGACGATGAGTGCGCTGGCCAGGCCAAGGGCGGCCAGGGCTGCGGCCATGGGCTTGGTCTTGTGGCTGTCAGCGATGGCGGCGTCCAGGATAAGCAGGTGGCCTCTCGCAGTCTTTGCGGACAGGGCGTGGGCCAGGGCCAGGCGGCGCACGCGCTTGTTCAGCGCGATGGCGTGGGAGCGCGGCGTGGGGCCGTGCGCGACGCCGCCGCCCACGTCTTGGGGCCTTTTGAGGTCCCCCGCGCGGGCGCGGCCCGTGCCCTTTTGTTTCCAGGGCTTCCTGCCCGTGCCGCGAATCTCGTGGCGGCCTTTGACCTTGTGGGTCCCGGCCCGGCGCTTGGCGCGCTGGTAGGTCACCGTGGCGTGGATCAGGTCCCGGCGGATCTCGGTGATGCCGAACACCGCGTCGGGGACGTCAATTTCTCCCGCGTCCGCGCCCTCCAATGTTTTCACGGGGAGTTTCATTCTTGTGCCCCTTCTTCTTTCTGTTCTGTGGCTTGTGGGTCGGCTTCCTCTGCGGGTGCACTCTGCACCACCTTCAGCGCTGCGGGCTGGGGCGCCTCCGCGGGCAGGGGCTTTTTCACCGCATCGCGCACGAGGACCCAACCGCTCCGCGCGCCCGGCACTGCGCCCTTGACCAAAATCAGCCCGCGCTCGGCATCCACCTGTACGACTTGGAGGTTCTGCACGCTCACGCGCGCGGCGCCCATATGCCCGGCCATGCGCTTTCCCTTAAAGACCTTACCGGGGTCTTGGCACTGCCCCGTGGAGCCGTGGGAGCGGTGGGAGATGGACACGCCGTGCGTGGCGCGCAGGCCGCCGAAGCCGTGGCGCTTCATGGCTCCGGCGAAGCCCTTACCGATGGAGGTGCCCGTGACGTCCACGAACTGCCCGGGAACAAAGTGCGCGGCAGATAGCTCCGTCCCGGCCTCCAGGGTGTTGCCCGGGGGCACGCGGAACTCAGACAGCTTCTGGCGGGGGGCGACCCCGGCCTTGGCGAAGTGGCCGCGCTGTGGCTTGGTTGTGCGGGCCGCTTTCCGTGTCCCGGCACCCAGCTGGAGGGCGGTGTAGCCGTCCCGCTCCGCGCTGCGCACGGCGGTGACGTGGCAGCCGTCGACCTTCAGGACCGTGACGGGCACGTGCCGCCCGTCCGCGTCGAACACGCGGGTCATCCCCTCTTTGCGCGCGATAAGTCCGGTTCTCATGCCTCTTTCTCCACTTCTTTCAAGTGCGTGACGCTGGACTTCAGGCCCATGGCGGACTGCACCTGATCGCTCACAATTCCAAAGATCCGCTGCTGGTCCGCCTGATTTTCGCAGGGGAACTGCACCCAGTTGTCATAGGTCAAGACGATCCGCACGGCCCACCAGCCGTCGTCCGGGTTTTGGACCTTTTGTACGCACAGAATCTCCGAGGACAGAACCATCTGCCCGTCAAAGAACACGATCATTTTGGGAGCGTCCGTCACTCGTCCTCACTTTCCTTTTTGGGAGACTCTGCCTCCGGCCCCTCTTCGCGGGCGAATATGGAGCGCACGCCCAGAGCTGTCTGTATCTCCTCGCTTACGGCGGCGAATACGTCGTCAAGCTCCTCCTCGTCCGCGCACTCAAAGTCCATGCCAAAGTCCACGCCTGCGAGCCATATCCGGGTCGTGAAGTAGCCGTCCTTGCGGTTGCAGATGCGCTCAACGGCCCGGATGGCGTCGGCACGGACTATCTGACCGTTGAAAAACACAATAAGCTCTGGGGGTCTGGCCATGGGGGTGCTCTCCTATGCTGCGACCTGGTCTACTTTGATTTCCACGTCCACGCCCGCCGCGAGGTCCAGTTTCATCAGGGCGTCTATGGTTTGCGGTGTGGGGTCCACAACAATGAGGACGCGCTTGTGCGTGCGGCGCTCAAACTGGTTTTGGGTCTTTTTGTGGACGTGCGGGCCGCAGATGACAGAGACGATCAGCTTGCGCGTGGGGATGGGCACGGGGCCACGCACCACTGCGCCCGTGCGCTTGGCTGTGTGCACGATCTCCTCGCACGCGGTGTCTAGGACGCGGTGGTCAAAGGCCTTCAGGGTGATGCGGATGTTTTGCATAGTTTTATTGTACCTTAAGAAAGCGCATTTTAATCTCGCCAATTTTGGACTTCAGTTCGTCCATATCCGCACGCAGGGCGCGCAAATGCTCTAGGACAATCTGAAAGCAGTTATCCTCAGGCATTTTACATTGGTTTTTATCAGACATGCATCTCTCCTTTCAAAGGAACGTAATCTTTTCTTCTCTCTACTCCACAATCTTGGTCACGACGCCGGCGCCGACGGTGCGCCCGCCCTCGCGGATGGCGAAGCGCAGGCCCTCATCCATGGCGATGGGGGCGATGAGGGTGATGGTCAGGCCGGTCACGTTTTCT
>Ga0272443_10001276_pt1 | contig 38146 bp, 56 predicted proteins | sample SSMAcet12_FD_193581 | JGI IMG/M metagenome (GOLD analysis project Ga0272443, IMG submission 193581) | Marine sediment archaeal communities from Little Sippewissett salt marsh, Falmouth, MA, United States - SSM-Acet-12 | ecosystem: Environmental > Aquatic > Marine > Wetlands > Sediment ...
GTCGAATATTTCAAGTGCTGTGTAAATTTTCATCTCATCCCTCCAACCACTCACCAAACTTGAATATCCCTAAACCCAATATGATCACGATGGCACCCAGCGCCATTATCATCTGGCCGAACACTGCCCGGATCGCTTTCATGCAACTGCATCCAATTCATTCAGCGGCAGCGGCACCCGCTGGACCATCATGTCCCAGATCTCCAGGGCCAGGCGGGCGTCGTTTGCGGCATGGTGCTCACGGACGGCGTCTTCCGGCCATTCATCTGGATTCGCTTCCAGGATGCGCTGCTTGGCCACTGACTTGTAACGGCGCTTGAGATCCTGGAAGGATATCCCGTTCATGGCGGCCAGCAAATGAATGCAGGCATTCAGATCCACGGCGTGATCGTCCTGGTCCAGCTGCTGGAACGTCACCGGCAACAAGCGCCGGATAAATTTCATGTCAAAACTTTCGGTGCGGAAGCCCACCGGAATGGCCCGGTCGGAATTTCGCTTCCAGCTCCGGATCCAATGCGCCAGCTGCTGGTCCGCTTCGTGAAGCACGACGGCATGGCCCAGGGTCAAATCGATCTTGTTCACCCGCAGGGCGGCAGGCTGCACCAGCAGCTCCTGGTGCTCTACGCGGCAATAGAATCCGGCGTGGCCAGCAACCCGAGCGCCAATGCTCAGCACCTGGTGCCGGGCCGGGTCCACACCACTGGTCTCGAGATCCAGGGCGAAATATTTCATGCGACTTGCATCCCCTTGTGATCGTACAGGATCTCAATCTCCTCGCAATCAATCCGGAAAGGCAACCGGCTCTGGTCTTCCGGGGGAACCAGCCCGACAGTCCTGTCGCTGAAATCAACATCCAGAACATCCCAGCGTGTCCCCAGATATTGAGCTGTCATTCCGGAAAACCATTGGATTTGATCGAATCTCTCAGGTGTCATGCACTCACTCCTTCCCCGCAGTCAATCGGTGTGGTGTCCCACAACTGGCCATACCTAGGAAGGTTGCCGGTTTCTATCTGCTTTCGGAGATCCTGGAGATACCTGGGAAATGCGATGCGGAAGCAGAATCCCTGACTCCAGCCCTGATCCGCCAGCGCCAGGGGCAGATCTACCAGGCTGCAGGTCAGGATCCCATCCCCGCTCACCACTGCGTGTTGGCAATACCGTTTCCGGCCGGTGCTATGTGGGCAGCAGAAATTCCGGGGCGGTTCGCCGTTCATAAGATCTTCACGGGTCACAGGCTCTCCTTCTCGTTCCCAACGCCTGCTGGAGCGGACGCTTCGCGCCGCTCAGCATTTTTGTTCGGCATCGCTTCACGCAGTGCTGCCGCTATGTGGTCTGCCAGCGCCTTCTTCGCCAGCCGCGTTGCGTGTGGCAACCCCTTTGACACTTCGCACAGCACCAGCGTATCGCGGCGGTACTTGCTGAACGGCATGTCCACCTTGTAGCAGTCGCACTGCGTGTGCGGGTAGTACGCCACATAGATCGGGTTATTGTTCCGTCCGGACAATGCCGAACAAAGCGCTGGACTGCGACCAGAAAAGGCGCGCCGAAGTCTCTTGAGAATGTTCATACCGTTTCCTCCTGCGCCTTTTCTGGCGCGTCAACTTGGTCGTTGGGCCTCGCATTTTTTTCAGGCCTTACCCAGCCACACATCTTGCACTTCTCTCCCGGACGAATTTCCTGCAGACGCTGTCCGCACTTCTGGCACCATTTCATCGCAGCCCCGTAAAACTCAAACCGTAGCCATTCAACTCTTCCTCCGACAGATCCAACTTCAGCTTGCCCTTCCCCCAGGCCGGGGCATCCAGGATCTTCTCCGGGGGAATCCCCCGTTCGATGAGAAACTGCCGGCGGTCCACTTTGCCACCCGCCGTGGTGCCGCTGATGATGTTATCCGGCATCGTTCCACGGATCTGCTCGAATCGGATTCGGCTGACCTCGCTTTCATCGATCTGATCAATGAATATTTTCAGCACCTTGAACGACGGTCGCTCAGCCTTCTGGATGAATTGCTCCAGGGCCAGTTTCGCACGGATTGGATGCACGTCTTCCAGGTGTCCCCAGACAACCTGATCCGTGATCGTTTTTTTGTAAGACTTGCTGATCATCCTGGCAACCTCTTCAACCAGTCCCGCAGGGACAGGCGGCAGCGGCGGCGGTAGATCCGAATCGGTTTCTCCCATACCATTATTCTGGCTACTAATAGTACTATTGCCTGCTAATTCTTTCTCTGTATCTGCTTCTGCTTCTGCTTCTAGTGCGACATTGTCAGGCGTCTCTCCGGACACACTCCGGACACCGGTTGAAGTCTTTCGTGTGTACTCGTCCCTGTATTTCAGTAACTTAGGACAACTTATCTCAAGTAAGTTTCCCTCATTTTTGAGAGAAAAAACAGCGTTCCCGCTACGAAAGTTTTTCGGCTCCGACAAAAAGCCGGTAACTTTCCGGAGCAAAGCCGGTGAAGTTCCGGTAAAATTTTGCCATTTTTTTACCGGGTACTGAACGGAAGTGCATCCAGAAGCGTCCATCTGAGCGGCGATTTTTTCGAGAATAATCCAGTAAATTCCATAGGCCGCGACACCGAATTTATCGATCATGGCGGCCAGTGATTCGTCGTCCGCGGCGTCGGATCTGTGCTTGAACCACCGCACCTATATGACCACCAAAATGGCACAAAAAAGCGTGCCCAGGATGTCGCCCGCGGCATCAAAAAAGAAGTGTTCCCAGCTGCCATAAACGACCTTGATATCGGCGGAAACCGCTTCCAGAAATTCCCACCAAATGGCCGCGAAGAATAGCAGTAAAAAGACAGGCCCGGGAGGCAAGAAAAGCAGGAGAAAATGTGCCAGAACACCCCCGCCAAGGATGTGAAACCACACCCATTTATTCTCGCAAAAACCCCATTTGATGAGGCGGAATTTGTACAGCCACGCGCTCATGCCTGCCCCACCAGCTGCTGGTTCTCGCGCTCAAGCTGCATGATCCGCGTCTCCAGATCCGCCCGCCCGCTGGTGGCGCACAACGAAGCCACGAACATGCCGAAAACGACGCCGCAAAACAAAATGGCAATGGCAGCCACAACCGAAAGCAGGGACGCTTTACCCAAGACAGCGCCCAAGTAGGCAGCGCCGGTCACAAACAACACTAAGGCAATGATAAATAAAAGTTTACGCATGATACTCCCCTTCTGAAATACTTTGAAGAGGGGCGTGAACCAGCCCCTCTTCGCTGTCTATTTTGCTGCAAATTGCAGCTCGCTCAGGGTCCCTTGCATCCATGCCGTCTGCAGGTCTCAATGCAGTTCCCATGGCAGGCCCATCGCTCCGGTGAGACCGCCCTCCCGGGTACTGGAGGGCCACGGCGAATCCCACGTTAACAGGTACTGAACTTGGTTTGTTCATATCCGCCGCGTTGCTTGGTACTGTTCTTCTAAATTATTGATCATATTGGACATAACATCTTTCAGCGTGTCCGCGTCACCGCCACAGATCCCCAGCAGATAGTCACGATCTTCCAGGGACTTGATCAGTGCCTGGACATCATCCAGGAGGACCTTGAGCGGCTTTATGCGCTGGCGATAGTTCAGGGTCCGGTGGTCGTTGATCCGCCAGTCTCGAGTGATGATCAGGCCGCGAATTTTCAGCCGCAGATCCAGCAGTCGGTTCATCAGCTCCATGCGCCGGCAGTACAGCCTGCTGATGCAAGGCTCCGATGGCGCAAACTCCCGCGGCTTCATCGTCGTGAATGGATGGCTGGGCATCATGTTAGGCATTGCGATCCCTCCTCAGATTCAGACTCACGCTGGCGACACAGAAAAACCCCATAAAAATCAACAGGATAAGTTCCATTATGATACCCGCCTCCGCTTTGCTTCAAAAGTCCAGCCGTCGCGCCAGTAACGGTGCCAGCGGGACTGCTCGTTAAAAGGATTTGCCCCGGCCTTACGACCCACACGGCAGGCGACCTGGCCGTTCAGAAAGGTTTCGCGCTTGGCGCGGTGGGGATCATTCAGCAGGGAGAAAAGCCCGGCATCCTGGCTGACGCGGCCGGGTTGCTTTTGAGAAGGAGTACGATGTGAGGGTTGCGTCATTTGAACACCGGGCTTTCAATTCTGAGGCCCGCAGCGGACGACAGCAATGCCACGGGCCTTTGGGGGGTTCTGAGGGCACCTGGGCGGCCTCCGCCCGTATATGAAGGGAGATCTGACCATGGCGCTTCTGGTGCCCTGTAATTCATTTGATCACGGTTTCGATCGCGAGGGTGAGCCCACAGCCCAGGAGCATGCAGCAAAGCAGAATGCCCCACATGATAAGCCGCCCCTGCCAGAATTCATCCACGCGGAACACACAGGTCAGCAGCACGCTGAGACGGTGACCGAACTCGATCTCCCTGACCGTGTCGATCCATTCCTCGTAATTTTTGCGCAAAGCCTTGCGAGCAGCGCGCCGGATCTTCTTGGCTCGTCTCCCGCTCATGACCGCTCCAGTTTCCGCAAACGGCTCATGGCCGCCTTACGGACCGTTTTCTGGCTTCCTGGATAGGTGATGACCGCACGCAGCTGGGCCATGCCCATTTTCTTGACCGCTTGCAATCGGCCATTAACATCCACGGTTTCAATCTCGGGATGATCCAGATACCCCGAGCTGAACGGACTGATCCCATCCGGTTTGGTTAGTTGCCAAAGTTTTCTACCATAGAATGCTGCAGTGTCCTCCTGGCCTGCGTCCTCCAGGGCATGCCGCATATCGTTGATCATCTGAATGAGATCTGCGGTGTAGAGCTCCTTCAAAACAACCTCACTCTCTTCTGGCGCCGGTAATTCACGATGCTTTCGATCTGGCGCAGATAATTTTCGGTGGTGATGGCCGCGTGCAACTGGTGCCCCTTGTCCAGCCGCATGATGAAATCCTGATGGTTGAAATCAGGGGACTTCAAGACCTTGAGGTAGGCATAAACAAAACTGCGGGAAGTGAACTTCTCGAAATATTTTTCCAGCTCCATGATCTGGTCGGCTGTCTGTACGGCTTTTTCCGTATCAAACCGAGCCAACTTTCCCGCCTTGAACTCCGCTAGCTGGCCCTGCTCCCTGCGATCCGATTGATGAATGATTCCCAGCAGCACCGTGTGGTTGAAAGGGTACTTCTCCTTGAGCGTTCTGTAATCCTTGTAGGATTGGATGCCCAGATCGATGTAGGTGTTCATGTAGTCATTCGTGGACCAGTTCTTGTGGTTCACGTTCAGGCGCTGGATCTCCGGCAGCTCGTAATTCGGCTGGATAATGAACAGCACCGGCATGCCCAGGTCCTTCCAGGTGGCGAAACGATGCTGGCCGTCGATGATTTCGAAACGGTCATTCACCAGAATGGGTGAAAACAGGGCCTGCTCTTCGATTGAACTCTTCAGCTTTTTCAAATGTGCGGCGCTGAGCTTTCGATTTCCTTTTACACCCTTGAAAATACTGTAGTTATCCGTTGCGAAAATAGTCCCCACCGGCTGGACATCTGCCCCCTTGACCTTGTTCCGGCGCAGGGTTCGACTCAACTGCTCCTCGGACCAGGTCGTCTTGATCATGTCTGCATTCATAGCCATTCCCCTGACTGTCTCCGTGCGGCCGCCGCCCGCGCCATTTTCCCGCGGGCCTTCATCCGGTGACTGCATGTCCCCGGCCGCTGGCGGTTTCGAGGCTGTTTTGCTTTCGCGGGCCGATATTTCTTGAACGATGAAGAAAATCCATCTGGCGAATCCCCACCAAACAGCGAGCCCCATATCCGGTACAGAAGCAGATTATCAATCATGTTCATGCGGTTACCTTTACCACGTTATCCGCGTTCATGACGCCATGCTCCCGCTTCCAGTCGCGCCCGGTCCAGGCGGTCTCCTGGGCGGCGTTCATGGGCTGCGGTATGCGTGTGTGGGCGTGGCCGGATTGCAAATGATTGTAGCGCCAGGCGCCCGTGGTGTCCCGGTAGCTCCACAGCGTCACCTTGCGCGTGGAACAGACATGGATCTCGCTCATAGTCCCCTCGGATTGCGTTTGATGGCTTGTTGGCGGCTGATGGGCAGCGCATAGCTGCGGCCATTGTGTCCCCGCTGCAGCAGCAGCTCCAGGGCGACCTCCGCCAGATCCCGCCGCAGCCGGTGGAGCCGTGCCCGGATACCGTTCAACTCCGCCATGGCGGAAGGATGCAGCCCTTTCACGAAACACGTGTGTTCAATGGCGTCCAGTTGTTGGCCCAGACGGTTCGCACGATCGCGCAGCTGGCGGTAAGTGTTGCTGATGTCGGTCATTCTTCATTCAAATCATATTTGAGCTTGCGGATCAGCTTGTTCGCATTCCGATAGGTCAGCTTGCTGACGCGCCCCAGGCTCTGGTAGGGACGGACATAGTCGCGCCACCAGTCCTCGGTATGCTCCGGGAGCTTTTTCCGCAGGATCTGGATGGTGGCCTTCTGGCCGTTTGTAGCAAAGCGCGGCATTAGAAATTGAAACTCGACTGAATGGAACGGGTGTCGGATTCGCTGAGTTGAGGCACCTGCTTCGGCTGCTTCTCCCGCGCCTCCGCCCTGCGGTTGATCTCCCGCAGGGTGTTCTTGACGCGGGATTTCAGACAGCAGCGGGACAGATCGATCAAGGCCGGGTCCGTGACCAGCCGATACCAGACCAGGCCGGGCTTGTCATCGTCGTTGCGGGTCTCGAACTGGATGCCGCCCAGGCGCTGCATCTCGTTTTTCCGCTGGTTGAAACTCCAGCCGAACATGCGCGTCAGGCTGTTGTTCGGGACCCATTCCAGATGATGATCCATCATAAAGCCCAGAAAGCGTTGTTTTTTAGAGGTTTGTGTCATGAATACACCCCCGTGCTGAATTGGCCGATGATCAACATGGCAAACAGGGCCAGGACCACCAGGATGGCAAACACCCAGGGGCGTTCGCTGCTGGCCGGTCCCGGGCCGCCCTTGATCCCAAAGGTTCTCATCCCTGACCTCCCTCCGTGGCCGGCAGGCGTTCGCCGGTGTGGGGATCCACCAGGTTCGACTTCTGCATGAATCGGGATTTCACGGCCTGAGTGATGGCGGTGACCTCCAGGTTGTGAAGGATGTCCGCCGCGTCGGCCATGGGGATCTGGACCGCCCATTCGATGCCGATGGTGATCCGGCCGTCTGGATACTTTGTCTGGAAAATGGTTCCCAGGGGGATCTGTTGCGGCTCTGTCGGCTGCTCCGGCGGCGGTGGCGGGATCTTCTTCATCTTGTTCATGCTTCGACTCCAGACAGCTCGGCCTGCAGGCGGTCCAGCAGGTCGCGCATTTCTTCGATCAGGTTGTAGATGTCGTTGGTGGCACCCTGCTTCTCCAGCAGCTTGTCGGAGATCTCGCCCAGGACCACCATCAGGCGCATGGCTTCGTCCTGGGTATCGCCGTTGAGCTCCAGCTCCGTCAATGGCCGAATGCGGTACAGGGTGTCGAAATAGGCCATCATCACCGGCAGGAATTCCCGGGGACCCATGGCCCGGGCCAGGCGCCGCAGCTCGCGGGCGTAGGGCTCCACGTCCCCGCTGCGGATCTCATAGAGGCGGTCCCGGCTGATCTTGCCGGTGCGCAAATTGACGATATCGGCATCGAAAGCGATCTGATCATGGCCCTTGCGATGCTGCGCAATGGCTACGGTCATGGCTTCATGGGGCAACAGTTTGTCTGCCACAGTTGGTCTCCCTTCTCCTCTGATCGATGTAGATTTTGAGGTCCTGTTTGTGAATGCGAACGGTGCGGTGGCCCAGCTTGACGCGCCGCAGCTGCTCGTAGGGGATGCGGCGAATGAAATCCACCTTGACCTGGAAGTGGTCCGCCGCCTGCTGGTAGGTGATCCAGTCCGGATCATTCCGATAATCAATGTCGTTTCGGAGTGTCATTATCACACACCCGGGGCCTATCATGGGACGCCATGAGTCTGATTATGATACTACCCGGGTTTGGTTTTAGGCTGAAAAGTGAGATTATGTTACATTTCACAACAGGCACGATGGGTCATTATCCCTTCGTTGCGGGGGGCTGCTTCAGGCGCCAACCTACAGAGCAGCCCCCGGATTTTTTGTCAAACAGCAGCCACGGGGATCTCGTCGGAAGATGGCAAATGCCGCTTCCTTATGAGATTATCGACCACGTACCGGACACGGCGTCCCATGGGAGAGTCGGCATTGCGCTTCTCCCTTACGACGTAGCTGACGAACATCGATGAGCATCCGGCTACCGCCGCGACATCGGCCATCGTCAGGTCCAGATCGATCAATGCTTTGCGAAGCTCCTTGTGCTGGTCTGAAGTATGTGAGGGTTTAGCACTCATGTTTCGCTGGTAAACGTAATGCGCTAAACCCTCACATGCAAGCATTATTGATTGAAAAGGGGTGCGCTTATAACACAGGGAGATCGAGTTCGTAAAGTCTTAGAAATACGGGGCGTTAGCATCGCACAAGCAGCCAGGGACCTTGGAATGGAGCGCTCCCATTTTCACAAAATATTGCGTGGCGGGGTTGAACTTCGTCGCACCATTGCCCTGGCACTTCAGGCCCTTTATGGTGTGGATGCCGACTGGGTCCTTACCGGCGAGGACCATCGGGGAAACGAGCTGAAGGAGCCTGCCCCGCTCTACACCCAGAAGGATATCACGCCGGCGGCCCAGTGTCTGCTCCAGGAGAAAGAGGAACTGATCAATGACTGCTTCGACAAGATCGAAACGCTAAAAAAAAGTATACGAATACTTGCAGCAGACGATGCCTACTTAACTGAAGAGGGATGGAACCAGAACGATGAACCTGATGATGTGATGAACAAAGCCGCTGGCTCTACCCCAAAGGCAAAAAGGTATGGTATTGGCACATAATGATCAATGACCATATTAGTTATATGTCAATAGATAAGAGAATACGGTATATGGCTGGCACGGATCTGGAGGGTAATTATGAAGGGGTTCATCGGTATCTGTTTATTAATTCTGACCGGTCTACATGCATGGGGGATGGATAAACCAGATTCGATCTGGAGCAAAAAAGCGCCTGATACGGCCTTTGTTTGCGATGTTATCAATCTGTCGGAAACCACTGTATTTTATGAGGCTGAGTCATCAAGGGGCGGTTACCCCCTGCAATACGTTCGCCTGATCAAGACCGGTGACGGTAAGGTATTATACCGGGACGATACGCCCTTACCCAAAACGTCCTTACCCAAAACGCCACCACCAGCGGAGCCGACCACGGAACAACTATATGGCGCGGACTGGAAAAACCCAGACGGGTGCCGCCCCTTCATTGACATCGGGTTCGGACAATCGAATCCTCATTATGAGCTGACAGAGGAAGAGCAGGAGCTTCTGGATTTTTACGAAATCGTGTTCCCCGGAAAGGCGAAAGGGTTTTCCGCCGCCTTCGGCATCCCCTTTCGCGCCGCGACATTTTATATCGAGACTGGAAGTGCGCAGCAAAAGCACGTCGATGGAAAAGTCACGCACGTCAATGCCAGCATCAGATTCTATTTGCCCCCGCTGGCCCGGGTGGCACGGGTCAGCTCCGCTGCTGCGGAGCGTGGCGCACAGGGAATAAATCCCAACAGGTAACCCAGCAAGTCTTGGCAAAGATTTACAAAAATGGCAAGTCCTGGTATCTGACCCATGGCCGTCATGGGGAGCCGGGATCCGTGCGCAAGTCCCTGGGTCCTATCAGCCGGCGGGCGGCGGAACGGATACTGGCAAAATTCCGAGACGACCTGGAGCTGCGGCGCTGGGATCTGCGGGCCATGCCGGAGCCCATTCGGTATTGCGATTTCTACGACAGGCATCTGGCCCAAATCGAGATCGGCATCAGCGACGGTTACTATCGCCGGCAGGTGCAATGCCTGAAGAATTTCACGGAACACCTGGAGCATACGGCCATCTATCTGGAAGAGATCCAGGTGGACGAGATCCAGGACTTCGTGAATGCGCGGACTCGGGCCGGCAGATCGCCGAAGACGATCAAGGAAGAGGTGGGGGCGCTGCGGCGGCTTTTCGAGCATGCCATCCTCCGCGGGCATCTGCGGCTGAACCCCTGTGATTCGCCACTGCTCAAGCTTCCGAAGCTTGTGCGGAACCCTTTCCCGCCCATTCACCGCGAACAGCGGGAAACGGCCTTTAAGGATGCACGTTTCGGCACCTATTACCAGGTGCTGTATTTCACGGGGCTGCGGGCCATCGATGTGGCCGCGCTGACGTCGGACCAGATCGATAAAGACTTCCGGGTGATCGTACTGGACGGCACCCGGAAGACCGACGAGCCGGCGGGGACGCCGATCCACGAGAGCCTCGAGGAGCTGCTGTTGAATTTCAGGGGATACCTGTTCCACGAGAATCCGGAGTCGTGGTACAAGCGGGCGCACAGTTCATTCAAGCGCATGGTGGTGCGTGAGGACTGGAACCCGCGTCTGACGATCCACAGCTTCCGGGTCGCTTTCAACAACGAGCTGCGCAACCATGGCACCGGTTACGAGGACCGCAAGATCCTGATGACCCACAGCAGCAGCCGAGTGACGATGGATTACACACACCCGAACCTGGAGTTGGCGCGGACGTTGATCAATCAGCTGAAGTAATCCACTCCCGATCCCATGTCCCTATTTTGTCCCCTGGCCCCCTCAATTTTTACCCCCTGAAATTCTGTCCCCATTTTGTCCCCGCATCCCCATATATGGGACATTATAAGCGGTCATGAGCCACCATGAAAAAACAAATAAGCCCCTGACAATCAGGGGCTTACGTTGAGAATATTGAGTTTAGAAAGGTGTGCCGAGAGCGGGATTCGAACCCCCAGAACGCCCTTATCCAGTAAGGGTTTGCGGGTCACTACGTCCCATTCCCGCCCCGATTAGGGCTAATCGAGGCGAAATGGCGTCCAGTCGAACTCGCCATGTTTTGGGTGTACCAGCCAGGCATTTTGTGTTGGCCTGCTGAACCGTCCCTCCTTGTGATCATAGGCATCCGTGCCGCTTAAACTGCCATTGATCATAAATGTCGGCGAGTTGAAAGATGTATGGAAATGAGCTGTCAGAAGTTTATCGAATCGTAGATCCGGACGCAAGCCCTCTTCCACGTGCAAACGCTTCACGGCCTCGCGCCCGACCTTTCGCTCAATGCCATAGAAAGGAACGCCGGCCCAGCCCCGGATTCCATGCCCATGGGTCACCAGGTAGGCAATCCGACCGACATGGATAACCTTCTGTAAGAGCGCATGAATATTGAATTTAACATTTTTAAGGTGCCGCAGCCGCTCATTTGTCAGATGGGCTATGATGTACCCGTATGAGTTTAAACCCTCCTCCCGCGATTGCGGCTTCCGGGTAAATCGCGAATGGTTGTCAGCAGTTATAAAATCCACCTCCACCGTTTTAAAGTGCTCGCTCAGCGCGGCGATGGTATCCGCAAGCAGATACGAAACTTTTGCCGCCTGTACCGGACTGGGGAATGCCGCGGTGATCTTTAACTCTTCATGGATATCACCACTGATGAGATCCCCGGCCACAACAACGCGCAGGGCGTCCACGCGGTAGCCGCTGCGATGGACGGACACCCAGTCCACAAACTTGCGCACCAGCATGCGAATCCTGCGCTTTGCAATATCCGGTGAGAATTCGTTGATGCCCTCGATCTCTTCCGACGGCTGGACGGCGCCATAGTGCCAATCGCTAAGGAACAGCACGGCTTCCACCGGCGAGCTGACAGCAGCCCCCCCCCGTTTCGGCGTGTATTTCAGGCGAGCTGCGCGGGCTTTCGGGATGGCCTGGAGCATATCGAACATGATGTTTTCAGAGCGGCCTTCCTCCTCGCGGATCTTTTTGATGGTTCCCTCGAGGCGAGTCACCTGAGCCCGCAGATCCCGAACGACTGGATCCGGCTCAAGCTCGCGCTTGACCTGGTCAGGGCTTTTCGCCCCTTTTATCTTGGTTTTCATAAGACGTCCATCTTCTGCTGCAGCTCTTCGAAGGCAACGGGATCGCCCCAGTAGAGCTTGCCCTGGACCTTCATCATGTACGACTGAAACTCACCGAGCTGTTTGACGCGAGCCCAGCGCGTGGTGTCCACGCCAAGAGACATACGGAAGTCATTGTCCTGAATCACCGCCCCCTTCAGCATGGGCAATGCTTCGCGGACCTTTTTGGGCAGGTCAAATTCGTCAATCATTTTCGCGGCCGGGATGGCGCCGCGCAGCTTGATGGGCTTTTCGGGCTCAGGCAAACTTGCCTGCTTGGCCATTTTGTGCTTCACGCGGCGAACAACGGACTCTGTGACCCCGCATTGTTCGGCTGCTTTTTTACGAGACAATGTGGGATGGGCCAGGATGAATTCGCGGACCTTGGCGTCCTGTTCGGGAGTGGATGCAGGTGGGATCACGGGTCACCTCCTGAGTTACGAGTATTCGTACCCTTTGACATGGACAATCCGCCCCTTCTGCCGGATCTCCAAAACTTCAAATTTTTGCGCACTCCAGTTGTAGCCGCCAGCGTTGTGGGTCACATCGATGATGTCCCCCCGCTCCAAAGTGCTGCCTTCCAGGTTGGTATCGAATTCGACAATCGTTCTCTGGTCTTTCCAAAGCGCCTTATTAAGGTCATTTTCTGCCCCGGCCCCACTAGAGTCACCAACAAACCGGTCGTTAATGTTTTTTACTCGAGTCCCGTAATTTGATTGGCTGGTTGCATCATCGTCATTCACTTCTTCCTGCATTTCGCTGCCGTCTGGATTTCGCATATATTTAAGTGTGATATCGTTATAGACGTCCGTGATGGACATTTTTTGAGCTAACAACGACCCCCTAACTATATTTGCAGACGTAAAGCTTTTGATGGACGCCGATCCAGCAGTGTGCCTGCTTACCGTTACTTCGGCATCCTCATTTTTGTACATGATGACATTCTGCCGCTGGCATAGCTCGTCTAGGAGATCATAGAGATTGTTCTGCTCAGGCAAGTCAAACAGCCCCTGAATTGAATCTGTTCCGAATCCTGTCGCAAGCGTGTCAAACGCCGAAGTGTTGGGGGTTACTCCCCCATACTCCCTCACAAGAGACTCTATTATCCCACCCATATTTTCAATGCAGCCACCATTCCCGGGGGTTGATGTGTCTGGATGGCTGGCTCGCGACGATACCCAGGAACCATACTCCCACCCATTGACCTCCGCATAAATCTGAAAAGATTCATTCTTGCTATAGGTAATTTCCTTGAACGCCATGTACACTTTGCCAGAGTTGTTGTCGAAGGGTGGTGGCATTCCCCATGCGCCGCGACAGTGAAAGACAACATCGCTTTCAATAAGCGCCTTGGTGGCTGAAGCCCCTGGAATAGTAAAGAGTAGTGCATATAAAGAAGACGAGTTTCCCGTGAGATCATAGCCCCCCTGTACATAGAAGGTGCCATTCAGAATGCCGCTGGCATCAGTTCGGGAGTACAGCTTAACCGAAGAGATGTCGGAGTCGTCTACATCCTGATCCCAGTCTGGCATTTCGACAGTTAGGGAGCACCAGCCTTCGTCAAGGTGTCCAGCGGCATCTTCTGCTTCCAGCGTGGCATTTGTGTCATTATCAGAATCGCAACCATCTTCCGGGTCCGAGACTGACGATGTGTTGGCCTCGTTAGTTGAATAATCACCACTGGGTAAATGGTAATCGATCAGGGTCATAGGGACTGACACAGAGACAATGCAACCATCAGAGGTGTTTTGAACGGTTGAATAAGAACTCACCTTTACCAGGCGCTTGAGACCAGTGTCGTATGCCCATAAATTTGTGATAGAATCAAGTTTATGGCCAGCAATGTACCAAACCGCGAGGCCGCCACCCATTTGAGTGTCTACCTGTATCGCTTTTACCAAATTGTGCTTGCGCTCAAAAGAGGTGACTGCCGCCACCGTTTTGCACAGGTTATATGCGCGGGCTCCATAGACAACCGGCAAAGCTTTCCCAATACTTTCGGGGGGTGCATTTGTCCATGGGGGTCCCTCAACGACTGAATCGGGGATTGTGGTGGTTCTTGCCCAATCCCAATCCTCTGAAACATTTATCGATACTTTCTTTTCCGTTACCGTGGGGCTGTTCCCCCTGATCTTCCCCTTGAAGCGTTGAAGGCTGTTGGCCAGGGTCAGGCTGTCCATGTGTTGCCAGATGGTGACGGTTGCGTTTCCCCATATCTCCGTGTCATATCCGCCGAACCAGTCATCCAGGTTGTTGAATTCGAGCGTAATGTCCCCGGTTGGGCAGATTCCTCGCCGCCAGTTTGCCTTTTCAAATATGTTGATATCCCCCAGCAGGCGGCCATCATAGGCCTGGCCGCTCACGGTGATGTCTTTCGTGGACAGGTAGAGGGTGGAGCTGCTGAGCTCGAGCTTCACCAGCACCGTGGGGGCACTGCTGCTGGCGGCGATGGCCGTATTGTATCCGGCGCTGGCGGTCTTCATCAGCTGATCTCTTCTTCCAGCTCCAGGGTGATGTCGTGGAAACTGTTTTTCTTGCGTAAATATTTGAAATTGTTGATCCAGCGGCAGGTGTACAGCACCGAGTCCGTGTGCAAATACTCAAAGGTTTCCAGGGCTCCCTTGACGTTTTTGAAAAACGTTTCGAGATCCGAGATGGTCGTGGCGTCGATGTTATTCAAAACAAGCGTGAAGCGCCGGCGCTCCTCCCCGGCACTGCGGCTCAGCAGGTTGCCGCCGGCATTCAGTGCGTATTCGGCATTGTCGTCCATGATGGGATCCGCCGGGACCTTGGGCCGCCGATCATTATCCTGCCAGACCACGCTGTCCGTGGCACCGGCCTGATCCGGGTAGTAGAGAGCGCAGATCGTGGTAGCCATCAGGGGGTGTACTCCTGTAAAATGATCGATCCGTTGTAGCGGCCATGAAGGCCGGGAGTAAGCTGGAAATTGAACCTGTTGATCCAGCGCACAGCGTAGGTCGTGGCGTTGAAGCCCGTCAGCGCCAGGCGGCTGTGCTTGCCGTTTGCACCATCCCAGAAGGTTTTGAGGTTGCCATAGTCCGTCGATGTGAGATGGGCCAGGTGCCACTCCAGCCGCACGAACGGACCGCCCAACTCGTAGGCCATTCGCGAAAGGTCTTCAAATTCAATAATTTCAATGGAATACCGACTCTCATAGACCAGATGATCCACGTCCTCATCGTCCCATGACACCGTGGCGCCGGCCGGGTAGATCTGCAGCTGCATCAGGTTTTCACCACCAGGTCAGACTGACCGCTGCGCGACATATCCACCAGCTCATCGTTGATGCGCACCCGGACCAGGTCGCGGAGTCCGGCATCATCAAAGCTGAGGTGGATTGTGGTGGCGCCACCCTGGGGCCCGTTCACGTTGGGGCTGGATAGCGGCGTGACCTGGACATGCTCCCGCCCGCCGGGATTGTCCCCAACCAGGATCGGCGTGGGGCCGTTGGTGATGAAATCCCCGCCGCTGGCGAAGCCGAACAGGGATTTGGTGAGAAAATTACCAAACCCGATCCCCGTAATCGGGGCGCCGATACCCATGGCAGTGAGGAGCCCATAAAAGAGCGTCAGCAGGCCGGCTTTTGCCGTAAGCTGGACCATCAGTGATTCAACTGTATTCAACAGGGCCTTGCCAAGATGCTGCCCCTGCAGGGTGGCGTAGGCCAGGGAGTCGGCAAATTGGTCAACGTAACCAACGGCGACAGGGAACCAGTCTGAAAGCCAGGTAGAGTAGTCGGCAGCCGGTAAAGCGGCTTGCTCATACGCCTGCGCCGATTTTATCACCAGCTCGTTGTGTTCTCGCAATTTGCCATTCAGATCTCCCAGCTGCATAAGCTGCGAGTTATAGAGTTCCCCAACGATTTTCAGCTTTGCATACAAAAGTTCATGGTTCTCGGTGGCGTTTGCGACATTGGTGTCAAGATCAGCCACTTCGGCGTTCAGCTCTTCCAGCATTTTAGCGAGCTCCAGCCCGGACATCTCCGAAACCTCGCCTGCGAATTTCTGCAGATCCTCGCCAAAGGTGACCAGCTGCTCACCATAGTTCACTTGCCCCATTCGTTGAAGGGCTTCAGCTACTTTCTGTGCGGAATTCGCGAGTGCTTCGAGAAACCCCGCCCCGCTGATGACGGCCGGGGATAACAAAGCGCCCATTGCTTCGCCAGCGTCATTCATGGCGTGTTTCATCTGTGCGATTTTTCCGGCGGCAGTATCGCCGGCGGCGCGTGCAACGCCCCCGACCTGCTTTTCGATTTCGCCCAGGATCGCGACGAAATCCCCGGAAGCGGCAACGTCATCGTCAATCGTGATGCCAACCTCCCGCAGCTCGCCGGTGAGCCCCATGGCCGCCTTGCCGACCTTATTTGCAGCCGTCCGCATGTCCCCGCCCATGAGTTGAGCGATATCGGCCATCACGCTGATGGCCTGGGGCATAACGTCATCACCGATTTGCTTGTATGTCTGCAGAAACCCGATTCCTTCGATGATCGCTTCGTCGCTGAACAGGGTCACCTTCTGAAGCGTGTTGGCATACTCCTGCATTCGAGCGCTGAGCTCTGGCGTATAGCGCCCCATGGATTTCATTACTTGTTCCATGGTCGCCACGGCCTGCTCTTTGCGATTGAAGGCTTCGGTGGCCTGGTTCACTGCGGAAATGAGAGCGGTTGGGCCGATCAGTGCCGCCCCGAACGTCAGGGCCGATGAGGTCATATTCTTCAGCGCCCCTGAAATTTTGTTCTGGCTCTGCTGGACGCCCTTCGAGGCTTTGTCCCGGTAGAGCAGCTCGAGAACGGCGCGAGATGTTGTTGTCATTGTGACTCTCCCCAGATTTCTGCCCGCTCACGTTCCAGGAATGCCAGAATAGCCCAGTCGTCCAGGGACAGCATATTCACGTCGATGTGCCCTGCCGTTTCCCGTATCTTCAATATATTCAGCATGTTTTGAACGTACTGGATAAGGGGCTCCATTTCGCGGGACGGGCAGCGGCTACAAAACTGTTCACGCTCGGAATCTGGGAGGAGAAACAATTCGCAATGCAAGCAGTCTTCATAGTCATCTTTCCCGAGAACAACCCGCAGGGCCTCCTTCAGTTTTTTTTTAAATCAGCCTGGTCCTTTTCCGACTTCTCGGCGGCATCCACCAGCTCATCCTTTTTATCCTTCGGGAGAAACCGAGCGGCGCTGGGGCTATTGATCACTGCCCCGAACACATGATTGGCAAGCAATAGCAAATGGTGGCCAGCGCTGACCTCCAGGTGGGTTTTCCAGTCCTGGATATCCTGGCCCAGCTGTTTCCAGCTATACTTCTCGCCACCTACTTCGACATCCCCAGAGGAATCCGGCTGCAAGCACTCATAGCCGCGGCAATCCACAACCAGGTCAAGCGCGGAAGCGATCAGCTTCTCGCGGGTAACCGACTCCATGATCTTGCGTAGCGCGTCTTCACCCTGGCCCTGTGCTGCAGCCATCGCTGCTTTGCGGGTGCCATCCAGATGAAAACGCAGGATCTGGTCGGTGGATGGCGGGGAATAGAGGAGAACGCACCTTTCCCCACCATCCATGATCTCAAATTCTCGCGGCGGACCACCAAGTCTGAAAGCCATTCATCACCCCGCGTAAGCTGCTTGGGCGTTATAGACCGTGAGCAGGACGCTGCCGTGGGTGGCGTGCTGCAGAACATCGCATTCCACGTCCACGGTCATGATGTCACCGGAAAGCCCCATGGGTTTCCATTTGACGATATTCACCAGCGGGAAGATCAGATTGAAGCCGAAGTAATTGGCTCCATCGCCATCCACCTTGCTGCTGCCATAGACCTCGAACTCAATGCCCTTGTTCGACAGGCTGGTCATGCTGGCCAGCTCAGCGGCGCCGGCATCCAGCTCCAGGGTCATGGACAGGGTCTGGCTGCGCTTGCCGCGCACGGCCCTCTCCAGGACACCGTCACCATTCCAGTAATACCCGTCATCCACGTTACAGTTGTTGTTGTATCCCCAGTTCGCGCTGACGATACGGGAGGTCAGGTCGCTGGACCCGCTGAGGTCTGCGGTCGTTTTGTTCTGACTCACGCTGCCATCGTATCCGGTACCACTCCAGACCTTCGCGATACCGGCCATCAGCGGGTTCTCGCTAATAGCGCTGGGGCTTTCGCTGCCGGCAGCGGCCGTGCCGCTGCCGATGCAATTTGCCGCGATACTCCAGAACCCCTTGCGCTGGCACGAAAGGGTGAAATCATTGATGAAAACGCCGGAATACTTGCGCTGCAGGGAGCCATGGAGCTTGTCCTCAACGGTGAAGGACGGCAGTTCATACGTCGATAGCGGCGTGATCGTGTGGACGTAGCTGTCGTAAGCGCCTTCCTGGGCGCTACTGATGGATCCCAGTGCATAGGTGGCAATGCCGGCCAATGTGTTTGGCCGCAGCTTGGATTGCTCAATGGGGATCTCGATCCGGTTGGCAACCTCCCAGGTGTTGTTTCCCTCTTCGTTGGACCCGATCTCGTCCCGATCGTTGTCGGTCTCGACGATGGGCTCGCCCGGCTGGCTGTTTACGCGCAGTTCGCAATCGACCGTTTCGGCCGTATCATACGCCGCTTCCTTGCTGAAAAAGGATACATATAATTTGCGGCCATGTCCCTTGTACATATCAGTTCTCCTCTTCAAGGGCCACGATCACTTCCGTGGTCCCGGTAACGGCCCACCCCTGCTTGAGGGGGAACCAGGTGATCTCGAACGATCCGTTGTCGATGTTCTGTGCGTTTCCGCTGAGGATGCTGCCCGAATCCTTCATCTCCCTGATCAATCGGCGGACTTCCGCCACAATTCTTTTCGCGCTGGTATCCAGCGCATTCAGATCCGCACCAGCGACCACGATCTCCAGGACCATGTCCACGGTGAAGTCAAACGCTCCGAAAGACGTCTCATCCCCCGGCAGTTCATCACTGCCTCCGGTGACCATCACGCCGATCAGAGGGAGCTCGTGTTCCCCAACCTCTTCCAGGCGGCCGGAGATCTTTTGCTGGATCGTGGTGACATTGTCCGAGTCGCCCAGCCAGGTATCCGCCTGCAGGGCGGTGACCATCTGGGTTTCAAGGGTGTTGTACTGGTTATCGGCCATCAGGCACGCTCCAGGCTTTTGATCAACATATTGCGCAGGGTATTCACTTCGGACGGGGCGTTGATGAACAGCCACGGACGCAGCTTCTGCTGGTGGCCGCCATACTTCATCCCGCTGCGCAGCTCCAGCTTGTTGCGGTCCATGCGGCTACTCAAACCGCCCTCGCGAGACATGCGCCCCTTGTCCCGCATGAGCTGTGAGCTGGAGGTAACACGCGCCCCGGACGGACGCAGGCGTCCCTGGACAACACCGTCGCCCCGGACCTTTGCCACGCCGCCCTCGGCCGGGACCACAGTCCCGTCCTTGCGCGTGTACTGCGGAGCGAACCACGGCCATTCCACGCCGCGATAGCTACCGCCATTGCCCAGCTGGTCAAATGTTTCCCGGGTCCATTTTATCAGAACAACCTTGGCCCGCTTGAAGAACGGGCGGGGATCGATGGCCCGGCCACGCAGCCGTTTCAGGGCCGGCCGGATCTCGTCGCGGGAGATATTCAGTCTGAACTCCATGATCCCCTACCAGTCAAAGGTGTCCACGCTGCCGTTCTCGTCATCGATGAGCTCGCCTTCATCGTCGTAGCGGGCACGGCGCATGGCCGGTTCCGCATTTGCGTGGGTGTGATAGACGTCGCTGCTGGACCCCAGCTGGGCACCATCCGGATCGATCACTTCCAGATCACCCTCGCGAATCCGCTTGAGCATCCGGTATGCCCGATTCTCCATGGAGGTGGCGCCGCTGGGTTCGTCACCGTCACGATTGATCTGCTTGATCCGGCGCAGGATCAGAGCAACGGTCAGCTCCCTCGTGATGCGATCGATGATGGCGGGCACATTGTCCGGATCGAACTTCTGAGTATTGGAATTGTACCCGGCACTGAACAACGGCCCTACGGCACCATCCACTTCCGCAGTCGCCTCCAGGATCCGCGCATCGATGTAATCGTTGTCGATGCCTGTCGGCAGGCTGGTGGGCAGCTCGTCGGAGACCTTTGCGCGGGTGGTGTAGCCTGAGAGTGCCATCAGTCCTTCTGCTCCCTGGTTTTGCGCGGCGGCTTTACGGCCAGGCCACGCTTCACCATCAGGTGGTCATCCGGCAATTCCACGATCTCACCCGCGGTGAAGGTCTCCGAAGGCTGGTTGCCCTCGGAGATGGTGGTGGAGTTTGTGATCAGCCACTTCTTCATCACGCACCGTCCTCTGGCGGACGATTTTCCATAATAGCGAGAATGCGCTCGCCTTCATTCCAGCGACTGTAACCGGAGACGCCCAGGTGCTTCAGAAGCTCGATCTGCTCGTCCTTATTCAATGCTTCCAGTGCTTCCCCGTTGAAGTCACTGAACTGCTCTGGATCGAATAGGTTATCCTCTTTTTCGGCAGATTTTCTGGCCGCCTCTTCCTCGGCCTCGCGCTGTTCTTTGGAGATCTTCAGGATCTCGTCCACCAGGTCGCGGGTCTGCTTGATGGATGAATGATCGATTCCCATGTCATCCGCGATGGCGCGAATGCTTTCTGGCGCAAGGCCGGAAAGGTAATCGAAGTTCATTGTTTCCATGGCTTTACGCTCAAGTATCCACTTGATGCGCTCCTCCTTGGAAAGGTTGGGCTTGCCTTCCAAACCCATTTCGACGGCCAACTCCTCAATGCGGTCCGGACTCAGCTTGAGCAATCCGGGCTCGCTGAAATCCACCACGGGCGGGGGATCGTCAGGAAGCCGGGCAAAGCCCTTCTTGATCATGCGTTCGGCATCGACCTTTGGCAGATCCATCGGTTTGCCGGCCGGTGTCACCTTGCCCTTCAGGCTCAGGTTTCGATTGGTGATGATCTTCATGTTTGCTCCTCGTTTTCGAGGGCGGGTCATCCAGACCCGCCCTCTATGGGATCAGGGGAGAGAATCAGCTCTGCGTGTTCTCGATCAGGTAACCGGCGGTTTCGCAGGTCATGACCGGATCCAGGCGACTGAAAACCTCGTGCTTCATGCCGCCTTCTCCACCATCGGGATAGGCCCAGGAAGCAACCTGCCAGGGCTTGCCCTTCGGCATGTTCGCGAAGGAATAACCGAAGCTCAGGGTCTTGGGTCCGGGGTTCTCGGCCACATGCGCGATCACCACGCTTTCGCCCCACAGGGCGGTGAGAGTTTCGGTCTGGCCGTACTTGGTGCTGGCATAACCGGCGCCGGCCTCGATGACCCGCAGGCCCCACAGCACGGGCGGCAACCCGGAGCGCAGGATCGTGTTGGGATCCGTGTACTTCAGGATGTCCTTGACGTGGGGGTGCAACGCCAGAGCCTGGGCCGTGGCATAGGGGATCACCATCGTGTTGGCTTCCTTGAGGGTCGCGGAATAGATGGTGGTCTTGGCCGTACTCACGTCCGACTGGGGCGTGGAGTTGGTGTAGTCGTCCCATTCATGGGTAAGGCTGACGCTGTTGGTGTAGTTGCCAGAAGTGGTCAGCATACTTGCGACTTCATACTCATATTCCAGCATGAGTTTTTCGGTCAGGACTTCCACGGAATCGACATCGGGATCGCCGAAATCGCTTTCATTGCGGTCCAGATCGGTCACCACATCATGCAGGGCGTACTCGTTACAGAAGTAAGAGCTGTCCGACAGGGTGTAGCTGACCCGGTTCGAGGGCGTTCCGTTCTGCCGGCGAGCCATGCTGCGGTGCAAGTTCTCCTTGCCGAACTCGTAATACTTGTTCGACTGTTTGGAAACGTACACCGGCGGCAGGATCTGCATGGCGGCAAATCCGGAGTTTGCGTATTTGATGCTGACTTCACTCAACGCGGCGTCAATGTGACGTTCTTGAGGGGTTCTCATCATTCACCTCCTTACGCGACCGGCAGGCCGTGAGGGATGACCAGGACGGCCACGCGATCTCCGGCGTCGGTTGCAGCCTCAAGGGCGATTGCAATGACATAGTCCGCGCTGGCGGCGGTATCCAGCTCGCCATTGGTGTCGGACGCCTGCAGGGAATCCCCGCGGGAGAACGCACCATCCGCGTAACCTTCCGTGATGCCCAGGATACAGACTTCGACGTTGTCACCCGCGCTGGCGGTATTCATGGCGATCCCGATGCACTTGGCACCGGCAGCGGCCGGGGGCTTGACCTGGTCCACACTGGTGCCCAGGACCACAGCCTTCCCCTTCGTGATGGCGGATTCCGCCTCAAACGTCAGGGTAACGGCATGTTTTTCAACGGCTTGCATGATTGCATGCCTCCTTGTTCAAAGATTAGGGACCAGTCCGCACGAGCTATTCGCTCTTTCGGCGGTCGTCGGCCCGAACAACCCGAAGAGCGTCCGCGTAGGACACCTTGTTCTCTTCGGCGTATTTCTCGGCACGCTCCTTCTGGCCAACGTTCTCGGGGTCTTCCCCGTCGCCGTCAGCAGGCTCGTGCTTGGTTTTGCCCTTTTCGTCGAAGGGTACGTAGAGGTTGCCCTCCTTGGCCTTGCTTGCGATATCCTGCATGAGGGTATCGATAAACTGGCCGGGGGAAAGTTCCTCGCCGTCCTCGGCGAACTTGGCAACAGGATCGGTATCCGGGATGGATTCGCGGATCTTCAGGAAAGTATCCACCACCACCGGTGCCAATCCGGCCTTCTTCAGGTCCTCACCAAAAGCGGCGATGGCGGCCTTGCGGTCCGCTTCGGCCTTTTCACGCTGGTCCTGCTCCATCTGCTGGAGCTTGGCCACTGCGTCTTCGGGCTTCATGCCGTGCTTTTCGGCGAATTCCTGGACCAGGGCGTCTCGCGCTTCCTGCGCGGCCGCTTCCTTGGCCTCTTTCACGTCGGATTCAGAATAGGTCTTCATCGCTGAAGGCTCCTTTCCTTGGTTATCAACGGGTGGGATGTGATGGTATACCGTGAAGCCATCCGCTGGCTCCCCATAGAGGGCCAGATGATCGCTCAGGGAGCGGATCTTCGGGATGGCGGCGCCCAGCAGGGCCACGCGCCGCAACACGAATCCATGGTGTTCACCCTGTTTATCTTCGTAATCGGTGTAGATCTCAACGGAACGGTCCACGAGGGCCTTCTTCTCGATCAGGTCGGCGATGAGCTTTGGAACCTCGGCCACTTCCATAAATAATTTTTTACCTTTCCGGTAAAGACGATTGACCCAGCCCGCAGCCGGCATGGAGTCTGCCTGCATGAAGGGGTTGTCCTCGTCGTGGGAGACCACCAGGGGGACCTCATGACGGGCGTCGTCCGATTCACGCAGCTCGTCGAACTTGCCAATGATGTGATCCAGGTCTTCCTCGCTGTCGATATCGCCACTTTGGGCGGTGCCCGCCTCGAAGATCTCCACATCCTTCAGCTCGGCGTAGTACGCCTCTTCCAGCATTCCTTCGGGGACATTCCAGTCGATAGGATGCTCATCGTACCAGCGCTGGCAGGTCTCGGCATCCTGGAAAATGTTTTTTTCAAATTCGATGACGACGGGAGACCAGGTCTCATCCTTGAGCCCCAGGACAACAGTGATGCCGGTTCCGGGCCAGTGATAGCGGAACTTCTCGAACTCCGCGGCGTCGGCCACGCTCATGATGAAGGCATATTCTTTTTCGATGATATTCATGATGGCTTTTCTCCTACTTGCTCGCGTCTACGATGAGTAATTCAAACGTGTTCTGTCCCTGGAGACGTGTCATGAACTCATCGAATCCTTTGCGGCTTGAGAGCACGGCTGGACGCTTATGCAACAGCCCGAACTCCTCACCGATCAAAATGCAGCCTGCTGAATGCTCAATTATGTTGCCGGTATGGAAAAGGATCCCGGATCTGGCAGGGACATCCAGGATCTGAAACGTGTCTTTGTGGCTGGCACTACTGAAGCGCTGGCAGGCAAAGAGTCCAACTGGGATACAGCTGGTGTTCCGCTCGTTATTCAGCCAGGGCCGCTCCAGGGTCAGGGCAAACGGGATTCCGCCATCCAGCAGCACACCAAATGTGCCGTGTTCCGTATATGCAACACGTTTCAGGATCATTTCAGCCCTCGAGCTTCTTCTTCATCTCCGCCACCCAGATGTCATCGACATCCGTTTGGGTGCTGGCGGCAAATCCTTCGGCCAGGGCGATGAAGACCCGCTTCAAAACTGCCTCACTGAAAGCGGCGCGAAAAGCAAGGGTGAGAACGGATCGCAGGCCGGGGATATACATCCCGCCCACCGCCGCGGCGATGGTCCCGATGATCGTGCTGATCACTTCGTGGTTTTGGATCCAGTTGATGATGGCTTCCATGATCACTCCTTATGGCACAATGATATCCTCGCGCTCCGCGAGGATTTTCATGACGTCGTAGTTGAATTTGATCATCTCTTTCATGCGCTCGGCATCCTTGCCTGAATAAATGATCCCGCGCTCCAGACTGTCCTGGCGCGTCTCGATGCCATCGACAAGCACCACCAGCTCTCCAACTTTTGCGGGCAGAATGTTCAGGCTTTCGACGGCCGGCTTCAGCGCACTGATGTCGCGGGTATTGGTACTGACCTCGCCGCTGAGCTGGCCAGCGAAAAAAACGGCACCCGCGACCATCCCGATAATGGCAATGGTCACCGTCCAGCCAGCCCAGCCCATATCCCTCAGGTTCTGATCAGTTTCGGGCTTCATGGTCAGCCTCCCAGGCGAACAACCTTCACTTCGGCACCAATCACCTTGATGGCTTCATTGCCGGATACCGTTGACGTGCTCCCCTGGATCTCCAGGAGATACTGCTTGTCGGTGGCAACCTCTTCCTCGGCAGTCAGCTCCGCTGCCGCATCGACATTGCCGTCAGCGGTGACCTGGGTGATCCCACCACCGGCCACGTCCGTAGTGGTGATGGGATTGGCCTTGTTCACCCGGACGAGTTTTGCATCCAGGGTCACTGTGTCCCCGGCTTCCTCATGGACATCACCCACCAGCTTGTAGCTGATGATCCGGTCGCCTTCCTTGAGGAAATTCAGGGGCAGCCAGCATTTCTTGGAGGACAGGTTGTTGGCCAGGGTCGCTCCGGAAATGGCCGGCGTCCAATCGGTGCCGGGATTGGGATACTGGAAAGCATTTGCGAAGAACTCGCGAACGACGCGGTAGCCGGTGAAGGATCCCGTAACGGCGCCGTTGTTGTTGTTTGGCATCTCATCGGCCCAGATGGTGGGCGTCATGGAGGCCGGGCTCCACTTGCCGACACAGCCGATCTGGATCTGGCTGAAGTTGTCAAAGTCAGCGCTGGAGTCATCGGCATCGGCCACGATCATAAATCCGCCATCGGTCTCTGCCGTGAACTCGAAGATCTGTCCCGTTCCCTCGGCATCGATGGTGGCCAGGGTCTGGGTGCCGCCTTCGTCCTTGATCGTCCAGGTGCTCACCAGGTTGGCAACGTCCAGCGACAGCCGATACCGCTTGCCCACGGTTGTGGGGGCTTCGGTTGCGGCCAGCGTGCAATACTGATCGGCTGCATCCGCCGTGATGGTGAGATCACCGGTTTCGTTGTATGCGTTGATATCGTTGTTGGTCCAGTCGGAAGCGCCGCTGAAATCACGGTCCACCTGGTCGCCGATCAGCTCCGTGGCTGATGCACCGACGTACTTGAAGGGTATGTTGCCCTTGCGGATCTGGTCGCGCTCATCGGCTGAGAAACCCACCATATTGAACACGGCGGCATCGTAATACTGGCCACTGAATTCCTTGGTCACACCACCGGATTCCGTGCCAAAGCGCAGCACGCCAGCGCTGGAGAGGGTCTTGCTGGCCGTGGAGATCGCCACCGTGCCGGCACTGACACCATTCACATAGGCGGTGGCGTTCCCTGAGCGGTCAAACTCAACAAAAACATCAACATCCTGGCCTGCAGCGAATACACCGGTGCCGATCTTCCCGGAGACATCCTTCGTGTCGTCATCGCAGCGGATATACAGGTCATCCTCGCGCATCTCGAGGCCGTAACCCACGCCACCGGCTTCCTTGTTTGCCAGGTACTGGTTGGCAGCCGAGACGCCGTCGGGGCGGAATTTCAGGAAGATAGCGAAGTCGCCGGTACCGAAATCCAGATCCGCGTCATCGGCCACTTCGATATACTGGCTGGTGCCGTTCAGGTAGTAGCTGGACACACGGCCGGCATTGATGGCGCTCTGCTCGTTAAGGATGTTGTATCCCAGGAAATCCAGATTGTCTTCGGGGACCAGGTTCACGTACAGGCCCGGGGTGCCGGTTGTCTTGAGGACTGCATTCAGCACCTGTTCCGTGCTGCGGTGGTAGACGCCCAGGGCGTCCACGTTGAGCACCATGCTCAGGATCTGCTCTACGCTGTAATAATCTTCGGCCATGATCTAGCCCTCCTTTGAGTCGTTAAGACAAACTGTAATACCTGTTAATTTTTCGGATTTTTGTGCAAAATGGGATTTCGTGGCCATAAGTGCTCATCTGATCAATTAGCACATCACTTCCAGTAAACAGTATTCGTGTTTGTTCATGCGCCTGAAACTGTAGCATGAGATACTTGCCCGATTTATTTCGAGAATACCTACTGTTTTGAATTCTGAAACCCGTAACCACTATTTCCTCATCGACGATGTCGTCTATCCTTATCTTCTCACCATCAAGTGGGGCAGGATCTATCGAAAAATCCGAATAACACTTCACAACTCACTCAAGACCTCGTCAGCAATGATCTTGCAATTCCCGATGTATTCCCTGTATTCCACATATTCCGGGTCGTTGGCGGGCAGCGCAACCATTGCAAACTCGTCATTGACATCGTACCTGTCCCGGACCAGTGTATCGATGATGGTTTTGCGACTAATCGGTTGAGCTAACTCGATGTAGTCGTAATCATAACGGATCTTGTCTAGCTCCTGCTCGTCCTGATATGCCACTTTTGTCACATTTATCCGAATCTGGATGTTTCCGTTTCGTTCAATGACCTTCTTGGGAAATCGCTTGCTGCTGCCTGACCTCATTATGATACTCCATATTTGTTTACAAGATTGTATGTGTCTGCCCACTTGAACCAGCCCCAGTAGCTCGGAATGCTCGTGGTTTGTCCGCTGGCTTGCTTGCGCTTAAAACGCTTAACGATTGATTTGCGGACCAGCGTGTACCCATGGAAGAATCTGTACCCTAAAAAGTCCAGGCCCCGGGCATCTACCGGAAACACCTGCCAGTTATCTTTCATCGTCAGGTTTAATCGGTCATTCAGATGGGTGTTTATCCTGCGGCGAATTCTGTGAAGACCAGCTTTATCTGGCGCAAGAATGACCATATCATCGCAGTAGCGAAAATAATAGCGACAGCTAAGTTCTTCTTTTACCCAGTGATCGAAGTCAGATAAATAAAGATTCGCCAAATACTGACTTAGATAATTGCCAATCGGAAGACCCTTCGCACTATCGATAATTACATCAATCAGCCAGAGCAGATCCGCGTCCTTGATTTTTTTCCGGACGATCTTTTTTAGAATGTCGTTGTCCACTGATGGATAGAACTTTCTGATATCCATTTTCAGACAGTATCTTGTTCCTTCGTTGTCACGCATGGCCTGCTTCACCCGCTTAACGCCACGATGGACGCCCCGCCCCTTTATACTGGACCATGTATCCGCGATCAGCTGGCTGGTCCAAATAGGCTCTAGAACATTCATGATGGCATGATGGATAATGCGATCCGGATAATACGGGAGCTTCAATATCTCACGGGTTTTGCCATACTCGTTTCGCACCATGCGAGTGTATTTTGAGTTTTGAAAGGTTTTGTCCAGTAGCAGCTTTTGAATTTGTGCCAGATAGCGTTCTGGATTCGCATCGACCATGCGCACTTCCGTGTAGTGCCGCTTGCCGCGTGAAGCGCGGCAATGAGCTTCGCGGAGATTTTCCATCGAACATACGGTCTGATATAAATTTCCGTGGCGTTTCATGGTGTGCTTGTGTTTGCCCGGAGCTTTCGATGCGCTATCGTTCTACTGGCACCTTTTGGGCTTGGTTTTGTGTTTTGCCAAGAGGCAGGGTGGGGATGACTGAGATCTACAAGCATAGCTGAGCCCCGATGTTCACATTGTCATTCGAAGATGCGTTATTCGCATTCACGTAGAACACGCCTGCATGCGCCGTGTTATTCGCGTTACTGCCCAATAGGAGCACCTGGTGCCATCCTTACCTTATGAGTTAAAAGCACAGCCGAGCCCCGACGCTCACATTGTCATCCGAAGACGCGTAATACGCAAGCACGCAGAACACGCCCGCACGCGCCGAGTCATACGCGCTACCGCCCAAGCGGAGCACCCGCCAGTCCTCGGAAAAGCCGCCTGATAAATTGTCGTAATAGGTATAGAAATAGTCAGTGATCTTCGTCGAAGAGCTGGCCCCGACAGTGGCGGGCATAAAGCCGCGCATGGTTTGGATCAGCGTGTCCTGGTAATCATCAGACAGCGCCAGATCGCCGACGGCTTCATAGATAAGGGGTTTCAGGCTGACATCGTCAATCGTGAAGACTCCCTCGGTATCCGTTCCGCTCACGATACTTATTACAAAATCACTCGGAGACGAAGCGCTTGTGAACTCTACAATGTGAGTACCAGCAGTCAGCGGTAGCGATACGGCTTCAGCCGCAATCCCGGTTGTCAGCGTGGCGGCTCCGTCACCATCAAACGCCGTTGTAACAGCGACGGTGTAAGTCAGACGATAACGGGCACTTGGCGACATGGCGCTGTTGAAATCGCCAGATGCTTGAGTTGCCGTAGAGGTCTGGTTCGCCGTCCATGAGAACGCGAGATTGCCGCCGGAATCGTCCAGGTCGCCGGTGACATCCCAATTCGCATGGGTGGCGAAATCCGTTTCGGTAAGGACTTCCGTTCCCAGGATGTCGCCATCGTCCGCATATTCCGTCTCTTTGTTATGAACATATAAACGGCTGAAGGCACCGATCTCGTTATTGTAGACCACAGCACCGTCAATGAAATTCCAGGTATTGCCAAACAGGTTCTCAATCCCCCTGTATGTCATGTAGTCCTGATACGCCGCTTGTGATGTATCAATAGCTGATATGTTCAACTCGGCAGCGCGGTCGGTGGCGTTAGTGGCATTGCCGTCACCATTCGAGTAACCGCATGCCCCGATGTATTTCCCATTGCCCTGGTTCGCGGCTTCCCACGCGCCATTCGTAAACATGGTCCGGCCATTTCCGATCATGTCCTGACTGTTGAAGTCAGCATATTCTACCAGGTAGAGTAGCTGGACAGCGCTCATCAGATCATAGTCCATGATGCGCCAGCCTGCTCCACGGGCAGAGGCGGCTGCACGAAACTCAGCACGGGTTTCATTTGTCTTGGGATACTCACCGGAGATCGAACAAAGCACATCTCCGGCAGCATACATATTTGTTTCAATATCAGCGTCACCCACCATTGCGCTGGCTGTATCGTCATACAGGCTGCCCTCGTAGGCACCGACATAACGGTAATCGACCTCATCGCCATCCTTGATGAACGCGGGGTGGACGGTAAACCCCTCAACGGGGCTGGCCGCTATATCCCAGGTGTGAGTATTGCTGGCGTAGCTGTAGCGATACCAGAACTTGGGGATTTGAACCATAACCTGACCATGACTCTGATCGTCTATGGTCGCATCCTCACCAGTGTCTTTTTTGGTTGAGTCAGTTGGATCAAGGAAATACAGCACATTTCCGGAGTCATCCAGGACACAGCGCTTCATGCCTTCCTGAACGGGCATGTACGCGGACGGCGATTCGCCCGTGTCCTGTCCGGCCAATGCTCCGGTGCGGGAATAGGCGTCAGTGGACTCGTTCCATGAAACGCCGTAATAGGGGGCGGCACTGATCCCACCATTTACAATCAGGTTTTTCACGTTCGTCAGGCTGTAATTACCAAAATCCAGATCGGCAGCCACCTGCAGGTCCACTGCAATAGCCGCCCGCGGCGAATCAAACACCGCATTGATGATGGATTCCGTGGAGCGGTGGACCGCACTGAATGCCACGTCCCCGGTGAGGACCTTGTTCAGGATCTGCTCGGTGTCATAGTGGCTCATATTCAATCCTCCAGGAATCCACCGTCCACGTCCGGGACGGTTTCGCTCTCGTTTTCAGTTCCGTCATCAATTTCCCAGGTAAAGACCGGGACCTTGCTGCAGCGACAGTTATGATCCCAGGGCGGATCGTGGTGACGCCAGAAGTCATCGTCCTTGGCCCGGGTGATCCCATGCAAAGCGGCATGGCGGTCTCGCACCCGGTCGTCAAGAATCGCCAGATAGCGGTAGCCCCAGATCGTGTTGGCCACGTCGGGATCATCGAACAGGTCGTTCTCCGCGTCCCGGAAAGACCGCATCATGGCATTCTGAAAGATCAGGCGGCTGCGCTCCGTCATCGCGCCACCCACCACCCAGTTGGCCTTTTGCGCATCGATGGCGGCGTCGAACTCGGACCAGGTCCAGCCCTCTTCCAGGCTGAGGCCGATCTGATCGAATACCTTCTCGATGTCCTGCTGGGTCATCCCCGAGACGGTGAAATACCGATCCGTGTAACGCTCGACCAGATCGTCAAATTGCTCCCGCGTGACAGGCACCAGACTTTTGAATGCGTCGAATGCTTCTTCCGGCGTGCCAAACCGCAGCGGTGGCATATCGTCGGCAAAGATCTTGACCTCGCCGGAGAGTTTGTGGGCCGTGTACATGCCAGCGAACCAGGACCAGATCCCGGCGGACAGCAGCGCCTTTTTCAAAGCGCCTACGTTTGCTCGGAAGCCGGGCAAAGACTCAAAGGCCTCCCCCTCGCTCAGCTTCTTCCGGATCTGCGCCGCAGCACTCTCGAATGCTTCGTCAAATACGGCGGCCTGCTCGCGCTGGATCCGGTCAACGAGCTTTTCCACAGCCTTCACCGCGGACAGCTGCTGTTTGTCCTTCGCGGGGGTCTCGTCAAATCGTTTCACGGGTTTGGACGGCTCACTGAAACTGGTGGCGCGGTTGTCAATGCCGCCAGCGGCGGCGGCCTCAACAGGCGTCAGGACGGTTTCGCCGTCGCGAGCCATGGGGATGTTCAGCTTTTTGTGCATCCATGAAGCCGGGATCTCCATGTTCCGAGTCAGCACATCCAGGTTCTGCATGATCACCACCATGTTTGGATCCGCGGCAAACACCAGCTGCGGGTATTCGTCCACCTGGTAGTTGAAATCCACCAGCCGGCGGATCAGCTGCTCGTTGATGCAGGCGGCCAGCTGGCGGGCGTCGAAAGCCGTGTAATCTTCCAATGTGCTTAGGTGGGCCGTGCCCAGGGCATAGCTGCCCTGCCCGCGTTTGCCTTCCTCGGCGCTCAGGGTCTGCCCCACGATCTCCTTCGAGATCTCCTTGTTGCAGCGCTCGATGAAGTTGTCGTACTTCACATCACCGTTCCGGACCGCCTCCAGGAACTTTATATCGAAGCCTTCGGGAATCCGGATCCCGCTCTCGGCCTGCAGGGCCAGCAGTAGATCTTCAATGGCTGATTTGTCAGCCGGTGACGCATTCCGCGGCGTGTTGGCCACAGCGGTGGGCATCCCGAACTTCTCGGCGTAAATCGCCCAGAACTGGCTGATGTTCTTTTTCAGCCATGCCCAGAATGCGACCTTGGAAAGCGTCGGGTCGCCGTAGGGATTGTCGTCGTCGTCACCGTAAACGTAATGGATGAACTTGGAGCGTTGCAGCCGCTGGGCATTGCCCAGGGAGTATCGGTTCTCGGCGTACAAGATGCCGTCCGGTTTCAGCGCACCAAACTCGTCACAGTCGAAATGGTAATCCTGGACGGACTTGCGGCGCAGAGCCTTGATCCCAACCATGCCATTGTATTTTCCGCCCTCGATATACTTCCAGACGATCTCTTCCAGCGCGAATCCGTAACCGATGGCCGTAAGCAATCCGCTCAGGTCCTGCTCGAATGCGCCTTCCATGTTGTCCAGCGCCCAGGACACAAATTCCGCGATCTTGCGATCCTTGAGCCTGTCACCGGCCGGCTGAATGACCCAGCCCCGGGCCAGCAATCGCTGCCGGCGGGTACGCAGCTGGCTGGATACATGGGTGTCCCTGCGGATTTTGTCCAGGTAGGCCATTCCCTTGCGCTTGATGAGCGTGTCGGGGTTCGTGTCCCCGATGGAATACTTGCTGAGCCGATCCACACCCGTCCGGCCGTATTCACTCAAATCCGGTTCTTTCTTTTTTTCGGCAAAGCTGCGATGAGTCTGCATTTCAAGAGATTTATGAACCGGGGCATTCATGGGATGAGGCAGTGTCATCAAAACCTCTCGATGCTCAATTCTGAATGAAGATTGGCCTGCAGCTCGGTGGCAATCGATCGACGCGGCGTCTGGATCTGCCGGCGGCCGGTGGTGGCGATATCGCTGAGATCGATCTGGGCAACGGCCCGGTCGTGGGCACAGCCGGCAGCCATGGCCAGGCTGTCGAAATCATCATCGCCGATCTCTTTCTTGATGTATCCCAGGCTGGGGTAGCGGGCACCGGTTTTCTCGATGCGCACATTCAACAGGTTCTGGATCAAGTGGTGAACGGCCATGGCGTGGGGATGGGTCTCCTGCCGATCGAAATACGGCAGCAGGATTTTGCCGGCCTCGAACTTGTTCCGCAGGTTGCTGGCCCAGTCCCATTTGTTCAGGCCGGTATTCCAGCGCGGCGCAAAATCCCAGTGATTCCAGTTTGACTGGCTATTTTCAGGGAACTGCTGCCGGTCTGTTCGGATCAGGTGCCGTTCATAGAGCATATCGTTGATATCGGCAATCAGATCCGGCTTCAGCGCGTCGCCGTAGCCTTCGCCGGCTCCGTAAAACTCCCAAAGATCCACAAACTCGCGCTTGACCTGGTTGGTGTCCGCCGTCGGTTTCCAGCGTTTGCCTCCCAGCCACATGATGGTCTCGCCGATCTGCTCGATAAACTGGGCGGAATAGTGCGAGCTCCCTTTTTTCTCGCCGGAATGCCCCATGTCCAGACCGGCGAACACCTGCCCCTGGGGCCGATACTGTTCACCCGGTAAATATTCGACACCCTGCCAGCCGATTCGCAGCGCCTGCTGTTGGCTGGCCATGATGTCGGGCTTCAGGATGAAATTCTTGGCTTCGGTAAATTGCAGCAGGTAGATGCGCTCCCATTCGTCACGGGAAAGACTCTGCTTGATGTCCGCGATATATTCCGGGCTGTAGTACCCCAGCTCGAGACCCACGTAGACGTCCAGGTCCGCCAGGTTGTGGTAGCTGGGATCCTCGTAGATCTGGAAGATGTTGCCGCGGCCGGCCTGAATGGTGCCCGTCACGCGAATGCGGGTTGGCTTGCCGTTTCGGTTTGCGCCAGCGCCGCGATGCAGGATCCGGTGACGCCAGATGTCCAGGTCCATGTCATCGAATTCCTCGCCACGCAGGATGGTGGCGTTTTCGCCTTCGAAATTGGAGCTCATTCCAAATGACTTGGCGTTGGACCGGTTCCAGAATTCGTAGCTGGTGGTGGAGAGCTGGCGCTTACCCTTCTTGGTCGCGATCCATGCGCTCAGGATCTGGGATGATTCGATGGCGTCCGTCTGGTAGCGTAGTGAGTTGATGGCCTGGTCGTATTTGGGCGCCCAGATCCGGTAGTCCTCGAAGGGAGTCGTGGCGGTCTCGTAAAGTCCGGCCATTTCCACTTCCACGGTTTTTCCAAAGCGCGGCGGCGCCAGATCCAGAATTTTCGAATGCTCGAGGATCTCGCGAATGTTCACCATCTGGGTCGGGCGGGGTGTGAAATCACAAACATCCTTGAGCCACAGCAGCGGATCCGCGGCATAGCGCATGACCGCCTGCTCGGCCTGATTGCGGACGCGGATCTGCGAGGCCTTCATCGGGAAGCTTCCCAGCAGAAGCGCGACCAGGATGATAATGCGAAACACAATCAATTCTCCCTTTCCCCGGACGGATCGCTGTCGTCGTCCCGGTTCTTCGAGGCATTGCGAATCGCGTCCTGGACGGCCTTCGTGTTTTCTGCCATTTCCTGCCGGACTTCGTCCAGTGTGCTCTTATTGGCCTGCAGGTTGCCCTGGAGCGCGTCGGTCTCGTCCTGGGATTTCGGCGTCATTTCCTGCGACTCGGCATCGAAGCCCAACGTCTTGACCAGCTCGCGAGCTTCTTTCAGCAGCGGATTCGACCGATAACGCTCTTCCTCGATGTTGCCGCGGCGGATTTTCTCCACCACGCTGACACCGTCGGAGAAGACGCTGTTGACAACCATCTCGAACATCATGTACATCCGCGCCTGGCTGAGGGCGGCGATCTCCTGGAGGGATTTGGGGTCGCTGTTCTTGTAGGCCGCGATGAAATTCACCATGGCTTCGACATAGCGCGGGCAGTAATCGAAGGCTTTGGCCTCACAATCATCACGAATCGGGCAGTTGTCGCAGGCGGCATAGTGGCCGGCAAGGGCGGGAGCGACCAGGTGAGCGTGCTTTGAATAGCGGCCGTGCTTGAAGTTGTTCATGGAGGAGCGCCGGCGGGCTTCTTCAGAATTTCGCTTTCCGCGATGGCCATCCAGGTTCTGAGCACAACGAGCTTTCCCTTCGGGTGTTCTGGGGCCGGTTCGCTTCGTATTCAGCAGATTTTTGAACCCTATGGAAATTTTCGGAACCAATTTTCCGCATTTCGGGCATTCCGCGACGAACTCGCCGTCCTCATTCTCCGTGTACTGGTCCGTCACGAAATGCGTTTTGCACGGCAGCGGGCAGTAGAAGTCGGTGGAGAAATCAAGTTCAGGCATGGTTCCGTATCCTCATGCCTCATTCTATGGCTAAGTAGTTGAAAAACGTAGAGTTCTATAATAGCTCATAATAGCTCATAATAGCTCATAATAGCTCATGCTGGCACTTTCGACCGCCGACGATTCCGAAAATCGCTTGAAAATCGGGGCCAACGATTTGGGCTAAGAGGCTTAAAATGTGAGTTCTGTGGAAATTTCAGGGGGTGAGAGAATAGACCTGTACAGGCAAAGACTCAAAGCCCCCGGCCTGTTCCTAATTGTAGATTGAAGAAGGAACAGACAGGGGGTTTAGAGCATGTTAATGGACTGCAAACCCTTATTTCTCGTTGGATGTAAAGGGAACGGTTCTCTTTATGCCTCTTTAAGGAACAATTATCCGGGTCCGCTGAAAACCGATTTTCGGGTTCTTCTGTGCCCAGTGGCTGAGGCAGGGGTTTTCCGGGGCACTATTCGAACACAACTAACGTTTAAGGGTCGTAAGGTGTTATTATACTTATACTTAGGTGCTTTTCTGGCTTTTTAGAACCTGGATGTAAGCGGACGCGCCAGAAGGGCGCAGCGAACGTAATCCGTGTCGGCCTGGAAGTGGGTGATGGAAACAGTCATACCTTTAACCGTAACCGTCTCGAGCTGTTTGTTGTTTACCGCTATGGCGGGGCCGATAACATAGTCCTCACGAATTTCAGCTATCAGTTTCGAGGCAGCTCTCTCGCCGATAACAATGTGATTCGGGACGTGGTTTGTCATCGCGATGAATGCCTGGCGCTCTTCCTCAATCTTGTCAATCACTAGTCTCATCACTCACCTTCCGCGGCTCGATCTGTCCAGTTCCTTCTGGATCTTCACGAACCCGCGGTGCTCCCGCGGGGCCATCAGGCCAGACGTTGGTCCCTTGTCCAGCTGCGGGTCGCCGTAGAGATCCGCCAGGTGCACATAGCGGGTGGTCGTTTCGATGGAGGCATGCCCCATCCGCTGCCGCAGGATCTCCATGCTGGTGCCATTCACCACGGCATAGGTCCCGTAGAAATGCCGCAGCGCGTGCGGGTAGAGGGGCTTGTCCACCGGAGACCGTTCGATCAGGCGCTTTACCAGTGTGTAAACGCCACCCCTATGCATGTGTTTATTCACGATCCGCTTGCTGGAGGGATCCTGGGGGATGAATAGTGGATCTGCCGGCTTGGCCTTCATGTACAGCCGGCGATACTGCCAGTAGACGGTCCAGTATTCCGCGATGAGGGAATTTTCCGTCATCTTCGAAAACGGGATGATCCGCTCCCCGGTCTTCCCCCGGGCGATCAGCTTGAAATGATCCTTCTCCTGAGCAATACTGCTCATGGTGAGATTCACCAGCTCCGATTCGCGAATGCCCGTATCCGCCAGCACACAGATGATGGCGGCATTGCGCATGGCAACAAATTTTCCCTGCTCCGTATTTTTATCATGATGCGGCGGGATGGAGGCCGTCACCACGATCTGCACCAGCTCATTGGGCGTGATGAGCATGGGGTCCTTGACCTCCTCATGGGGAATGGATATCCTGGAGATCGGATTGGGCTTGCCCGGCCGCTGCCAGTCGTAATAGGTGCGCAATGCGATGAGCCGCAGGCGCTGGGTGTTGGCGGCCAGGTTGCGGACCTTCATGCTGGCAGCAAATTCCTCGAGGTCGTGATCGGTGGCATCTGCGGCCGGCGCTTCCAGAAATCTTTCCAACGATCTAAGCGCGTAAAAATAGTTCTCCGCACTGGATGGCTTGAGGCCCAGGCGGCCGGTGAGATGGGTGCGGTATGCTTTCAGATGGTCATCGGTTGATTTCATCACATCACCTTTGGTAAAATGTCCTTGCTGCACAGGTGGAGGTAGCGCTCCGTGGTCTTCACGGACGTGTGCCCCGCCAATATCTTGACCTGCATCAGCGTCATGCCATGGTTGAGGCGGTGGGTAAGCTGCTGGTGACGGAACAGGTGCGGGAATACGCGCTTCTCCAGATCCGCGGCTTTGGCATAGCGTTTCACGATCTTGCCAACAGCCCGGGTGGTGAATGGCTTGTGATACATGGACTCGAACAGGTATTCCTGCCGCGAGGGGATCCCCTTCTGCATGTAAAGCAGCAGGTTGGTCTTGAATTCGGCGCTGAAATCGACGTAACGGTCCTTGTCGCCCTTGCCGGTAACGAAAATTGTGCGGTCCGGAATGTTGATGTCCTGGACCTTCACATTCACCAGCTCGGCCACGCGCATGGCGGTCTCGTACATGAGGCGCAGCATGATGTAGTGCATGGCATCGCCGCCCTTGAGAACGGCTGCGAAAAAAGCGTCCAGCTCATCCTCGCTGAGGAGCTTGGGCAGCCGGCGGCCGGTTGGCTTCGTCCGGACCAGCCCCACCTTTTGGCGGGCTTCTTTCACCACGTAGGGGATCTGCTCGTAGCTAAGCTCGTGCTTGCGGATCAGTTTGACCAGGTCCCGAATGGCCGGCTGGAGGGGGTTGTCGCTCATGTGAACAGACTCTTCTGATTGGGGTCTTCCACCTGTTTCTCGTCCTTCCTCATTGAGCAATCCGGATCGTGGCTTTCGATTGATACCGGGAACTCTGTTTCGAACTGGCGAACACGGAGTCCTTCCTTCGTGAAATCGATCGTATCCTGCTTGAAGCTCTTATCATCACCCCAGTGGACTGCAGCAGCGATTCGAGCACCACACTCCGGGCAGCGGCCTTCGACGTATAGCCTTTTCTCAGCCATTTTTCTGCCCCTTTTCGCCTTTGCTCTGCGCCGCAGCCGTGCACCCTTTCAGGCGCATGGTCTGCTCGACGCGCTGCTGGTCGTCAAGCACCTTTTCCTTGGCCCATTTGACCTTCTTCTCATCGGAGTCGTATGCATCGTAGTCCGGTATCAGTATTGCAGACTGCTTTTCCATTTTGCCATTGATTATATCAACAAGCGTAGCATTGAGCGTTGCTGCATCAACCGACAACGCCTGTATAATGGCATCCTTGAGCCGTATTTCTTTCTCAAGCCGCTCGATTTTGGATTGCTTTTCGCTTGCTACATTCATCCAGCTAACGATAGTGTCTGCCATCTGGTCTTTTTCTGCCGTCAGCTTCTCTATTTCGGTTTCATGGTCTATGAAAGTGACATAGCGAGTGACGTCATCCATTTTACGGCTGTCGAATATTTCAAGTGCTGTGTAAATTTTCATCTCATCCCTCCAACCACTCACCAAACTTGAATATCCCTAAACCCAATATGATCACGATGGCACCCAGCGCCATTATCATCTGGCCGAACACTGC
>Ga0272443_10001277_pt1 | contig 38142 bp, 34 predicted proteins | sample SSMAcet12_FD_193581 | JGI IMG/M metagenome (GOLD analysis project Ga0272443, IMG submission 193581) | Marine sediment archaeal communities from Little Sippewissett salt marsh, Falmouth, MA, United States - SSM-Acet-12 | ecosystem: Environmental > Aquatic > Marine > Wetlands > Sediment ...
AGATTCGCATTACGCAGAAGGGCTTGGAATGCCCTTCGTTGTTTGGATTCTATCAGCTCTTTCAAGCGCTGCATGTTAGTTGATGATTAGGCGAGTCAAAGCAGATCCAAATTGCATAACCACCATATCCTCAAAGAAGTGCTCGTGTTCACCCCCCCCCCCCGCCAGACACTGTCAAGGAAGAAGCCTAGCTATACAAATAAGGCGTCATGCTCGTGGATTCTTTTTGTAGATAGAGTTCTCGAAGCCTGAGCTCAAAAGCACGGCTCAATACCATCACCCGGTACATCTCCATTAGTAGCGCTTTATCAATCTTCATCAGGACCTCCAACATACTCATCTCGAGCCATTCGTATGAGTTGCTTCCCATAGCCATTTGTATTCATATATGCCCTGGAGATGTCACTTTATCCCTGTGCTGGGCTATAAACGCCTTGGAGAATAGGGCATCCTATCTAACACAATCAACTATTCTTTAAACCAGCAAATGATTTTCTATAATTCAATCAGGACCTTATTGCCCTTTCGTTCTCGAAGTATCTTGAAACCATCATTGAGTTGATCTAATGGCAAGCGATGCGAAATTAGGGGAGTAACTCTAACACTTCCTTGGGAGATCATTTTTAGAGCTTTTACATATAATCTTGTCTGCGAATCGGTGCTACCAGTCAATGTAATTTGCTTATTATGGAACGCATATGGATCAACAAGTACTTGAACTTTCGGATAAGTACCTGCAAACATATTGATAAGCCCATTTCGCGTGCAGCAATTAAATGCTTCTTCTAGGGCAGATCCACCACCAACCGCAAGCATGACAATATCCACCCCAGCCCCATGAGTACTTCCCATTATTGCTTCAGTCAAATCCTCATTTTTCGAATTTACAACTCGATCTGCACCAAGTTCCGATGCTAAATTGAGTCTGCTATCATGATGGCCACTGACAATGACTTCAAGCCCTGCAGATTTCGCGAGTTGCAGATGGACTAACCCAAGGGGGCCATCGCCTATCACAAGCATCGTCATCCCTATCCAGGGAGTTGACCGTTCGAAGGCATTCAAACAACAGGAAATTGGTTCTGTCATGAAGGCTTCATCGGCGCGAATATCGTCCGGAATCTTGATAAGAGAATTAGCAGGCACAACAACAAATTCAGCGAACCCCCCGATATTGTAGCCCTTGTGCAAACACAGGTTCTTAGCACCTTCAAGACAGAACTTACATCGGCCACAAGAATTAAGAACATCGACAACCACACGATCTCCAGGGCCGATATTCTCATGTTCACCCATAAGACGAACCACCTCGCCAGCCCATTCATGACCAGATAACCCACAACTTGCCTCACCTAATGGGAACACCTCTTTGATTCGCTGAACACACCTCACATCGCTAGGACAGATCCCTATCATCTCTACTCGAACTAGAGCCTGACCTGGACCAATGCTGGGAATTTCAACTTCTTCTATTCGAACATCGCTAGGTCCATACAGGAAAGCCGCCTTCATTCGACCATTCATTTTATTAACCTCATCCATCTCGTCCTCCATAAAGCACCCTCGTGCGCGCACATTTGAGGGAGACCCGTAAAAAAACGATTATGTTTAGAGGTAACTCATACGATGGAAACAACCCACACGTGAAGAGACCAAAACATAATCGTTGCTAGATGTTGATAATTACGAAACTACCGATTCGTATATTTACTTGACAAGAATGATTCTTGCGACAATTCCTCCTCTAGCCAAACAGTCTCTCTACATGTCTGTGAAATTGGATTTCAGGGGCTTCATATTTCTTGATAATACAGTCACGCAGAAACCCAGTCTATTACTGCAATGAAAGGGGAATTAAACATATTATTGTGTGTAAATTCATATATATTACAATTTATCATATTGTTATCATTTCCACCAAACACCGCTACACATCTTTATCGATTCTTTTCCAATAATGTTCACATCCTCTTTGATCGGTCATAACGGACACAATCTCAATCCACAACTCCTGGTCGAAAACACAAATTTCTCCCTACATTAATGAATGCTCCTGATTGAATGCCAAGCAGGATACCTCAGCGGATAATGCCTTCGGAAGATAGAATGCATCATAGCCATTAATGAGACTTATTCTTCGAAAACCGCATCCTCTTGAGATAATATGCGAAACCCCTCGACAAGCGCAGCACCCGAGCTTGTTCCTAGTCGGCGAACGCCTATCTGTATAAGTGCCAAACCCTGCTCCGCGGTTCGAATTCCTCCCGCCACTTTGACTTGAATGTCCTCTCCTGCCAGATCCACCAAACGTCTGATTTCATCCATTGTTGCCGCACGGATCCCGGGAAATAACTTAAAACCTGTCGAGGTTTTGAGATAATCAATCTTTGCTTCTTTTGCCACATCGCAAAACAATTCTACTTCTGCCTCGCTTAAGGACCATAACTCGATGATCGCCTTCAAGACCCGATCTCCAACCACCTTCCTCATCTCTCGAGCCTCGTTTAATAAGAGACTCATATTCTGGTTATGGAGCTCTGGCAAGTTGATCACATAGTCAATCTCTTGAGCTCCCTCTCGGATTGCGTCCTCCGCTTCAGCAACCTTCAAGAAAGCCGGAGATGCACCATAAGGATACGAAATTCCTGCTGTTACCTTCGTGTTGCTACCGTCCAGGCAATGTCTTGCGTGTTTGACCCAAAAAGGAAGTACAGCAACAGATGCAAATCCAAACTCGGCTGCCTGTCCGAGAAATTCTGAATATCTGGTCCGTGTTGATTCGCCATCCAATTTTGTTTGATCAATATACTGTGCGAATTGAAATTCATCCATGATGATCTATCTCTCAGTCTTCTATCTTCAACATACTCTCGAGGTCTTGGTTGGGAGTCGAGCTACCGTCAAACCAATACCTACAAGCATGCGAGTTTCCAATCTCTTCGTGAATAGGGCCTATCGATAGGCAAATCCCATTTGCAGAATTCTCGATCACGTCCACCCATCCATTCGCTACGGCCTCGGGTGGCAATTGGATATTCAAATAGTCATGCTTTGTTATAAATTGAACAGCTCTTTTGACTTGCTGAATGTTAAGCCCCTTGATTGGACAGTGAAGGAAGATATTCCCAGGTTCCATTTCCTCACGAATTCCATTGAGTAAATCCTCAACAAGCTGGGGCTCATCCGACAATAGGGCTCCGACAGGAAAACCTATCAACGCGCCATCTGCGCCTTGGGTTTTGCACCATGAAAGGATCTGGCGGACAATCCCTGGCCGGGCTAATCCTTGTGGATAATCGAGAAGGGCATAAACACGAATCTTGGTATCTCTGAGCAGATGATGAACATGCTGAATATAGTCTGGTTCGACCGCGATACACGCTACTGCTGCTCGTCTACCAACGTCGACCAACCCATCAAGAATGGTGGTCGATAGCTCAGGACCAGCAATAATTACTGCTTTCTCTTGCTTGAAATCTACATCTTCTGGCATCCAATATTCCTTTCAGAATCCATTGTGATATTGAATTCCCCTCACCTATTTGATCTTGACAGCCCTCCATTGATGCCTTGAAGAAACACTGCATCCCAAACATACCTGACTACTTTTCAACACGTTTCCGTTTCTCAGGCGGCAACCAGCGCGGATTATCTTCAATGCGAGCCTTCCCTCCCCGATCGAGGACAAGCTTTCGAAACCCTTGTTCTTCAATTGAGCCATAGTTTTGGCCCGTGTGTGCAGGAAAGACAAAAAAGACAACCAGATCCTTATCGCCTGTGTTCACGGATCGGTGGGCCCATCTTGGAGGGACGTAGACGATTTTCCCTGGTCGAAGCTCTTCCGCTGCCCATTCACCTTCTGGTGTCTCCATCAGCAGCATGCCTTCTCCATCTAAGCCATAGTACACTTCGGCAGTTTCCATAACTGAATGGAAGTGTCCTTTAGTCATGCAGAATTCATCGCCAATCTTGCCGGGGTGGAGAATTGATGTCCCACAAGCCATCTCACCAATTTCATTCGGCCGTTCCAGAAAGTACACCTCGTATAGTTCGCGATCTTCCTCATGTAAAGCATGCTCATAGGCATCCGTGTCGAAGAATTGACCATGCATTGAGGAAAGTGTTCGAACAATGTGTTTGTCGTATCTACTAGGCACAAACGAAGTGCTATCTATTGATGCTGCAAATGGTTTATCTTGCATGCTCAAACCTCCTTCGTAATCCTTGTGAAATTACATCGGCAACACCTAGATAAAGAAGAACGTTTCGATTCTCTTTTAGCCGATATCAATCCAGATACTTACCCTGGTGCCCAGCAAAATGAAACGTCTTGCGGTCCAGGTACATTTCTTCCCGGCCTCGAAAATTATTATTGCGATGCTATCGCGATAATCTAACGGCGATAGTTACCATGGCGAAGAGCCAGGTTATGGAGTAGATCAATCAACGACCTCCTTCGAGTATCTTCGCCTTATCCTTCAACACGTCAAAGAATAACTGGATAGCCTTCCCCACAAGAACACCGCAGGGGGTATGGCCTCCCGAGCCAAATCCTTTTTCTCGCAATTCTTTACATTGAATAACATCGAAGCGATTGATGAATGCCTCACGATACGCTGCGGACAAGCGATGGGATATCTGATCGTCTTCAGTCATCGAGGCTCTACCATACATCGCACCAATGCATAGAACACCACCGACAAGCGCACCACACATTCCCTCATGAGTTCCACCTACACCTCCAGCAAACCCCGTTGTAGCTCGAAGTAAGCTCTCATCTACTGAACCAAAGAGATATGAACCAACAGTGCTTACAAACGCTTCCGAGCAATGAAGGCGTTCGAAGATACTTTCCCCGACAGTTACAATTTCTACATGCCGGCTCATCTGATTGATCATCTCTTCGGATATATCTTCAATTTTTTCTTCAAGCAGTAGAATCTCTCGGGCTCGCTTTAAGGAGTAGGTCGTATTCTGAATAGACTCAAGTAAGTCATCGTTCCACTCTCTTGGAGAAATTTGCCCTACCTGCACCTTTGCAGTCAGCTCGTCGCCCAGGCGAGTAACCATCGCCAGTTCATGCTTCAGTTTGTCCAGCATACAGCCTCCAAGAAATCATCGGAACAGAATCGAAGATCGTCTCGGTTCTTAGTTGCGCTCTGAGGCAATAGCTTGGTCAAGTGCATTTCGTAGTTCCCGCACCTTCGATTCAACTACCGCACCTTTCGTTGTTGACGGTTCACGAATGCATGATCCGGCATGGGCATTCACAATACCTGTATTCCGCATCAATTCTCCAATATTCTCGGTAGTGACCCCGCCAGTGAGGAAATGCTCAATACGTCCGGCTGTAGCCTCATAGAAGAAGCGTACTTTATTCATCGCATCAATCGCTCTTCCTCCTGGAGCCTGCCCTCCAGTATTCCGAACACTTTGTACACCTAAGGAAATTAAATCTTCTAATGCTGCGGACGGATCAGCGGTAATCTCCCAAGCCAAATGAAAATGCAAAGGCAAGGTCCCTGCTGCCTCTTGTAAGATCTCAATGGCTTGCTTATCGATCTTTCTATCAGTTGTAAGCGCGCCTAACAAGAAACCATTTGCCCCCCTGGCTACGGCCAGCCGAATATCATCACACATTACAGCTAGATCGTTTTCAGTTACTACATATAAATCTGGAGATGTCCTAGGATGCGCATAAGGTCTGACCGAAACAATAGTATCGATACTGACGTGCGAACAAACTCTCTTTACCATCCCTGCAGTCGGGCTCAAGCCATCTTCGACAAAATCTGATTCCAGTAGGAGTTGGGTTGCACCCCCGGCTTCTGCTGCTAAAGCATCTTCCACTGTCTCTACAATAATCTCAAGCATGCGATTTCTCCTCTGAAGTTTGTGCCACTCAGAATGACTGATCTGCAATCACTGGTTCGGGCTATATCTTCTTCTCAGTCTTCGGAAATACTATGATGCATTACAAATTCCAGCTCGCATCTCGCGGCTTATTAAAGTGAACCAGCGTTAATGGTCCGTTTTACTTGCGAACGCCTTCTCAAATGAACAGGGTTTGGTTTGTCCGCACTTAGCGATAGAGGAAGAATCGCACCTGCTAACGATTCGGCTCCAAGTCTCAATTCCTTCTATGACTCAATTTGATCTCTGCGCTATCTTGGAACCCAAAACAGAAGAAGAGCACCCCATCATCAAACATTTCTCCACTAACCTCGTATCCGTTCTTGGTCTTGACCTCAATCCCTTGAAAGGAATACCCAGGAGGATAGCTAATTTTCACCTCCCCCTTACTCCAACCTTCCTTGGTGAATATTAACTCCAGCATATCTTCGCCTACATATTTCTCCACTTTCATTCGATGGATATCTGTTGAGATTAGATCTGGAAACGCTCCCCTCGCCGATACAAAGAGTTCACACTTGCAATACCCTACGTCTTTGATCTCCCGCGCATGGTACGCACATGGACAACTCAACCGTTTATCTCTCACTAGATCCCCTGTAATGTCTCGTATCCTACAAGGGCACAGGATGTACCCATACCTTTCAAGATGGTAGAGCAGTCCCTCCAGTTGTTCTAGCATGGTTGGGCGGTGAGGATTTACCTCAAGATCGTGAAGATCGGCATACTCTCTCATCAATGATTCAAGCAATGTAACATCTACATGCGCTTTATTCGCTCGTCCAGGAATTTGGTCATGTATTTCGTCTACTGAACTACCAGTATTGCGATTCATTGTTACCTCTCAAGGAAGATAGAATGATAAAAGATAGGGGTTTAGAAAATTGGGGACATTTCCTAAACCCCTAAGAGGAGAGGGTGCAATCGATGTCACCTTGACCCTCTTAAACGCAACACAGCATCATCTAACTCTTGGCGCAACTGGTGAACTTTCTCTTCGATGACTATCCCCTTGGGATTCTCCGGCTCCCGTACACTTGAGCCCGCGTGAGCATGCATTACTCCTGTCCCCTCAACTAGTCGAGCAATGTTATCGCTCCTTACACCCCCAGCTAAGAATATATCCATTCTCCCTTCGGTCTGTTTACGAAATTTCTTGATCGCATCCATGCGATTAACAGCCTTGCCGCCGAGAGCTTGGCCTCCAGATGTTCGGGCCGTCTTGATTCCTAACCTCATAAGAGTATCGAGTGCATCCTGGGGGTCCTCAGTCATTTCCCAAGCGAGATGGAAATGAAGCGGTAGACCATCCGCCGCTTCGATGAATCTGCTCACAGCATCCTCGTCAATTACACGTTTATCAGTAATCGCCCCGAGTAAGAATCCAGCCGCTCCACGCTCGGCAGAAAGCTTGATATCTGCACACATGATGGAGATATCATCCTGGGATAAGATCATGCTGCTTACCTGATTGCGAACCATCACAATCACATCAATTCCAACTCTGGAACAAATCATCTCGACCATTCCCGCTGTCGGAGTGAGACCGTCCTCAACGAAATCGGACTTCAGATCCAATTGAGTTGCCCCTCCCGCCTCGGCTGCAAGCGCGTCCTCCAACGTCTCCGCTATGATTTCTAGCATTGTTCTTACTCCTTGCACTTACTAGAGCCTCTATCGTACAAATCACGGAATCGATTCATGCACAAATGGAAGGCTACAGATTTCGAATGCGCCCCCAATATTTTTCGTGATAAGCAGCATTTGCCTCCATTCCTCCCTCGAGATTGCCGCTCCAATAGACCTCAGGCTTTATACCCATTTCGGTGAGGTTCTCTGCCGCCTGTACCAGGAAGGAGTTCAAGATGAACGAACCGGTAATAGTTGAAGTGGGGCCTATACCTTGCTCCAGTCCATCCAAGTGCAAACTCGTATCCCCAACCTCCCCGCAGTTGTCAATCACAACATCAGCCACGTCGATGAGTTTCTTTCCAGACGAGTGGCGCGGCTTGAGGCTATTGGCGTACGTCACCGAACAAACCGCAATCACTTTCACGCCCCGCTTGCGGGCTTCTAGAGCGACATCAATTGGCATAGCATTGTTTGCAGAATTTGAGACGGTTAGGAGAGCGTCCGGCGGTGCAATCCGGTGATAATCACAGATGATCGGCCCAGTACCTTCCAATTTCTCCAGGTAGGCACTTTTTGTTACCTCAACAGATCCGATCATGCTTTGCTCAAGGATCGCGTGAATAGGTGCCAGAGTTCCCGCCCTCCAGAAAATATCTTCTGTAATACAGTGAGAATGGCCTACTCCCAGAGTATGCAACAATCCGTCTTGACTTACGGCCTCGGCAACAATCTCAGCGGCCGCCTCTATCTTCTCGGATTGTGTGCTTATAATTTCCTCAATCATTTCGAGGATTGCTTTGTGAAATTCCAGGTATTTCTTCATTCTCTCTCAAGCCTTTCTGTACCCATCTATGCCCAATGAAAGCAAAAATCAGGCAGTGCAGCTTTCAAGCCTTTAGTCTCCCTTGTTATTCATGCTTGCACACAGCATCAGCATGTACCCAGCAAGGTTTTTTTCACTGTCTGCGGTAACAAGAATGTCCATGGCATGAGTAAGCAATATTGATAATTTCGTGCCGTTTCCCTTAGCCTCATTAGTCAGTAAATTCTGCTGTAAACGGCGAGCTTGAACAATCTGTTCTTCAGCAGTAGTGAGTAATTCTTCCGCTGCCGAATGATCGCCATTAATCGCTGCTTTCAACGCTTCGTATACTTTGCTCTTAGAATCACCTGCTAAAGCGATGATCTGCAGGCAGGCTTCCTCTAGTTGCGCTGACAAGTCAACGCCAGATACATCTTTACTCATACTTTTCTTTACCTCACAGCCTGACCACCAAGTGACTTTTGCGATCAGACAAATAGAACTCTTATTTATCAAGGACGATTGCCCATTGATTTTTTTAGGATTAGGGTTCCCAACTAAGTTGAGAACCCTAATAACCTCTCGTGCCCGCACTAATCCTGGATCACGTCACCCGGATTCTCTTTTGCTCTCATCCTTTCATACGCTTTAAGGAACGGATACCAAATGAGCCCCGCACCAACAAGGACAATGATGCTCACTGGTATCGATCGCCAGTCACCGCCTGTTGAGAGGAACCCCGATAAGATCGGTGGGGTTATCATCGGTATCATCACGTACGGTGTTGTGACCAATCCCCATATGACTGCATAATATGCAACCACTACACCCCAAAGGCTGGTTAGGATCATGGGGATAGCGAGAATGGGGTTGAGGATGATGGGCAGCCCGAATACAACTGGCTCCCAAATACAGAAAATACCGACGGGCGCATTAAGACGTGCAATGGCTCTCCATGATCGTAACTTCGAGAAGAGCATGATTACAATCACTGGCCACGTCAGAGAGCCCGACCAAATCGCGAGTCCATCAAAGAATGTGCTTGTACCGACATGGGGAATCGGAAGCCCAGCTGCTGCTGCCTGGATATTTTCTTCCAATGCCATTTGCCAGAAGGGCATAGCGACCGATTGAACCACAGTATAGCCATGAATCCCGAAGATCCATGCGGCACGGTTGATAAATGCCTCAACAAGCAAGACCCAGAGCGAGTCGCCTGCACGAACCAGGGGTGACAGCAAGCTGATGATCCAGCTATTGACATCGAAATTTAAAATGATGCGGATCACCCAGATCAGAGTCATGAAAACAAACCCTGGAACAATGGATGTAAAAACGGATGCAATTCCTTCCGGCACCTCTTTCGGCATTCTGAAGGTGATATTCTTGTCGTACATGAACTTTAAGAGTGTCGGTGCGAGTACAGCAACAATGATGGAACTAAACAATCCTGTTCCACCCAGGTTGCCAATTGGGAGGCCACCTTCGGTTGGCGGTGACAACATCAAGAACCCAAGAATGGAAAACATTGCCGGCAAAATTGGGTCCATGTTCAGATTCTTTGCAATGTGGTATGAGATGGTATAAGTGGTTGCCACTGCAAGAACACCGAACGTGAAGGTGTACATAACCCAGAGCTTGTCGAAGAATGAACCCAATACATCTGACCATCCCTCAACCGGGAAAAGCGCGATAACTAGGAAGATGCTGCCAATTAGCATCAGCGGGATGGTGTCCAGGAAACCTTGACGAATACCGTCTACATATTTGTTTTGTGTAAACTTGACGACGCCTGGTACGATATGCTCTTCTATCCAATTGGTTACCTTGCTCATAAATCCCGTTTCTTGTGCTGCGTCCATCTTCATATTCTCCTTACACGCGGATACGAGTCTTTAGGTAATTGAACATAGAATTCAATGCCAACCCCCTCCTTTCAACTCGGGGGCCAAGCCTGGCAGCACAGCTCTTGACCTTATAGCGAACGCCTCTTCTCCTCTGAAGTGACAGGTACATACTTATTACTCAGAGTCTTTCTCAGCTAATACTTTTCTGGCTAATGCGATAGCTGCCTCTGCATCAGCTAGACCATAGACTTGCATAGGAAGATCGATCACTGGGATGCCTTCCGGCTCAAGAAGTTGCTGAAGCATGTTCTTATTGAAGCGAACTTGGGGAGATAGGAGAACTACATCGCACTCATGCATATATTCCTGAACTTCATCTGGCCGGATATAGCGAGTTTCGACGTCTTCACCTTTCTCTTGAGCATATTTATTCATTTTGTCGGCAAGAAGTGAAGAAGAGAGCGCATAAGAACACACTACAAATACTCGCATTTTTTTATTCTCATCCATTGGTCATCATCCTTTAAATATGTGTAAGAAATTCTTATCTTCTCTATGCAAGAAGTTGATCCTACTCAAGCATTTCTTCAATGGCCTGATACACTTGTAAACGATCCGTCAGGTTTGAATATGTATTGCTGAATTTCAAGATCGAATATCCACCCGAAACACGAATTTACTATTCTTCTAGATGGCGAAGCTTTATTACTGCTTTATTGGAAAATCCAAAACAGAAGAAGAGCACCCCATCCTCAAACATCTCTCCTCTTACCTCGTATTTGTTCTCCGATTCAACCTCAATTGATTGAAAGCAGTACTCAGGTGGATAATAAATCTTTACTTCTCCCTGACTCCATCCCTCCCTTTCGAACTGCAATTCCAGGACGCCATCGGTCAGCTGTTTATTCACCTTCAAGCGATGGATTGTTGTGGATATGAGATCAGGTCTATCTCCTTTCGGTGTCACGAATATCTCGCACTTGCAGTAACCCACGTCCCGAATTTCCCGGACGTGATATGCGCACGGGCAACTCAGCTTCTTGTCGCGAACAATATCTCCGGTAATATCGTTGATCCTGCATGGACAATAGAGATAACCATAGCACTCAAGATGAAATAAAAGTGCCTCCAATTCACGTAGCAAGGTAGGTTGATGAGGATTTAGCTGATAGCCATGGGAACTTGCATAGCGACTCATGAGATCGTGAAGTGCCTTAAGCTCCATGTTTGCCCAGCTTGTCCGTCCAGGAATAATGTGAGGGGCTAATTGTTGATTGTTCTCTGACGACTCTGCCATATGGACTATCCCAACTTTGATGTTCTAGATGACATTGAAGTGAGTTCCGAGAAATTACTATCTGCCATTCCTATCTGTCTCTTCATCGGTCCAGGATATTGAAAAAAGGCATGATCTCCTCCTTTTCCAAGGAGCACATTAAACCGACATCCGTCACTTTGATAGGTTGAAGTGGCGTACTCGACCGGTTGACCATTCGAGAGAAGTGTGATCCTCTCAATTCGCATCACTGGCACGTTGTCTTGCATCTCAAGCAATCGTTGTTCATCATCGGTCGGCATGTCAGCGATCATCATCAGTTCTGCCTTGGCGAGGACTAGACCATTTGCTCGCAAGGTCTCATACAATGAATCTTTCTCAAAATCCTGCTCCGGAAGATCTTCACAGAATTCAAGAGGTAACAGAGAATCACTAATAGCAACTGGGACTCCATCCGCAAGACGAAGCCGTCTCAATCTAAAGAGAGGGGCCTTCGGATTAACACGCAGAAGTGAAGCCATTGAGAGTGATGCGGGTAATTCTTCCTGCAAAAGGATTCTGCTAGTAGCTTTTGCCCCCTCTTTTGTTAAGTTATCAGTAAGACCAGCTATCTGGGCGGAAGTTGAATCAATTATTGTTGGAGCAACGAAGGTCCCTTTTCCTGGTCGAGAATAAATAAATCCCGACCCTGCCAGATCTCGTAAGGCCAGTCTGACTGTAGTACGACTCACGTCATAACGCGATTGAAGTTCACGCTCGGATGGTAAACGATCATTGGGGCCCAATTCACCACGGAGCATCTGTGCAATAAGATCATTCCGGATCTGGATATGCAGTGAAACTGGACTTTCTTTTTCAACCGTCATGATTCCCCATTCATCGTGCATTTCACAGTTGACATTGCGTGTAATTAGATTCCATATAGAACATAGTCCATCGATATCGGCTCGACGGGGTGGCGATCCAACACCATTCGTTGACGAGTTTTGACAATTCGAAAACCACCTGCATTAACGAGAGCAGAGAGTTCGTTTGATCGGCATCCACATAAAGCCAACCGAATACTTCTTCGTCCAGCTCTATCGGCCATCACTGCCAGGTCAGCTAGTATGCAAGGGTCGGCTTGAGATAGTTCCCCCTCTCTTAGAGTTAATAGTGATACATTTAGAGAGGACGAGGGGGGTCCTTCAAATAGTGGTTGTGTAGGGATAATTGCAGCTCCCCAGGGAGCATCCTCATCGCCCCAAATAATCACCTCACCGAAGCCGCTATCCAACATAACTTCTGCTGCAGGTGAATAGTCCAAACCGTCATATATTGCATTAGAGTATTTCTTTAGCCCTTTTATTGAGTTTGCTCGATGAAGTTCCCGATGCCCTTCTGGTCCATCTTCGAGAGATGGAATATGACTGACTAATCGACCCTCTAGACAAAAATTGGGTGCCTGTACCTGTCGCTCTAAGACAAACACTGTTGCAACCGGGATAAAACCAAGCCGAATATAAAACTGAATATTCGGGCAGTAATGATGGACTTCCAAAGCAATAGTAGAACACCCATCCGCACTCAATGTCTTAACCATTGAATCTACAAGTGCGTGGCCAACTCCACGACCATGAAATGCTGGCTCAACTACTACTGATCCAATCCACCCTAAGATCCCCCACTTCTGGGCAATTCCAAATCCAACCAGAGTCTCATCAATAAACGCCGCTTTTGCCCCTTTGGAGTAGTTTTCGACGTATGCAGATAGCATCTCAGTTTTTCGTTCAGGCTTATCAGGCTCACCAAATTGATGGTGGAGCCAGCTGTAAGCCCTAGCCTCAAGCTGAGATGCGCTCTTAATCCATTCACTACTCAATTGGCGTACATTAATCTCATCATGCGCCATCAAAGGAGAACTCCTTGATCTTCAAATTATCAGAAAGTGAATATAGGATATTCATGATAATACTGGTATGTACCAGTACACACTAACGAACAATAGCATGTTTTATGGCGTGCTGTCAAGAGGTGACCAATCACCGGACTGAGTTATGTAATGAGTGCCGGCTAAAATACTGCATTCGAGGATATGGCATCTGGTGTATTGCCACTGATACAAGCAACAGTCACGTAATAATTGTGATGATTGAGAGGGTTTCAGAACACCCACCCTCGCTATTACATGCTAACTATGAAAACGAATGGATGGTGACAGCGGGGTTGACTTGACAGGAATTATAAGAATAGCTTTGAATAATAATGAGGCTATATTAGATGAGATTCAATTCGAAGATTCAAAGCCTGTAATAAAATTGCCGCCACTGACCAGAGGGGGTCTGGCCAGCAGCGGCAATCGAAGTATAACAACGGTCTCTATGCCGGGGAAGTGCCAGGCAAGCTATTCTTACTTAATGGCTAAAATCGCCACCCGTCTTACTCCCCTTCTCCTTGTTCATCCGTTCGTTGGGAATTCGCTGGACGTTTGTACATCACTGCGACAGTCCCGCCTTTATCCAGGATGGGAAGGTCATCTTCCACCGAAGGATCGACCTCTCCTCGATTCGCTCGAAGCTCCTTCAGTTTGCGCATACTTTCTAATGTCCACTCGGAAAGTTCAGGAAGTTCATCCATTTGATGTTCCTCTCTCCACTCAGTCAAACAAGCACCTCCATGATACAGGTATTCTCGTTTCATCGGGGGCCACCCACAAAGCATGTGTGCAATTCCCTCGGAATGACCTGAGGAAATGCACACGCAATAGAGAAGACACAGGAACTCTTCCTTTATCCAAGATTGGCAAACGTTCACGGATCAAATTCAACCAACCACAGGACAGATTATCCTGAGGTCAACCAATGGTCAGCCTTGAATGAATAAAAGAAATTCCAAGAGAATTCATCCGCGAGAGAGTGACAGATGACTTTAGTGTTATCAGAGGAGCAAGGATAGGACTATATGCACGAAGGAATTCACACCTTTTCAATTGAAGCGAGTTCAATCACTTGCCTAATTGCCCGGATGATTTGTGTGTAACCTGTGCAACGACATAAGTTGCCTGCAATTGCTTCACGGATCTCTTCGTCTGAAGGTTGTGGGTTCTCATGAAGTAACGCTGCCGCACTCAATATCATTCCAGGAGTGCAGTAGCCACATTGAACCGCCCCAGTCTCAACAAATGCACGCTGCAACGGGTGCAGGTTGCTGTCATCGGCCAACCCCTCAATTGTAATAATCTCCGCACCGTCGACCTGTGCTGCCAGAACCATACATGAACAGACCGCTTCCCAATTCACAAGTACAGTACAGGCTCCACACTCACCTATCCCACAGCCCTCTTTGACTCCAGTGAGATGTAATTGGTTGCGAAGCGCATCCAGCAACCGTTCATCTGGTGCCACTCGCATTCGTTGTCTCTCGCCATTAACTTGGAGAGTGATCTCGAGAGTGTCCGCTTCTAATCCAGATGCAGTAGTATCAAAAGAAGATTTATCGATTTGAGACTTGGTCATTTAGAACTCTTTCATCAAGAAGGATGATCAACTTCCCATAGAACTCGCGACATAAGGTTTTCAACAACGGGCAATTTGTATTCACTTGACCAGCGGATGCCGGTAATATCTTGTACGTCCAATCGCGCTTGTTCTGAGGCACGTTCTACAAGGGTTTCATCCCATGTAGATTCATTTAAGATCGCTTCCACATTAGGCATCCGCCTTGGAGTGGGCATCACAGCCCCCATTGATAGATAGGTATCGTATATCCCTTCACTTGTTGTCCTTCGAACCAATGCCAATGTCATTCTAGAAATTGCTGCAGAGTTCCTTCTCCCAAGTTTCAGGTATCCCCATTTTGCTGATGGTTTTGGGACTTGAATAATAATCGTGGTAAGAATCTCATCGCTATCAATTACAGTTTTTCCAGGACTCACAAAAAAGTCGCGCAAAGGCAATCGTCTCTCAACAGAAATACTCTTAAGGATGACATCAGCATTTAAAGCAAGTAATGGTGGTGCGCTATCAGCACAGGGATTTGCGTTAACAAGATTCCCGCCAAGTGTTGCTCGATTACGGATTTGAACCGAACCCATTTGACGCGCCATTTCAGCAAGAATGGGGGCTTTTTGACGAAGGATTTCTGACTGTCGAAGTTCTGTGAAGGTAACATTCGCCCCAATATGGAGTTCTTCATCTACCTGTCTTATTCTTCTCATCTCGTCGATACGTTCTATCGAGAGAAATCCACACGGATCTTGCTCATTTCCGGCACTACTTCGTAACTCAATCAGCAGGTCAGTACCCCCAGCTAAAATACGCCAAGGAGTTGACGATTCACTTAGGATATTTAGAGCTTCGTGAAGATTCTTAGCCTGCCGAAATTGTGTTACTTTCATTCCTTTGCACCTTTATCCTTGCACAGCCAGGTACGTCTGAATTTTCTCTATCAGGGTATATATTTCATCAATCGTGTTATAGATATGAGGCGAAATCCGAATCCCGCCGAGTCGCTGAACGGTATAGATTTTATCTTCTCGCAGAGATGAGACCAACTTATCTGCTTCAGGGATTTCCAGATTCACAATTGGTCCTTGTAGATATTTATCTGTCGGTGATATGGATCGAATATCTTCTGAGTGTGCAAATTCGCGGATAAGATTGCATAGGTGGTCGACATGCGACCAGATGCGATCAACACCCAGGTCAAGAATGTACTCTAAAGACTTTCGCAACCCTTGATATCCAATCAAATTGATATTTCCCGAAATCGTGAATCTTCTTGCGTCATCTGCCAACTGCATCGGGTTTCCTGGAACAAAATTAAAAGGTTCTTTGACACTGAACCAGCTGATGTATGCGGGGGTGAAACGATCGATGTGCTTCTCTCGACAATAGAAAACACCAGTTCCCGATGGTGCCATAAGCCATTTAAACCCAGAGCAAGCCAAGAAATCCACTTCTACTTTTTCAACATCGATGGGTACTACTCCAGCAGACTGCACCGCGTCGACTACCAGGTACGCGTCCACCGAATGTGCAAGGTCCGATAAAGCTGACAAATCAAGCTTCAAACCATTTGTGAAAGAGACATGGCTCGTTGCTAACACTCTTGTATTTGCATCAACAAGCTGTTCTATCTCACCCACCGGATCTGAAGAGCCTAGAGTCGGGGCGATTCTTACCTCTATTCCATTACGCCTCAAGTTTAGCCAGGGGAATAAATTAGAAGGGAATTCAGCATTTGTGATGACAATATTATCCCCTTCTTGGACATCTATCATATTCGCAACGATGTTTAACCCTTCCGAAGTGCTTCCAACGAGCGCGACCTCACTCGGCTTTGCCCCAATCAGGTTCGAGAATTTTTCCTGGCAATCCTGAACTGTTTCTAATAGCAGTGGCCAATGATCAGTAATACCTTCGGAATAATACCGATCAATGAAGTCAACCATTGCGTTCGTTACAAAGACCGGGAGAGGAACTGCTCCAGCATTGTCTAAGAAGATCCAGTCTTTGGTTATCGGAAATTCATTACGAAGCTCTGCTATTTCCATAGTTGATATTCTCTATACAAGGATTGGGACAAACTCTTGCGTATGGGCATCGACAAGACCGAGATCAGTAATACCGACCTCCGGAACAGTAGGAAGGGTTAGAAAACCAAGATCCATAAACGGATCGTCGCGATCGCAACCCAATTTTGAAGTGGCATCAACTAATGAAGCAATCTTCGTGATTACTTGCTCATATGGCGCGTCGCTCATTAACCCAGCGAGGGGTAGCTCTAATTTCTCGAGCACCTTGTCTCCCTGCACAACCACTTGGCCGCCATTCATTGCCTTTATCTCTTTCAGTGCGAATAGAACTTCATCAATTGATGCGCCAAGTGCAACTACGTTGTGGTGATCATGAGCTATGGAAGACGCAATTGCGCCTTGCATCAATCCAAAACCGCGGACGAACGCAGTTGTCGCTGTCTCAGCATTTCCATATCTATTAATAACAACCAGATAATTGATACCCTTTTCAGTTGCCGCATGTACATACCCGTCGTAAACCGGTAAATCTTCGATAGTGATTTCATTACGAAGATTGTGGGGTTCTGTTTCAATTATCCGTGCACGCGCGGTTGATCCTGAAGACTTCAAATCCCGTTTAAGAAAATCTGCTGAGGTTGATCTAGGATATGAGATCGTGGAACAAAACCATTCTGGGTAATCGTATTCCGGGAGATCAATAACAAGTTCGCCACTTTGAGCTACAAGTTGTCCTTCAAAATAAACTTGCTTAGGTGGGAAATGATCTAGCTCCTCCACTAACAAGATATCTGCGTATCTACCTGCCGCAATTGCTCCAAATTCAAATTCCTTGTGGAAGTGTTCAGCACAATTAATCGTAGCCATTTGAATTGCTTCGATTGGATCTATTCCAGCTCCGATGGACAATCTAACGTTTTCATCCATATGGCCCATGTTTACAATGTCATTAATTTTCTTGTCATCATCGCAGAAGCTTAGACGGCGAGTACTTAAACCATATTTCTTTGTTGCTTCTAACAATGCAAGGAGATCTTTAGAGGTGGTACTCTCGCGCACTTGAATTGTTGTCATTCCATACCGAAGCCTATTGATTAGTTCTTCCGGCGTTGCACATCCATGGTCTTCCGCAATTCCAGCCGAAATATATGCATTTAATGTGCTTCCTGTTACGCCAGCGGAACAACCATTGACAATCAATCCACGACTCTGGTAATCCTGAAGCCGAAGCAAGTACTCGTCCCGCAAATGGGTTATTTTCGTAACATCGATTTCCCCAAGGCTTGCTGTTTCAGGCCACTCCAAGATCTCCAAGAGTGCATCTCTATCTAATACTCCTCCAGTTGATTCCATTCCCGGAGCTTGCGGGACACGAGAAGGGACCTGCAAATAAGCTCGAAAAGGACATTTTTTTACCGCATCCATAAAGACACGGATGCCCCGCAATCCAAGTACTGCACCTACTTCATGAGGATCCATGAATATGGTCGTAGTTCCGTGGGGCACCATAGCACGAGATAATTGGGCTGGTGAGACTAGGCTAGATTCGATGTGAGTGTGTCCGTCACAAAATCCAGGAACCGCAAATAGGCCCTCGCAGTCAACAACCTTTGATCCAAGCGGATCAATTTCACTTGCCAAACCCGCAATATACTTGCCAGCAATCGAAATGTCACTCTGGTAAATCTCGCCAGTGATGACATTCACAAGTGCACAATTCTTCAATACCAGGTCGGGGGGGATTTCACCCATAACAACTTTAACGACATGTTTCACGTCATCTACATTCATCACGGCCTCCTGATCAAGACTTCTTCAGCGAATGGCCAAGGAGAGTCCTCTCAAGGTTTAGTGGGATATCATCGCGTTCTTCACCAATAGCATTGCAGACTGCGTTAACAACTGCAGGAGCAACACCAACAGTAACCAACTCCGCGATCCCCTTCGCCCCAAATGGACCTGATGGTTCAAGAGCCTCAACTATATCTGCCCTCAGTTCACCGATGTCTGCCGCAGTTGGCAGGAGGTATCGGTCAAAGTTCAAATTGCTCAACCGGCCATTCTCCATTCCTACTTCTTCCAATAAAGCATAGCCGACACCCATAGCTGCGCCCCCATAGATTTGTCCAAGCACAGCATCTGGATTAATCGCCTTACCACAATCAACAACTACACTAAGGCGATCCAAGTTGACTTTACCGGTGGCCATATCAACCGTTACTTCCGCCACTTGTGCGCTATATCCATATGAATAATAAGCTTCTCCCTGACCAAGTTCACTATTCCACTCTAGCGGAGGAAGTTCGTAATGCACATGGCTGGATAATTCTTCGCCCAATTCCCGAGATTTGGATGCAATCTTTTCGAGTTCAAAGAGCTTAACTTGAGGTTTATCCTCTTCAATAATGCAACCATCAACCAGATCTATTTTAGATCCCGACAAGTCTGAAAACCCCTTAACCAAATTGATAATGTTCTTCTTCAACTCTTGAGCGGCTAAATAAACAGCCATCCCACCAACGTACGTAGATCGAGAAGCAACCGTCTTGTTCGATTCTGGACTTAAGACTGTGTCAACCCGCCGGACATGAATCTTGTCAGTAGGCACAGATAGCGCATCACTAATGATCTGGGTATAGGCTGTAAGTACACCTGTTCCCATGTCAGTGAGGCCAGTATCACAAGTAATGATGCCTTCATCACAAAGGCTAATTTTCGCATCAGCATAATCTCTGCCCTCGCCAGCCCCAAGACTTACACCACAATATGCCAATGCTATACCTCTACCTCTGACTAGCTTGCTGTATGCGCTCCGGGGAGGATTGGACTTATCTTTCCATGAGGAATACTCTGATAACTCAAGTACTCGATCGAAAGTTTGTTCAAGACCAACACTTTGCTTCAAGGTGTCCCCTGTGATTACAGTACTTCCCGATCTCAACATATTCTTGCGTCGAAGCTCAACAGGATCAATCTCGATGACTTTAGCGATTTTATCCATCTGCCGTTCAGCCGCGAATATGGCTTGAACCGCCCCAAACCCTCGCATCGATGCAGCTGGCACACTGTTGGTGTAATACACCTCTCCAATTACTTTGGCATTTGGAACTTCATACGGACCACAACCATGAGCTACACCTCTCCAGATGACAAATGGGCTTGTGGCGGCATAAGCTCCTCCATCTGCGAGCATCTGCATTTCCCATGCACAAATACGCCCATCCGAAGCAACTCCAGTACGATGATGAAGCTCCATGGCGTGACGCTTGTTACCTGTGAGGATCGATTCTTCTCTCGACAACAAGAGTTCAATTGGTCGATGAAGGATCCATGTCGCTAATGCAGCTTGTGCACTAAGCTGATAAATAAAATCATTCTTCCCCCCAAAAGACCCCCCAATTTCGGGCTGAATTATTCGCACTGTTTCAGGGGCAAGATTTATCGTTTGAGCCACAACCGATCGAACGGAAAAGGGATTTTGGCTTGGGGCAATGACAGTTAACAACCCTTGATCATCTACATATGCAATAACAACATCGGGCTCTAGTGCAGCATGCTCTTGCCAATCAACAGTATAGGTTCCTGTAACAATATGATCTGCCTCTTCAAAGCCCGTATTAATATCACCATGTTCAACGATATGTCGTTCAATGAGATTACCACTCTCATGAACCAAGCACGAATTATCTTGCATTGCTTCATGAAGTGAGTCAACAATGGGAAGCTCTTCATACTCAAGCGACACCATCGGTATCGCCCTCAATAGCTGACCTCGTGTTTCAGCGATGACAATTGCACACGGTTCTCCGATAAATCGAAGCCGATCATACGCAAGAATGGGATGATCCTCGTAAGGAGCCCCGTATTCAAGCTTCCCAGGAATGTCCTTTGCAGTTATCACTGCTACGATACCAGGCTGACTTAAAGCTATCTCGGAATCTATGTCGTGTAGAAGAGCATGTCTCACGGGACTTCGCACCAATCCTGCGTACAACATTCCTTCGAATTCCATGTCAGCAGTGTATTTAACATGGCCAGTTACCTTATCGAAGGCATCTATCCTTGGAACACTTTTACCAACGCTATTGGTCATTTATACCTTCCTGCCTTCTCACCCACGCGTCGGCACCACTCCATCGATTTCAGAAAGCTCTCTGGCATATTTCCTTGGACGGACAATGAAATCGCGTACTACGTCCTTCGGATTCACGGGAGCAATCAGCATGCCGTCCTTGACCACTTTGCTGCAGGCATATTCGACTTTTCCATCAACCTTAACGGCACAAGCCTTGCAAACACCAATTCTGCATGAGCAATCGAATGCCAATGTAGGATCAAGATGATCCTGAATAAAATGCAACGCATCCATAATACTCATCCCGATTTCAGCAGGAATAGTAAAAGTATCAATGTGGCATTCTTCTCCTGCCCCATCGCGCCTCTCTAGTTTGATGTTTATATTGTCAGCAGCCATGATGGTGTCCTTCCATTTCATTGTTCAGTTTCTGGGGCAGGCAATGATATGATGGTCATCTTTCCAGATTCACACCTTGTTATGTAGCGATGAGAAGCATCAGCTTGTTCATTTGAATCAGAGCGAAAATGAGCACCACAAGTCTTATCCCTCGAGAGAGCACTCATCGTAATGGCCTGGAGTACTATCAACATATTCTTCAATTCAATTGCTTTGATAAGTTCGATATTAAAAACGGGATCCTTTGTACGAATGCAAAGTGAATTCCCCACCTGGTCTTCCCAATCATGAATTTTAGACAAAGCCTGTTCTAAACCCTTCTTATTTCTTATTACTCCAACTTGATTCCAGGCGGTCTGCTGTAATGCACCTCGAACATTAAAAGTTGATACCCCTTCAGATCGGCTTATACCTTGTTCGATCTCATTGATCACAGCAATCACTTGATCGGCATTGATGTCAATTCGTTCAGAATGAGTGCAGTATTCTGCGGCAGCTGCGCCAGCGATCGCACCAAACACTTGTGTATCGGTTATTGCATTCCCGGATATTCGGTTCGCTCCATGCACGCCGCCAGTTACCTCTCCGGCTGCAAATAACCCGGGGACAGTCGTTGCCCCCCTTCCATCAATTCGGACCCCTCCCATAAAATAATGTGCCCCAGGAGCAATTTCAAAAGCTTTTTCCTTCGGATCAACACCAAAATCGGACAATTTGAATTCGCCAACTTTAAGACCTGGGAAATGATGTGCCTCAAATTGATCAATCAGGTTCATCGGTAGATGACTAAGGCTGAGGTACACACCACCGTGCTCTGAAGAACGTCCGGAAATAATCTCATCCATCATGCCAATGGATAAATAATCACGTGTTGAACGCTCCATCCTCTCAGGATCCCATCTTTCCATATACCTTTCACCAAGACTATTCAAGAGCCAACTCTGTAAAACACACATGTACTCATAAACAAAGGACATGTGCCCACGTAGTCCAGATGGCCAGACAATGGTGAACGGCGAGAATTGGACAAATTCCATATCAATTAGTTCTGCACCGGCGCGATACGCCATAGCCATACCATCACCAGTAAGTTCCTCTGGCCCTGAAGTAAGCCAGTAAATGCGAGAGCCACCGCCAGTAGCTAGAATTACCGCTTGCGCCTCAATTACAAAGAATTCTCCCGATGGGATAAAGAATGCAAGACAACCATTTACTCTACCTTCGGACACCAACAGTTCAATAGCGAGCGTGTCTTCAATAAGGGCAATATCCTTACAATGCATAGCACGGTGTAAACCTGACAATAATGCGGGGCCTGTCTTTCCTACCTCTCCGACCATTGCACTGCGAGGATAGCTATGACCGGGATATTGACCAAGACGTGTCCACTCGACGTTAAGAGACTTTAGGAAGGACAAACCATCTTCAGCGTTTTCAGCCAATGTCTGTGCTAATAAGGGGTCATTCAACCATTTCCCAGCCTCTAACGTATCGCGATAATGCTTGCGCCAATCATCGTCAGGATCACCAGGCAATCCCAACCTACAAGCAGAGTTACTATTTATGGCGTAGTCTCCAGGAATACACTGGGTTGCGCCCGATTTCCCAACTCTCCCTTTTGTTATGACGGCGACTTTTTTTCCCGCCTCTGATGCTGCCAATGCAGCACGGGCACCTGCACCCTCCGAACCTATTACTAATACATCCGTAAGCAATTTCCGAAGATCACGTACACTCTCATTTACATTTGGGAACTTCAAGATATTCATCCTTTTTTTCGAAGACCATATTGCAGATGAAATTATCCAGCATGCAATAGTAGAAATATCGATAAGGAGCTTATTGGGTCTTTAACTCTGTCTTGCATTACGGTGATCCCTTAATGATGATCTTCTGTCCTTGCCCTGACAATTCACGGTCACTTAATCGTTGTTCGTAGAAATGTTCATCAATATATTTAGTGATAATTAGGGAAAGGACGGGAGAATTCGTCCACACAGAGTTACAGCCATCGTCCATAGGGTAAGACACGAGTACTTCAGCATTGTCCCCAACTATCGTTAACCAATGACCACCAGTTCGCTCAGTAATTCCTTCACTGTCAAAATGCACGGCCACATCACATCCCTCAAATTCTGAACTTCCATACGAAAGGATGCGAGTCCTTACACCTCGGCCACTAGTCCTGCAGATCGGATCCCTCAATAAATCGAGGTCATGGCTGAAACCTGCAATATAGACTGTTGATGTTGCCTTTTCAATGGTTTCTTTAGCTTTTGTCAGGGCTGATTCAAACCCAGCAATAATCCAAATGAAATCCAAATCTTTTGCCATAAATGTATCTTGGATTTCATCGAATTTTTCCTCTAATTGCTTGATTGTCTCTTCCTTATTCGCACGCAAGTCATCTATCAACTCTGTCGGATCGATAGGTGTTATATACGGAACTTCATCGGCTGTTTGATACACGTATCCGCGCTCATAAAGCTTCTGAACGGCTGAATAGATTTTTGGAGAGGGAACCCCTGAAATTTTAGCTAACTCATATCGTGTGACAGGGTTCCTTTTCACAAGGGCTACATAAGCTCGTGCCTCATACGAACTCAAGCCCGCTTCTTTGAGTAAGGCAAGGATGCTTTTCTCGCTGTCCTTTCGCAATTGCATCTTCTCTCCTAATTAGCATTTTTCTAAGCAGCGAAAATCTTCACTGCATCACTGGCAAGACATGTAATTTCAAGTAAATAAAATCCTGAAGACTGTATTATCGCTGTATAGGTTCATCTTTTCTGTTGAGTTACTTCTAATACTTGCACCTTGATTGCGCCACTCTATGATTAAAAAAATGGCTATGTCCACGAGTGAAAGGTCATCGATGAAGGTATACGGATATATTAGGTAGCTTCCTCCGAGATCTCAGATCCAACCATAAGCAAGCCTAGTTTATCCAAAGTCGCTTCTTCTCGTTCAACAATTCCAACAATCTCGCCTTCGTACATGACAGCAATGCGGTCTGATAAAGCCAGGATTTCATCAAGATCTTCTGAGATCAACAATATTGCCATTCCTTGTTCTCGCCGATCTAAAAGGGTGGATCTGATGAACTCTGTTGCTCCGATATCCACTCCTCTGGTCGGTTGAGCTGCAATAAGGACTTTTGGATCTCCTGATAGCTCGCGTGCAAGTATCAGTTTCTGGATATTTCCACCCGACAGTGTCCTCAAAGGGGCTGTCATTGAGGCAGTTCTAACATCGTATTCTCGACACAAGTCTGTCGGGCGTTTCTTAACTATGTCCATACGCAGAACAATGCTACGTGAATATTCAGACGTGCCATGATCCTTCAAGATAAAGTTTTCATTTACCGATAAACCAGGGATTGTGGCTTCCTCTAGGCGGCCTTCGGGAATAACGGAGAGACCCAGATTGCGCAGCCTCATTGGCGACCAATTCGTTACTTCTCTTCCATCAATGTAGATTGATCCCTCACAACTTGGGCGGACCCCTGAAATCACTTCCAACAACTCACATTGCCCATTTCCAGATACACCAGCGATTCCCACAATCTCCCCCGAATGTACTTCTAGATTGATCTGCTTGATGGCGAAGTGCCCTCTATCTCCATGGGCAGAAATATCGCGAAGTTCCAGTCGGGTGTCACCAATATCACAATCAGCTCTTTCGAGGTTCATAAGGACATCTCGACCAACCATAGCCCTTGCTAGTTGCCTGACATCAGTTTCCTCGGGTAAAAATTCAGTGACAATCCTGCCGTGGCGCAGGACTGTAATCCGATCGGCAATCGCCATCACTTCTTTCAGCTTATGAGAGATAAAGACGATCGAATGTCCAATGCTTGCCATAGATCGAAGAGTCTTGAATAAATCCTCGACCTCATGAGGGGTCAGGACAGCTGTCGGTTCGTCCAGGATCAATACGTCTGCATCTCGATACAACGCTTTAATGATTTCAACGCGTTGTTGTTCTCCTACAGAGAGTTGCCAAATATAAGCATATGGATCAACTTTAATCCCATATTTCTTTGACAGCTCCGCAATTCGCTCGGCAGCCTGTGCAATATCAATCTTGAATGGGCTTGATTGGGGCAATCCAAGAACAACATTCTCGACGACAGTCATATCTCTCACGAGCATGAAGTGCTGGTGAATCATCCCAATGCCTTCATCAATAGCGTCACCAGGACAAGAGAATATTTTCTCTCGACCGTTTACACGTATTGTGCCTTCGTCATATTTGTATAATCCAAATAAGACCTTCATAAGCGTGGTTTTTCCTGCCCCGTTCTCACCAAGCAGGGCAAGGATCTCACCAGCTCGTATTTCAAGATCAATATGATCATTCGCCAAGACGCCTGGAAATGATTTCACAATTCCATTCAATTCGATTAGTTTGATACCAATATTTGCATAGTCAGACATCAGATTATCCATTTGCACTTACTACTCTCGCGACCTCGGTTGTATTCCCGATTTTCCTCATCTTCGCTAATCTTAATTCAGATACTATGTGATCCGGTCTGCCGGAATTCCTCCGGCAGACCGGTCTTTTATTCCTCTAGCTTACTCAAATGTTGGATCGATTGTTCCATCGATGATGCCCTGAATAGCTGCTTCCCCTGCAGCCAAGACTTCATCTGGCACATCGAAGCTCTCATTGAACAAAATTCTTAATCCGCCATTTTCGAGTGTGAGGTCATACCACAACCCTCCATACACACCGTTGGCGCGCTCTTCAAGAATATTCCTCACGATTACGGAATAATCATCGATGAGCCCTGCTACCACGATGTCAGGAGCCAATGAAGTACAATCCACCTCATTCCCGAACCATAGTACGCCATTTTCCTGTGCGACCGCGATGGATCCAACCATGATCTGGGAAGTGCCTGTCATGACATCGACACCTGCATCAACAAGGGTTTCAGCTGCCTGTGTTGCTAGAGTGATGTCATTCCAGTCTCCGGTGAACGAAATCAAAGGTGTAGCATCTGGATTTGTGTCCAGAATACCTTTCTCGAATCCTCCAAGGTAAAGGTGAGCCCCTCCAGCATCTACTGCGCCGACTGCACCAATAGCTCCCGTTTCGGAAAGCGTAGCTGCCATCACACCGATAACATAGCCTCCCTCATATGCAAGGGCACGGTATGCAAAAACATTGGGCAGTCCAAAAGTATCGGTCCCAGTTCCCCATGCGAAGGTCACATCCGGAAAGTCTGCGGCAACAGCGGGGACAAAGCTTTCCCAACCCGAACCATGTGCAAAGACAATGTCATAACCGCTTGCAGCATAGTCTCGCAAGGCAGCTTCAGCATCGACTGGGTTCCACATGTTCTCCGTGAAAGCCAGTTGCATCGCTTCCTCACCCCCCAATTCCTGCTGAACCTCACGAAGACCATCGACCAAAGATTGGGACCATCCCAAGTCTTCAGTGGTTGATGGAAGCACAGCGGCAACCATTAATGGTTCCTCTACCACAGGAGCTTCGACTTCTTCTTCCTCTTCCGTAGAAGGTTCTTCAACATCTACTTCTTCAGCGACCGGCTCCTCAACCTCACCAACTGGTTCTGTGCCTGTTCCACAACCTACAATCAGCAAGCTTACCAACAGCAAGATGATGAGAAATCTCTTTTCGTGTCGCATTTCCTCGCTCCTTTTGGACAACGAATTTGTTGCACTCCCGACTGGATAAATCTCCTTCTGCGTATTCTGCTCTCCTCCTTTCCTGTTCTCCTCCTTTCCAACGTCAATGCTCCTCGCGTTTGAATGGTTCGCCAAGGGCAGAAGGCTTGTGCCCTCGGATCAATGGCAGCGTCAGGACAATAATGGTCAAGAGGTACGGCAACATGACAGCCAGATCTGAGGGGATATTTACATCCAGCAACTGCATCCAGACTTGCGCTGAATTAACGAGACTAAAAAGAAACGCTCCAGCCAATACTCCCTGTAGTCTCCATCCCCCAAAATAGACAAGAGCTAGCGCAATGAAACCTATGCCATTCGTCATTCCTTCCTGAAATGATTTGACCATCACTAAGGAAAGATAGGCTCCCCCTAAGCCCGCTAAAGCACCTCCAACCAAGAGAGCCAGGTATCGGATACGTGCGACATTAATTCCTAACGAATCAGCCGCCTCAGGATTTTCTCCGACTGCACGAAGACTTAAACCGATTGGCGTCTTATTGATGATGTACCAACTGACGGGAAGAAGAAGGAATGCACCGTAAACTAGTGCATTGTGCTGGAAAAATACTTTGCCAAAGAAGGGTAGTTCGCTGAGAAGAGGAATTGATAATGGTTTGGGGCCACTAATAAAGACATATTCACCTAGACGAACTTTAAAAAATAGATTTGCGATTCCGGAACCCAACATCAATATGCCAATACCAGCGATCCCCTGGGAACCGCCCAATGTCACTGTAAATAAAGCCATCAGTGCCCCGAGGAGCATGCCACATAGTATTGCTGATAAGATTCCGAGAGGAATTGATTCAGTTTGAAGGACCATGTAGTACGACGCGAAGGCACCCAACAACATAATCCCATCTATCCCGAGGTTAAAGATCCCGGACCGCTCGACAAACACTTCGCCGATAGCTGGATAAAGATAAGGAGCGGAGAGACTTATCCCCGATGCTAAGATGAACGTTAGGACGTTAAATAATGTAAGCCCATCTGACATCTAAGATCACTTCCTTTACGTTTCCTCTAAAGTAACTTCAGATGTTGGTATTTTCTTCCTGCCAACCAGGACACTACGAGCTAGTACAAATAACAATACAAATCCATTTAACATTTCAACCATTGTGGACGGGATCTGAACGGCACGCTGCATAGCGTTTGCTCCAACTAACAAACCGCCGAACAGCACAGAGGAGACAATAGCCCCAAATGGATTGAGATCGGCAAACAGTGCAACGACAATTCCCGAAAATCCATATCCTCCTTCGATCCCGTCCATCATTCGATGGTGTACTCCCAGGATTTCGATTGCTCCCGCAAGTCCACATAAAGCTCCACTTATGGTTAATGCAAGTGCCGAGTAGACAGCCACATTGATGCCGGCGAATTTGCATGCCCGCTTTCCCGCCCCCACTGCACGCATGCGAAAACCGATTGTCGTTCTCCAGAGAAAGAAATACGCAAGTACTGTAATCACCAACGCTATGATCAAACCGCCATGTAGTCTCGTCGGAGGCATTAATCGGGGGAGATAGCTCTCAACCGGGATCGGAGGCGATTGTGCAATTCGTGTACCTTGTTCGATCTGAACTGGATCGATCATTGGGCCACGTAGCAAGTAATTCATGATCTGGATTGCTACATAGTTGAGCATCGTTGTACTGAGAATCTCATTTACTTCAAATCGCGCATGGAGGAACCCAGCAATCCCTCCCCAAATTGCACCTGCCACAAGCCCGGCCAGGAGTCCAAGAGTAATCAATACAACACTAGGCAAGTAATTCAACTGTAAAACCACGAATGTCGTAAACCCTGCACCGATGATCATCTGTCCAGGTCCACCGATATTGATCATATCGCTACGAAACGAGATGATTATTGCGATAGCAACAATAAGTAATGGAGTAGCCTTTACCAATGTGTCCGCTCGACTATAAGATGTTCCTACAATGCCCAAAATGAGCTCTTTATACGCGATGAGTGGATTTTGTCCGATGATCAATAGAACGATCGAGCCTGCAACAAATGCTCCCACAATTGCTATGAGCAGCGCAGCACTTGACTTGATCTTCCCCCCAGAGGCTTTCAACCGATCTACATTAATCCCTACTAATTTCTTATCTGGCATTTGAACAATCCCTGGCATTAAGCGATCTTCCGCTCATATTCGCAGTCGCTGTGAAATGAATATTGATACAAGAAAGGAACTCGGTTTCCTATTAGAATGATCCAAGGCCGTGAAAAGAAATCTCTTGCATAGTGTCTATTTCATCCACCATTCCCATCTGTTACTCGATTATCGTTAGTAGAGTCCTTCCTCTCATCTTCCAGATATTTCCTTCTTCTGGACAGCTTTTCACCGGTACGGTAATACTCTCCTTGAACTGCCATTTGGGCTTCGTTATCGAGTTCTTCACTCCATTTACCTAGAGAATATCCATACCAAGGGCTTTCTGGATTAAGTGGGGGTAAACCCAGTTCATTCCAGATTTCCCGAGCTCGTTCCATATACTCGCGTTTTGGGAGTGAAATTGGCGGAAACGCTTCTTTCAAAATTGCGTTACAAAGTAATGCAGAATCACTACCTCTCGGATAGAACAGAGGCTTGATTTGATCATTGATTTCATCGAATGGGGGGGCGTGTCCCTTCTCTAATCCAGTGATAACGGTCACGTCCTTCTCCGGGTTCATCCGATAACACATAGCCCAGAGAACAGCGTCAATATTTGTCGGGTCAATATCATCGTCCACAGCGACGATAATCTTGCCAAAGCCAGGCTGAAAGCTAGCCGCAGCATGCAAAGCTCGTGTGACATCCGATTCTGAGGGAGACTTCATTTGAATAATGATGAATTTATGCAAATTCGTGAGAGGCTCGTGCATCTCCACTCGTTTTACACACTCGATACGGCATGCTTCACGTAGATGATTCAGGAACCGCAGTTCGTATCCACTTTTCTTAATAATGCTGGATTCACTTGGGGCAACCTGGCTAATCCATGACGCGAGTATTGCGTCTTTACGAGTTGTGATCGCAGTCACCTGCAACAGCTGACTGAGGTGTCTCGGGTTCATGTATCCATGTGACTCCCCAAACGGACCTTCTGGCTCGACAAAATCTGTATGAATGTAACCTTCAATAATGATTTCAGCCTCGGCAGGCACTTCAAGTGGAACTGTGACGCAGCGAACGAGTCTGATTGGTGCGCCTACTAGCCCCCCCGAAATAGACAATTCATCCACACCATAAGGGATCTTCTGGACAGATGTGTAAGAAACTACAGGTGGAGCCCCAAGCACAATCGCAGCTGGCATGTGTTCATTCTTTTTTTGCCATTTTGTCCAATGGATGTAAATATGTTGTCCGGGATCTGAAGCATACATCCCTAATTTCGCACTGCCCTTTACTTGCCCCCTGTAATTACCCATATTCCGTATCCCTGTCTCAGGGTCCTTTGTGATGAAGTGCGAGCAAGTAGTGTATGGGGCGTTATCAAAGCCCGGGGTAGAAATCGGAATAGGCAGCAATCCTAGTCCACGATACTCACCTTTTAATTGCTCTTCAGAATAGACAACCTCTTGGCAAATGCCCTTTTTTACTACTTCGGGCTCAACTGGCTTCTCAAGAGCATTCCGCCATAGTTTTTCAATTTCAACTTGATTACGACATCGCATTCCAATCTCATATATTCGCCTTGAACCTGCCAATGCCCCGACGACGACTGGCATTTGATAGGAATGTCCTTTGCCGTCAACGACGTTATCGAAAAGGAATGCTTTACGTTCATCATCCGAAAGGCCACCGCGATATTGCCATCGTACGAGAGGATGAAGCTCGGTGTCTTTATTAATGGGGGTTTCAACTCTGAGGAGAAGACCTTCAGATTCTAGAGTCTCCAGGTGGTCATGAAGATCAGGGTAATCCCGGTTCACTTCACATCCCTCACCGATAATGGGGCGAATTGAGACCGACGTTTCTACCATCCATCACAAGGCATAACGACCCTAGTAGTTACTAAAGCATACGATATTTTCATTTCGAATGCAAGCAGAAGAATTTTCTGGGGGCTTTAGAAAAAGCTTATCGACCCATGTCAGATATGGTCACCTTCGAATCCTAAGAATATCGATTAACTCAACCTTGCGTTGAGTCATAAAATAGTTGTCTTAGAAAGAATCGAGATGGGTGCACACAATAGGAGTAATACTTAGAAGGATAAATGTGCAAGGTGAAACGAAGCGCAAAACAATAGGGGAGTATGGATTATTATTCATTCTGCATTATTCTTATTGTATGCTGTTCATGAAGTGGTAATTACAGGGAAGGGTTAGCTTGAAGAATATGAAAAAGCGAGTTGTGGTGGCAATCACTGGCGCATCTGGCTCCATTTACGGAATACGGGCTCTCGAAATGTTACGTGATCTTGATTTGGAGACCCACGTTATAATCAGTAAAGCTGCGGAGACAACAATACAAATCGAGACAGGTAGGAGTATCAACGAGATACAAGCACTCGCTGATGAGTACTATGATGAGATGAACTTATGTGCTCCAATTGCTTCTGGTTCCTTTCAGTTCTATGGTATGGTCGTCGCCCCTTGCTCCATCAAAACTCTCTCGGCAATCGCTAATTGCTACACTCAAAACCTAATTGCCCGCGCTGCAGATGTTTCCCTCAAAGAAGGCCGACATTTAATCCTTATGATCCGCGAAACCCCTCTCCACCGAGGGCATATACACATTCTCGATATGGCAGCACGTTCTGGGGCGATAATCTACCCTCCCGTACCGGCTCTTTATACAAAGGCACAGAGCATTGATGATATGGTCACAAATACAGTCGGACGAATGCTAAACAGGATAGGTATTGAAAATAGTAACTTTACGCCCTGGTCCTAATTATTCGGAACAGAAGATTCATGCTATTAAGTGACTGCACCTCTTGTCGTTTATCCATCACAGTCAGCCTGAGACGCAAAGCATCATGAGAGAATTCGATAAGATCAAGGGGATATCCGAACGAGCAAACACGCTATCTTTGGCAACAATAGATTTAGATGGATCACCAAGGGCAACACCCCTCTATTTTGCAATGAATCAGAAACTGCAATTCCTTTTCCTCTCAAGCAAAACGAGTCAGCACACAATGAACCTTAGTAGAGTAGCTGCTTGTTCTATTTGTGTTTATCCCGAAGCCAGTAACTGGAAAAATATCCAGGGCCTGCAAATGAAAGGTATTGCGGAAGTTGTTCCAAGCGAGGATTTAAGGAAAGGCATGCAAGTCTATGGAGAGAAGTTTCCCATCATTTCAATGTTGCATGAAATCGTCTCTTCGAGCATCCTCTTCCGGTTTTGCCCGACATGGATCCGCATCATCGATAATCGTATCGGCTTTAGTCATCATATAGAACTAGATTATCCATTTGACGAGTTCTGAAGCAGCTCAAGACTGCCATTGGCACTGTGTCCAATGGGTATGTCTCGGTCATACCCTCTTGCACGGCAAATTAACCATATATTGACCTACAATGCCATTACCGGAAAGAATCCAACGCTACATTTTAGTGCACACAAACAGACTCTCTTCTTTCAAGATTCGCGTATAGGATGTCGTTGTTGCCGCGACTTGGATTGGCATCAAGCGACCAAGATCACTTTCCCGATTTCCTTTATTGTCAAATCTGAAGAACACCATTTAAAAAAGAATTACCAACCTAAGTTTTACCTACTGCGAGATCATCAATTACGGATATTTGATTCAATCTAGTTAATATTACGTTATAGGAATACGCCTTCGAAGATAATTGTGAGATAACAAAATCCTCCGCCCCAGACACCCCCAGCGTGCAGTCTAGAGGTAATACTGTATGGTAATGTCGCACATGAAAACCTAGTACAGCATGGTAAACACACACATTGGAAGTCACACCTGTCACGACAACAGTATGGGTTTCGGGATGGATGTCAAATTGATCAAGCACTGAATCCAGAGTCGTTCCATAGAAGCAATCATGCGTTTGTTTGTCCACAACGATTTCTCCTCGTCGTGGAGTTAATTCCTCAACAATGACAGGACCATTGGTGCCATCCATCAGATAGTGGCCCTGACCGAACCGCGTGAACATAGGATTGTCTGGGTACCGTACTGACCGGACAAAGATAACGAAAACACCCTTTTCTCTGCATGTGCTTAGTATGTATTCATTATTATGAATTACGGCTTCGACCTCAGGTCCTATGTAGTATTTCCCCCATGGTTTGCAGAATTCATTTTCCATGTCAACAATAACAAGTGCCGTATTCTGAGCCTTAAGGACCATATCCTTCATCTTGAAGGCCTTTCTCAAACACCTGATATTTCAGGAAATTCATTGAAGGATCGATCAATTTATAGCACCCGAGATACGCTCTTTTGTGATAGGAAGCTCCGAAATCCGCAACCCGATTGCGTTGTTGATAGCATTTGCAATTGCAGCTGCCACGGGAATCATTGGCAACTCACCGATACCCTTTGCTCCATAGGGACCTACAGTTCCAGGGGTCTCGATCAACTCGACTTCAATCGGAGGGATATCCTTACTACGAGGCACTTTATATTTCGCTAACCTAAGTGTCTCGGGGATTCCGGAGAGAAACCGGAAGTCTTCCATTAAAGCAAAACCCAATCCCATTACTACTCCCCCTTCTACTTGCACCTGGACATTGATCGGATTGATCGCAAAACCAACATCCTGAATCAACTTAATCGAACAGACCTCTACTTCACAAGTCTTCTTGTTTATTTCCACCTCAACATACGCGCCCGTATACGTAATGTCTACTGCCGACACACGCGTCTTGCCATCTTCAAGTAAGTCTCCTGGAATGGGTGCTTTAGAATATCCCTGAGCAGATAAGGGCTCAGTATCTCTGCGTTCACGTGCAATCATCGCAAGCGAGAATTTCAATTCCTCACTTTCTCCGATAACATTGCCATCTTTCCAAGTTAGCTTGTGCGGGTCTACATCGAAGATCTTGGCAGCTTCCGTAATTACCACTTCTCGAAAATGCCTTGCTCCATCAACCACAGCCTGCCCAACCATCAAAGTAGCTCTTGAACCCTCAGTAGAACATGAATCCAAATGATCATCCGTATCGCCAATAGTGACACGGATATTTGACATGTCGATGCCCAGTTCTTCAGCCAAGATTTGGGAAAATGCAGTGAATGCACCCTGCCCCATTTCAATACACCCGAGCTTCAATTGAATTGTTCCGTCATCGCCAAGTTCCACACAAGTACGAGCAATATTATCATCACCGCCACTATACCCAACGCTCTTGTAGCAGAAAGCAATCCCCCGCCCCTTTGTTTTAATTGAAGTTGAGGTTCCCTTTTCCTGATCTGTAGTTTCCAATCTATCGAGAATATCGAAGGTTGGGATTTCGCATTCGATAATCTCTCCCCCAGGCAATCTGGATCCTTTGTGCAGCGTGTTTCGCCTTCGAATTTCAGTCGGTGTGAGGCCCAGCTTTAATGCCAGATCATCCATCATCGCCTCGTGTGCAAGTGCGACCTGTGGAATTCCAAAACCTCTTTGAGCACCTGATGGCACTTGATGTGTTCGGTAGGCGTATCCTTGTACAGAGTAGTTAGGCACTTCATATGGACCTGTCGCACCCCGACAGGCAACACTCAGAACTGCGATACTCGAGGTCTCAAAAGCACCTGCATCAGCATGGATTTCAATATCCATTGCTTGTACTCGGCCATTTGAATCAGCACCAACTCGATAGTGCATAAGCATAGGATGACGTTTTGTTGTGGAAAGGAATGTTTCTTCTCGATCCAAGACCATCTTCACCGGTCTTTGAAGCTTCTCCGCTGCTAACGCAACATAGATATGCACAGAGGCTTCGACTTTCCCTCCAAACCCCCCTCCACACTGTGTTTGAAGTATACGCACAGAATTCAATGGATAGGCTAAACATTCAGCTATTTGCCTTTGCATACCGTACGGATACTGACATGCAGAGTGAATAGTAATAGTTCCATCATTGACTTCGGCGATTGCAGAGGGTGGTTCTAGAAATAGAGGATCAGTACGCTGAGTTTGAAAAGTGCCCTCAACAATTACGGCACAATCTGAAAATGCATGTTTAAGATCTCCTCCTTCCCGAATATCAACATGATGTATTAGATATTCATCATTCGCCGTTCGTTGAGCTTCTTCTATAGAGAGTACCGAAGGCAACTCTTGATATTCGACATTGACATCGCGAATAGCTTCACGAGCCATGGCATCCGTGTCAGCAACAATCAATGCAACTGGCTGTCCGTAATAATCAACTGTAGTGTCAGCAAGGATCGGTTGATCGATCTTGCTTTTTCCGAATGCATTTACTCCCTTGATGTCCTCCGAAGTAAGAACAGCCAACACTCCTGGACGGGATAGTGCCTTCGTGGCATCTACGGAAATAAGCCTGGCGTGTGGATGCTTGCTCCTAACCAGTGCAGCATGAACCATCCCGGGAAAATGCATGTCATCAGCAAAAATCGCTTGCCCCTTCGCTTTCAGTTCCCCATCAACTTTTACTGCACTTCTTCCGATATATTTGTAAGGTTTATCAATCCCTTTTTCATCAATCCTCTTAGTCACAGGCAATCCGGCAACATGTTGTATAGCTCGGATTATTGGCAGATAACCTGTACATCGACATAGAACAGGCTGGATTGCACGACGTATCTCTGTTTCAGAAGGTTTATCAATTTCACGTAATAATGCGACAGATCTAAGTAGCATGGCAGGGGTACAGAAACCACAACCTACTGCTCCCTCACGAAGGAACGCATCCTTGAGAGCATGATAGAGATCATCATCAGACAATCCTTCGATCGTTGTAATCGATTTGCCTTCGAGTTTTCCTACCTCTAGTCTGCACGATTGCTGAGGATGTCCATCCACTAATACAGTGCATGTACCACAAACACCTTCATCGCAACCTCTCTTCGTACCGGTCAATCGAAGGTGATCCCGCAAGACATCGATCAGCAATTCTGATGGGCATACCTTTAATGAATAGGTAGATCCATTGATCTCCAACAATACTCTTCTTACTTCTTCAGCGTGGGAGCTGGGTTCGCTTCTATCATCTATCTGGGACATGACTATCCTCGTATACTCCAATTCGGTGAATTGATATCAAATTCTGATTTGTCAATGATTGAATACACATTGGATATATTCACTAGTAACCGACCCCAATTATTGGAGTATCCATTTTCTCAATCAATGAAGCAAGTCAATATTGATTGAGAAGTGTGACCTTGTGAACAATGCCAAACTCACACTAATACTGGCAATCTGAGAGATTTGTCCTAAAGGATAAATTGGGAAATACATCCTGGCAGGAATCGTTGGATCCGTCCAAGTAAATTGCAGTATTGGTGATCCCATATTCGCTCATCTCATATGATTACCGGACTAGTTATCCTCTGGTTGAAAATGCATCCTCATTTTTCGTCGTAACTGTTCTAAGAATGACCACCCACCGATTCTATAAACTATACCGATGCGCGTCGCGTAACAGCCAAAAACATCTGCCAGAAGATGACAGAGACGCACTTTATGCGTCAGCAGCGGTCAGTTCTATGATCACATAATACGGTGCAAGGATCCCCAATCAGTCATGAGCCTGAGCCATTGGCTATGCTGCCGTTCCCATTCATGCCACTAGCATAGGCTTCCTCAACAGAATCATCCGCCAACTCGGCATAGATCATGGTGGTTGTGATCGAAGAATGCCCCATCGTCTTCTGCAAAGCCGGCAAGGGCATCACCATCGCAGCCTTGCGTCCATACGTATGCCGCATCATATGCGGGGAGACATGAACGCCCGACCGCCAACTCAACCGCTTGAAGAGTTCTGCATAGCCAGAATCTTGAAGACGCTCACCTCTCCTGGTTTGAAAGACAGGTGCCGTCGGCGTCTTGCGTTCTTCGTCCAGGCTATCCCGATAGAGCTTCAGCCAATGCCAGCTTTTCGCCGTAAAGTAGCTACGACGCTGCTTCTGACCTTTTCCATTTCGGACCACGACCCTCCCTACTTGTCGTTCGTTATTCCATTGAAGATCGCCCCAATTCAATGCCGTAATCTCCATACGGCGAAGGCCTGAATCCAGCAACAATCGAACGATCGCCCGATCACGATCTGTGAGACAGGCACCCATCACGGCATCGATCTCCTGTTGGGTTTTGAGATATTTGGGAGGTTTCTTGGGACGACGTGGTATGGGCATCTCAAGTTCTTGAAGGAGCATGCCTTCTTTTTGGGCAAAGTTAAAGAACGCCTTTAGACTGCGGGCATACTTATGAACGGTATAAGGAGCCAGGTTGCGCTGCTTCAGGTAGGCCAGAAAAGCTCGTAGGTCTACGTTGGAAATGGTTCTAGGCGAGACCCCCTCCTCCAAACACCATTCCAGGAATTCACCAAGAGTCTGATCGTAGGTATCGATCGTCCTCCAGGTGCATCCGGTCACCACTCTGGCGTTGCGAAAAGCTTTGTAGATGGGGTTGAACTCTTGAGGTACAGACTGCCTGGCGAAACCAAACATGGTCGGAACATCCCTTTCCTTCCGCATTTGGTGCGCCTTCTTGGGGCGCGGGGATCATCCTATGGGGTACGTCTCACGCAATTTCCATACTCGCTCACTCCCCGCGAAGCAGCCTTGCGTGAGACCTGTTTGATGTTCTGGCGCCCCTGCCGCGACTCGAACGCGGAACCGTCGGATTAGAAGTTTCTCCGACACGAATGCTGTTTTCCGGCCGCCGGACGAGCTTCTCGAACCAGTCCGTCCGACAGGCTTACACCCGGTCCGTTGGACTTATCCTTCTCCTTGAGTCAACACCCTTCCTGGATTATCTCATTTCACAAAAGGGCTTGAGACGACCCTTCGTTGTTTGGATTCTATCAGCTCTTACAAGCGCTGCATGTTAGTTGATGATT
>Ga0272443_10001278_pt1 | contig 38125 bp, 28 predicted proteins | sample SSMAcet12_FD_193581 | JGI IMG/M metagenome (GOLD analysis project Ga0272443, IMG submission 193581) | Marine sediment archaeal communities from Little Sippewissett salt marsh, Falmouth, MA, United States - SSM-Acet-12 | ecosystem: Environmental > Aquatic > Marine > Wetlands > Sediment ...
ACCAGTCCAGACCGATGGTCGAAGCCTGTGGCAGGGCCTGGGCGACATCACCCGAAAACTCACTGAAATATCCCTCGAAAGTATCAAACTGAATTTGCGCAAACACCCCGCCTGCCAGAAGCAGGAACACTATCCCAACAACAACTGCTTTATAGTTGATTTTTCTCATTGAAAACCTCCTGAGCTCTGTATATCTACCTTACATGATAGCTCATACAAAATTGATTATCATGCGTTCAATCAGATTTTTTCATATTTATCCCAAAAACCTCTAATACAAGCAGTATTCCGCCGGCCGCAGACGAATCGCACAGTACACAGAATTCTCATCAGAGACTATTGCTTTCTACCGGGAGAGGCACTATCATAAGTTCACTGACCGTTGGTCAGTAAATAACTGCAAGTCATCACTACATCGGCAGGTCTTCAATGGGAATCAGGGAACGGAGGGAAAGAGAAAGGGAGCAGCGTCGGGAATCCATCGTCGCAGCAGCTAAGAAAGTATTCCTGCAGAAGGGCATCGAGAACACCACCATGGTCGACATCGCCCGGGAAGCCGAACTCAGCAAGGCGGCGCTCTATCTCTACTTCAACAGCAAAGAAGAACTCACCTTCGAAATGCTCTACCTTTCTTTTATCAGGATCGATCAGCTCATTGAAGCGGCCGCCCGGAAGGGCGGGAACGGCTATGAAAGACTCCGGCATGCTGAGGAAGACTTCAAAAAGTTCTACCGGGAACAGCCCGAATATATCTTCTTCACCTTCATACTCGAACGTCACGCCGACTCCATATCCCGGGAACGGCCGGCCACCGTGAAATGTATGCGCCTTATAGATAAGATCCAGCGGCGGATAATGGACCTGCTCGAGAAGGGAATCGAGGACGGCTCTGTCCGGCCCGAACTGGATGCCGAGAAGACCGCCGTACTGTTTCTCCACATCGTGCCGATCTTCATGCAGCGGGTCTCGACGATGCATAAAATTCTCGGAAAGCACAGTATCTACGAACCTGACGAACTGGTGGAGGAGATGTTTACCGTCTTTCTCAATTCACTGCACTGAGGTGCAGAGGGAGCACAGGATGCGCATAGTGTACCGACATCCCTGGATTAACATCATCGTGATCATATTCATAAGCCTCTTTTTTGCCGTGCAGATTCCGAACACGACTCTGGACAACGATGTCATGAACTTCATACCCGAAGAGCACCCGGAAGCAAAGGCTTACAAACGCACCAGCGACCTCTTCGGCAGCAGGATGATCCTGGGGGCAGGAATAGAGTTCACCGATTCCACAATCTTCGCACCAGACCACACCGATCTCATTCGCCGTCTCACCGGGCAGTTCGAACAGCTCGACCACGTCGAATCCGTACTCTCCCTCTCCAACACCGACTACATCGAAGGAACCCCGGAGGGAATGACGGTGAACCCGCTTATCGGTGAAGACTATCTGGGAACCGCTCAGGATATCCGCGAACTGAAGCTGCGCCTGTCCGACTGGCCGATCTACCGGAATGTACTCTACTCCGGTGATTTTACCGCCGCTCAGATTCTGGTTACCTTCGAGGAAGATCTCGAAGCCGAACAGCGGGAGGAACTGTATTTCAGCATCAAGGAGGTCCTCGATGCGGAAAAAAAAGTCTCCTTCCGCTATTACCTCGCCGGCAATCCGGCCATTACCGTCCTGGTCACCGACAACATGAAGGCCGACCTGGTAACCCTGATTCCTATGGTGGTCGTAGCTGTTCTTGCGGCATTGTACATCTCCTTCCGCAGGATAGGAGGAGTCCTGATCTCCATGCTCACGGTCCTGTTGAGCACGATCTGGACCGTTGGCGCCATGGCACTCCTGCGCGTACCGCTGTCCATGGTGGCAACTGTCATCCCGGTCCTGATGATTGCCGTCGGCAGCGCCTACGGCATCCACATCATCAGCCACTATTACGACGAGATCGACCTCCATCCCGACGGAGCCGATCCCGAAACACACCGGGATATCATCTTCCGCACCATGCACAAAATCGGCCGTCCGGTGTTCCTTGCAGGGCTCACCACCATCGCAGGGTTCGGCGCGCTGTCGACCAGCCGGGTGATACCCATGCGGAACTTCGGCATCTTCACCGCCTTCGGGGTGCTGGCAGCCGTCATCGTAGCGCTGATATTCATCCCCTCGCTGCTGCTGGTAGGAAAGCGAGCACTGCAAGCCGCCGGGACAGGGAGAGCAGAGGCGTCTCCGCGCGCCGCAGACCACAAGATCGTGCTCGCCATTTATCACTTCTTCAGCCGGCATAAAATGAATATCCTTCTGCTTGCTGTTCTGATAGCAGGTCTCGGAATCCTGGGCACATCGAAGGTCATCCGCGACAATGCTATCATCGAGTATTTCAAGGAACAGACCGAAATCCGGCAGGCCGACCGTTTTCTCCGGGAAAAATTCGCCGGCACCGAATTTTTCGACATAGTAGTCAGAGGCGAAAAAAAAGGAGACCTGACGCACCCCGAGATTCTCAAGACCATGGACAATATGGCTGCCTACCTGGAAAAAGAGTTCGCACAGGTCGCGAGGGTCAACTCCTTCACCGATCTGATCAAACGAATGAACCAGGTGATGAATTACCCCCCCGCTCCGCCAGTTATGACGTCTGCATCGACAACACAAGTATCAACGGCTCAGGAAAGCTCCGCCGCCGCGGCAGCTCCCGACAGCCCGGAAAGCCCCGCCGCCCCGGAAAAATCCGGCTCCGGCTCCGAAGGTTTCTCCAGCTTTTTCGAAACCGAGGACAATTTCGGAGGAAGCTTTGACGAGGGCTTCGAAGAGGGCTTCAGCGTCCAGGCCGACACCTCCCGGGGAACTCAATACACCGACCAGTTCGACAGCGGTCATGTCAGCATCAATCAACCAGGCAGCGCTACTCAATTGAACAACACTACTCAACCAGGCAGCGCCTTAGACTGGCAGCGGAATCTGCAGCCGGTGGATTTCTCACAGGAGTTCACCTACGGAGAATTTGTCCTGCTGATGAACGAAATCTATGCCGACACCGGCTATCATGATCTGTCCGCCGGCGAGCTCATCGAAGCGCTCAAGAGAAGAACCAACTACCGGGGAGCAGCCTACTATGAGGTCCCCTACGATCCGGAAAAATACCCGGCCGTGAAACGGGAGGAGCTGAGGAACCTCATCTCCCAGTACCTGCTCCTCTACTCCGGCAGCATGGATGAGTGGGCAGACGACGCAATTGAACCCCGGCAGGTGCGAATGAACGTGCAGCTCACCACCACCGGCTCCCGCGAGACGGTTCCCATCATCGAGGCAGCCTATGACTATGCCGGAAAAAACTTTCCCGCCGGATACACAGCAGAGATAACCGGATCCGCTCTGGTAAAAAATGCCCTCACTGATCTCCTCATCGATGCCCAGACCAGAAGCATTCTGATATCCCTGAGCCTGGTTTTTCTCATCGTATCCATCAACTTCCGCTCCCTGATCGCCGGTCTGTTCGGCATCGTTCCCATGGGTTTCGCCATTCTGATCAACTTCGCTGTGATGGGCTACTTCGGCATCAAGCTGGACATCAGCACCGCCATGGTGGCCTCGGTAGCCATCGGAATCGGCATCGACTACACCATTCACTTCATGTCCAACTATCACTACGAACGTCTGCGCAGCGACGACATCGAAACCGTCAGCATCAACACGCTTCGCACCACCGGCAAGGCCATCACATTCAATGCCTTCGCCGTAGCAGCAGGCTTTCTGGTGCTGATTTTTTCCCAGTTCAATCCCCTCATGTATCTCGGGATGCTCATCGCCCTCACCATGTTCACCTCCTCTCTCGGAGCAATGACGCTTCTACCAGTGCTGCTGAATATATTCCGGCCCCGGTTCATTTCAAAAAAAATTAAAAGTGACCGTATTGGAGGATAATTATGTCCGCATTTGCAAAGGTAAAGAAAAATATCAGCCGGCGCATCCGTTTCCGGCTCTGCTTAGTGGTTTTCCTGCTGCTTGCCTCGGGGTTGTGGGCTGTCGACACAGCCCTTGACGGCAGCACGATCATCGAGAACGCCTACAACCTGCCCACCGGCGAGACCTCTCATTCCCTCGTTGAAATGAAACTGATCGATGAAGATGGAGAAGTCCACAGCCGGGTAGTGGAAAACTGGAGCATGGAATCAGCCGCCGGCACGGAAAGTAGCGTCATTGTCTTTCATTCACCAGCCACCGTGAAGGACACCAGGTTTTTATCCATCGAAAACACCAACCGCGACGATGATCAGTGGATCTACCTTCCCGGCCTCGGCAGGGTCAGGCGGATCGCGGCATCCGAAGGCGATTCATCATTCATGGGAACCGACTTCACTTACAACGACATGCAGAGCAGGGAAGTCTACGAGGACAAGCACACCCTTCTGCGGGAGGAACGCCTCGGGGAGTGGGACTGCTACATCGTAGAATCAGTTCCGAAGGACCCCTCGAGCACTCAATACTCCAGGCGTATCCAGTGGATTGTAAAAGATACCTGGATGCCAGTAAAAAACGAACTCTACGACAAAAACGGCACGCTGATGAAAGTGCTCACTGTCCGCCGACTCGAACGGGTCCAGGGGTTCTGGACCGCCATCGACACCACCATGGAAAATGTGCAGACCGGTCACTCCACCGAACTCAACATCAAGAAACTCGTCTACGACCAGGACCTACCTGAGAACATGTTCACCGTCAATTTTCTCAGAACAGGAAGGCCGTGATGAAAAAAAATCAGCAGCACAAAAGCTCATACCTGCCTGATATAAAATCGAAGCAGCGTACACAGCCGGTCGGATGGATCAGTCTGTTCTTATTTCTCTGTTTTTTGATAATCGCCGGGCCGGCATTCGCTGATGAAGACGACGGTTCGTTTTCTTTTGTCGCCGAAGATGCAGCCTGGAATGACCAGGAGCAGGATATAGATGCAGATAGCGGCGGGTTTGATGACGCTGCCGGATTTTCTATCTCTGAATCTGAATTCTCAGGGGACAGCGGAGCCTCCCGCCTCGAGTGGGAAGGTGATGTAGGGGCAATAATCAGGGCTTATGCCGATTACGATGCTCCCGCCGGCGGCACCGTCTCCGCGTATCCCACGGTTGGACTGAATCTCACCTACACCGGGGACAACTCAGAAGCCGCAGCTGAACTCCGCTTCAACCGGAACTGGAATTACGATACACCAAGTCTTCAGCAGGATCTCGCTCCGCAGAACATATCCTGGTACCTCCAGCGGATGATCGAAAAGGCCTACCTGCGGCTTTTTTACGATAATTTCGACCTCCAGGTCGGTTATTTCAAGGAAGTCTGGGGAACCGGCGACCAGTCGCATGTGGTAGACCCCCTCAACCCATTCGACTATTACGACTTTGTCAATAACGACTACATCGACCGTAAAGTCTCGGAGTTCATGTGTAAAGTTGATGTGCCCCTCGGCTTGATGGGGCTCCTCGAACTGGTGTACGTACCGGTCTTTACCCCCGATTCATCGCCCCTCACCGGGAAGTGGATGCCGAAGAGTTTGCAGGATATCTCCGACGCCCTCCAGGCAGTCCCACCGGCCGAGCTTGTCCGCCCCGATACCAGGACCCTCAGCGACGGTCAGTATGCTGCAAGGCTGTCCTGGACTCTCGGGGGCCTCGACATCGCCGGGACCTACTATTATGGGTTCGTGCGGGCTCCGTATGTTGAAATCACAGCCTCCGGTCCATTACCAGCAGATTTTGATAAAATATCTCTATCTTACGACCGGCTCCACATCTTCGGCCTCGACGCGGCAGTCGTACTGGCCGGCTTCAACCTGCGCGGTGAAGCCGCCTACTACATGGGTGAAGACTTCGAAGGCTCAGACGATCTGCGCGAGAACAATCACAGTATTCAGTATGTGGCCGGATTCGACCGCAACCTGCCACTCGGCAACCTCAATCTGAATGTTCAGACAATCGGGGCTTATTTTATCAACGAATCCGAAGATCCCACCCGGAATATCGTCAGTGCCGCCCTGACCGACAGCTGGAACAACGACCGGATACGACCGGAAGTTTCCGCCTCGTACGGAGTGGAGGACGAAGACTGGATGATCCGCCCGAACCTGAACTTTACATTGGTCGATGATATGACACTGGAGATAGAATATGCCATCTTCTTCGGTGATGAAGCGGGCCGTTTCGGTCAGTTTGATGAGAATGATTATTTAGAGATTCGTTTTTCCCACTCGTTTTTCTAGTTTGTCAAACAATGGTGTTAATTCTCATACAAATACCTATAAGCAATAAATTTGCATTATCTACATATTTCTCCTAAGATTTAATCGAAATATAAATTTTACTTGTAATGAATTGGTTTGGTTATTAACACCAATTTTATGCAAACTGGAGACACAGTATGAATTACAGACCTGACAATTCCCGTTACGAAACCATGATATACAATCGCTGCGGTCGAAGCGGATTGAAACTGCCGGCGATATCACTCGGGCTCTGGCACAACTTCGGCGGAGTCGATGCCCTTGAAAACGCACGAAAAATGTTGCACCGATCCTTCGATCTGGGGATAACTCATTTTGATCTGGCAAATAATTATGGACCACCTCCAGGATCTGCCGAAGAAAACTTTGGAAAGATACTGCGCCAGGATTTTTCCAAATACAGAGATGAACTGATTATCAGCACAAAAGCGGGATATGACATGTGGCTAGGCCCTTACGGCAACTGGGGATCAAGAAAATACCTTCTCGCAAGCCTGGATCAGAGCCTTAAACGTATGGGGCTTGACTATGTCGATATTTTTTATAGTCATCGATTCGATCCGGAAACTCCGCTCGAAGAGACGATGAGTGCTCTTGATACAGCCGTTAAACAAGGCAAAGCACTGTACGCCGGTATCTCCTCCTACTCAGCTAAAAAAACTGCAGAGGCCTCAGATATCCTGAGAAAGATGGGGACCCCCATATTGATCCATCAGCCATCTTACTCAATGCTGAATCGCTGGATAGAGGAAAAACTTCTCAGGACACTTGAAAAAGAGGGAATCGGATGCATTACCTTTTCCCCGCTGGCTCAGGGAATGCTATCGGACAAATATCTCAAAGGAATTCCGGAAGACTCTCGGGCTGGAAAAGCCGGCACCTTTTTGAATACAAAATTAATAACAGAAGAAAACCTCGAGCGGATCCGTGCACTCAATGAAATTGCAAAACGCCGTGGACAATCCCTTGCCCAAATGGCATTGGTCTGGAACCTCCGCCAGCCACAGGTAACATCGGTGCTCATCGGAGCAAGCAGCGTTCAGCAGATAGAGGAAAACGTTGATGCGCTGCAGAAAATTCACTTCTCGGCTGATGAATTGCGTGAAATTGATACCTATGCCGTTGAGGGAGATATCAATCTTTGGGCCAACTCCAGTAATGCAGGTTGAAATAAGACTATGACATATCCATTAAGAAAAATCTGGCGCCCCTGGATCTTCCAGGGTCATAACAGGAAAGATCACTATTTCGAAGGATGGTATTACAAATTGGTTGATCCCAAGCGCCAGTTTGTTCTTGCTGTAATTCCTGGTATTGCTTTGAATGAAAAAGCGAATGATTCTCATGCGTTTATACAAGTCTTCAACAGTGCATCGAATTCTCCGCAGTATCACCGGTATTCTCTGGACTCTTTTCAAGCTTCCAGAAATCTACTGGAGGTTACAATAGGTGATAACAGATTTACCTATGACTCAGTACACTTGAATATCGATACAGGTGTAGGAAAAATCAGAGGTAACATTTCTCTGTTGGATAAAAAGCCCTGGCCGGTAAAAGCAATGAAGCCGGGTTTCATGGGATGGTATGCTTTTGTTCCCTTCATGCAGTGTTATCACGGAATAGTGAGCTTTGACCATGCTCTTTCTGGTACCATGATTGTTGATGATCAGGAAATCAATTTTACCAATGGCAGAGGGTACACCGAAAAGGACTGGGGCACCTCATTTCCACGCGCATGGGTGTGGATGCAGACGAACCACTTTGCGGAAGAAGACATCTCTTTTATGTGCTCTGTTGCAACGATTCCCTGGCTTGGAAACTTTTTTACCGGTTTTGGAGCTGGATTTTGGTACCGCGGGGATTTTATTCCATTCACGAAATGGAACGGTACGAAACTGACAAACCTGCAAATTAATCCCGGGCGGGTGAGTTTTTCACTGATACATGCACGATCTAAAATCGATGTCGCTGCTACAGGCGAGGATGCAGGAGAACTCCGTTCACCTGTTTTCGGCGAGATGGCAGGAAAAGTACTCGAAAGCTTGAAGGGCGAGATCAGTATCAACTATTCGGTGTTAGATGCCGGCCGATGGATATCGGTATTTTCCGGTACCGGTACAAACGGTGGACTTGAGATAATGGGAGATCCAGAGGAGTTGGTAAAAGGGATTTAACAGTTTGTCGAAGAATGGTGTTTTTTATTGATTAATCTGATGTCAAATAATGAATTACTACACTAACCCATATTTCTGTCTTTCAAGTCTCCACTATTTATGTGGAGACATTGAAATAACATTGTTATTAACACCATGTTTCGAATGACTAGGAAGTTCTGATACCTTAATTCCCTGGGCATCCAAAAACGCCTTCGTAAAAAACGTCCCTTCCTGACATGTCAGCTTTCCGCCGCATTCGCACTCCCCGCACAATCCGACACCGCAGTGTGTGGCAGTCTCAACCGAAAGATATATGTCCTCCGGATCAGTCCCGTTCGCTTCCGCTATCTCCACCGCCCTTCGCATGTAGTCGGGAGGACCGATCGTGTACAGCGCCCAGGAAGTCTCATTTTCATTATCGCCGTGAAAAATAGCAGCCCTTTCGCCGGGCTGTCCAGTTTCATTTTCACTCGAACGGCCATTCTCTATCTCACGCTGCCACTCATAGATAGCCCGAGCCGGTTCCCCATCGTCGGGAATTACATGGAGTTCGGCTGTTTCATCGAGGCCGGGAGGCACGAGCACATTTTCCAGGTGACTGGTGGCGTAGTAAATAGTAGTTGCAGTGCCCTGTGCGGCGAGTTCCTTGACTAATTTGTGTGCTACAGCAATTCCGGTACCGCCGGCGAGGATGTAGGCCCGTTTTTTCGCAGTGAGGGGCGCCGACCGGCCGTAGACTCCCCGAACGTAGATAATCTCGCCCGGCTGGACTCGGCAGATATGTCCCGACACGTGTCCCCGGTCTTTTATGAAAAAAGTAAGAGGCGACGAATGGGCGATGGAAAAGGGCTTTTCCCCGATCCCGGGCAGCCAGAGGAAGGCAAACTGGCTCGATTTATACTCCAGTACACCATCCAGCTCCAGCACGGTGGTACCGTGACCGCCTGTTTCGACCCGCTTAACAGTGTAGGGTTTGTATTCCATGAGCCGCTCGCTGGAGAGAAAAGCGGCGGCAGTGTCGTTCCCGCCATGCACGGAACTGTAAAGCGTACTGTCTTCATCGAAACCGAGTCCGGCCCGGGGGCGGGCCTGTAATTCATTTCCGAGAATCCCGCCGGCATCTTCCAGCAGTGCATCTGTAAAAAAAGCCCAGTTTTCAGGCCGGACCCGTGCAAAGACCGAACCGATCCCTACGACATTCGCGCCGGCTTCAAAGAGAGCCGCCGCATCTGCTCCGCTCGAGACACCGCCGATGCCGATGATCGGGACCGAAGGTCCGACTGCCGTGCGGATTTCAGCTACTTTCTGCCGGGCTGTTTCGGCGATCCAGGTTCCCGATTTTCCGCCGCGGTTACCGCGCTGATTCATCAGGATCGGTTGTCCCGAATGGGGTTCGATGTAGAGTTCCGGACCTACGGTGTTGATGGCGCAGATTCCATCGGCTCCTGCATGTACGGCTGCAATTGCTATTTCTCCAATGTGATCTACGTTGGGAGTGAGTTTTGGAAAAATCGGCCGGTCGGTGATTTTTCGTACACAGGCGACGTATTCGGCTACGAGAGCGGGATCGGTGCCGATGCTCATTCCGTAGCCTGGTGCTGCGTGGGGGCAGGAGAGGTTGAGTTCCAGAATGTCCGCCACTTCGGAGAAAATTTCCGCAAGCTGCTCGAACTCTTCGGGGGTGCTTCCCGAGATCGACACATTGAGGAGGGCCCGGAATTCGTGCCGCCGACGCAGTTCCCGCAGCTCGCGAATGCCCTGTTCCATTCCGGGGTTCCGCAGGCCCACGGCGTTGCCGAAGTTGCCCGGGGCGGTCTCGACGATGACCGGTTCGCGGTTGCCGGGGTTGGGAAAAAGCTGATAGCTTTTTGTAGTAATGACATCCACGGCAGGCATCCGCCGGTCGACTTCTGCGATTATCCCAGGGCGGGTTGTCAGTACGCCCGACACGGTGGCGAGTTTCAGGCGTCCGTCCATCAGTCTCGCGATTGCCTGCTTTTTTTCCGGGAGTGTATTATGCATTCTTCAGTTCCTCGTTCAGTTTTCTTAGGTTCCCGGTAACCCGGGCGGCAAAATCTTCGGGGGCGGATTCTCCCTTTTTGAGCCAGGGATGGGTGAGGCCGCTGGAAGAGTTGATTCTCACCAGTTCCAGGGGATATCCGGCTTCGCGCAGGATCCTGATGGTCTCGGAGGCGCTGCCTCCCTGTCCGCCGACGCCCGGGATGAGGAGTGGGGCGGCCCGATCAGTAATCGTCCCGGCGATATCAGCAGCCCGATGAAAAGCCTCCGCGACAGCGCCGCCTGCCTGAACGCGCGATTCCATTTCACCCGCGGAATCAGCTCCCGCATAAAACGCAGCCAGCTCGCCGAGTTCTGCTGGATTGGTTGCTCCGACGACCGCACCGACTGTCCCGGAGGGATAGTCCTTCCCCCAAGCTTTGATCCGGCCGGCAACGTGCATGTAGAGGGGCCGGCCGTCCTCCAGGATGAGGTTCTGGAGCTCCCGTGCTCCGGGGTTGCTGGTGCGGTTCAGGATGTAGACTCCGCCCCCCGCTTTCGCGGCATGTTCGATAAAGGGTCCGGTGGAATCACCCCCCATGTAGGGTGATATGGTGACTGCATCGGCTCCCCAGCAGGTGAAGGCCTCCGCGGCGTAATTGGCGGACGAGCGGGCGATGTCGCCCCGCTTCATGTCGAAGATGACGGGAATCCCGGGAAACATCTCCCGGATCAGCGCCGTGATTCCCTGCAGTGCACGGGTCCCTTCGAACTCCCCTTCCAGAGGCCGGTCGAGACAGTGAAAAAAGCCGATATTCGGTTTGAAGGCACCGGGCAGTACCTGCTGCCGATGCATCTCCTCGAAGATCTGCCTAAAAAAAAACAGCACGCGGCTGTTTGTTGGTAGTTCGGGTGAAGGCAGTGCCTCCAGGATGGGATCGATTCCCATGCAGGCAATGCTGCCGGTGTCGGCCGCACTGCCTGCAAGCTTTTCCCTGAATGTGTGAGGTTCACTCATGCAGCGTATTCCTCCCGTTTCGGCGGAAAGCCGTTCTTTTCTCCCCATCCGAAAGGATCGTCCCGCCAGGCCAGGAGAAGACGTTCTTCATCAGGGTTGATGGCGCCCATCCGGCGGGCTACTTTGATGAGAGTGTCGTAGTCCAGAATCGTACTTGTTCTGCACTCCGGTTCCAGATTCCCGAATTGCTGCCGGGCCTTTTCAAGACCGTAGCTGAAGATCGCCAGACACCAGTCTATATTTCCCGCTGCCTCGCGAATGGCCTGCACAGCCTTGATGGAGCTTCCGCCGGTTGAGATCAGGTCTTCTATCAGCAGCACGTTGCGGTTCCCGTAGTCCTGGTTCTGTCCGAGACCCTCGATCTGATTCCCGAGGCCGTGGTCCTTCGCCTTGGTGCGGACGTAGGTCAGCGGTTTTTCGAGCATGTCCGCCAGAGTGGTTGCATGGGGTATGCCTGCAGTTGATGTTCCTGCAATCACTTCGAAGCCTATGCCCTCAGACGTAATGATGTCCAGAAATCCTTCCGCTACCGTACGTCTGGCTTCCGCCGAGGAAAGGAGCATCCTGTTGTCGTTGTAGATCGGCATCCGGTAACCGGAGGCCCACTGGAAGGGATCGCCCGGTTTGAGTTTGATGGCTCCCATATTCAAGCTGATTTCCGCCAATTTTTCTCCGTACAACATGGTGGTTCTCTTCCTCCTCTGGTTACGTTCGTTCAGCGCAACGCGCTGATATTTTGCTCAAAAAAAAAGCCGGCAAAAATGCCGACTCATTAATTTCGATAGAATTCAGTGGGGAACAGGTGTCCCTCGCCCCCACATGGAGCGTTTTCCGTTCGCCTATGGATGTACACAATCGTTCCCCTGTCCATAATTGGATGGATTATACCCCAAGTGCCGCAGCAATGCAAGGGGGTTAGTCATGAAACTTTAACATTTTTTCATCTGTGGGCCGCCCCCACGATCTCTTCGATGGAGCCGATGTTCTGTTTGTCGAGATAGTCCGATAGTCCGTCAATGATCCGGACCATGATCCTCGGATTCACGAAGTTGTACATTCCCACACCCACTCCTGCGGCTCCTGCAAGGATCAGCTCCAGGGCGGTTTCCGTACTGTTGACCCCTCCCATGCCGATGACCGGAATGGAGACGTTCTCGTACACTGAGTAGACGGCCCACACGGCAAGGGGATGTATAGCGGGACCGGACAACCCCCCGGTCAGATTTCCCAGGGTCGGCTTTTTCCTGTCCAGATCTATGACCATTCCTTTGAAGGTATTGACCAGCGAGACGGCATCCGCCCCGGCTTCCTCGGCGCGCTTTCCCATCAGACCTATATCCGCCACGGCCGGCGAAAGCTTGGCCGCCAGGGGGAGCTTCACCGCCTTCCGGACCGCGCTGACGACATGGACAAGCTGCTTTTCATCCTGGGCCCACTCTATTCCCCTGGACAGATTCGGGCAGGAGAGATTGACCTCGAGCATATCGGCTCTGCCGGTCTCTTCGATCCTCCGGGCGACTTCGCAGAATTCCTCCACGCTGTTGCCCGCGATGCTGATGATGAGGGGAACTCCATACTGTGCGAGCCCGGGGAGTATGTGCGTAATGAATTCATCGGTCCCCTTAGAGGGTATACCGATGGCGTTGAGCATCCCGCAGGGGGTTTCAGCAAGGCGTGGAGGAGGGTTTCCGGGGCGTTCTTCGAGGAAAATCGTCTTGTTGACGATTGCGCCCAGCCGGCCGGGGTCCATGATATCCCGGTGGATGTCGCCGTACTCGAAGGTTCCTGAGGCGGGCATGACCGGATTCGGCAGGGTGATCCCCGCAAGACGTACCCGGAGCCGGGGGTCGGGGGTACTCCGCGATTCTCCGGTATTAGGATGTTCACGATCAGTCAAGCTGTACCTCCCCTGCGTCGAAGATCGGACCTTCCTGACAGACAAGCATGTATCCGTCCCCGTCGGCTCTCCGTACTGCGCATCCGTGGCAGTCGCCCATCCCGCAGGCCATGTACTCTTCGAGGAAAATGTATCCCTGTACGCTGCCCTGCAGACTCAGTTCCTGTACGGTCCGCGCGAATCGGCGGGAGCCGCAGGTAAATAGAGCATCGATGGGATGCTCCTGCTGAGCTGGCCCCTTGAGATACCGGTCCAGCAGGTCCCGGGCATCCCCGTGATGCCCGGCGGTCCCGTCATCGGTGGCAATGAAGAGCCGGTCCGAGGCGGCCTCGAGATAGTCCCTGCATACGAGCCGCCCGCCGGTTGCGGCAGAGAAGAACGTAATCACCTCGATCCCCCGGGCTCGGGCCCATTCGGCGGTAAAAACGACCGCTGCAGCTCCCACTCCGCGGACAAGAAGGCCTATCCGCTTCGCGTCGAGGGAGAGGATCCCCCTGCCGAGAGGACCGGTTACGGTGATCTTATCTCCCTTTTTCAGGGATGAAAGCAGTGCGGTCCCCTTCCCGCTCACCTTGATGACTATCCGGAAGGTGCCGGCATCCGGATCGGTGTGCACGATATCGAAGGGCCGCAGCAGAATCGGGTCACCGTCCGGCCAGGAACGTACCATGACGAACTGACCGGGTATGGCATTGCGGGCGACCGTTTCCTGCTGCAGGAGAATATCGATGTACTGCTGGTTTACCTGACGGACGTCCGCCACTTCAGCTTCGGCGATACGCGGATGAGGCAGATCACTCTTTCGCACCCTGGCTACCTCCGGTTCGATCTATGATCAAGAAAAAAAATGGGGGAAAGTATACACTTTCCCCGCATTGCTGTCTGTATTATAGCTGTAATCGTCCCGTTTAGAAAGTATAGTTTTCCTTGAACCACTGACCGGTATTGGTTGGCAGGAAGGTCCCGTGTCCGGCTTCGCCCTTGAACTCTTCGTTCTCGATGACGACCTTGCCGCGGCTCAGTACTGAAGAGACCCTGCCCATCACCTTGTGACCAGCGAATATGGAGTATTCGGCGTTGGTGTGCTGGTTGTCGCCGCTGATGGTCCACTCTTTCTTGGGATCGAAGACAACGATATCCGCATCGGAACCCACATCGAGCCGTCCCTTACGGGGGTAGAGACCCATGATTTTTGCGGTGTTTTCGGAGGTGATCCGGGCGACATCGTTCGGGGTGATCCGGCCGCGGTTCACGCCCTCGTCCCAGACATTGACCAGCAAGGTTTCAATTTCCGGTGTGCCGTAGGGAGCTTTGAAGAAATCATCGTCAACCTTCTTCGGTTTGGGCGCGTGATCGCTCCCGATGGTGTCGATGAGACCGTTCTGGATCGAGTCCCAGAGAAAGTCCTGGTCGCTCTTGTGCTTGATGGCGGGACCGACCTTGCCGAGGGGACCGAGTTTTTTCAGTTCGTCCCATGTCTGTGCCAGGTACTGCGGACAAGTTTCGGCGATGATCGGGTAATTCTCGCTCTTCAGGAAGCGGACCACCTTCATTGCCTCCTCCGAAGAGATGTGCGGTATGTAGACCGGACAGTGCATGAGACGTCCGAGATAGGTTGCCCTGAAAATAGCCTCCGCTTCAGCCAGAGCCGGACTGGTTTCGAGGAAACGTTCGGTAATATCGGCCTTCTCCGCCAGGAGTTTGTCCTGAATATAGTCGATTGCCAGACCGTTTTCGGCGTGGAGGGCCGCCATACCGCCTTCGCGTCCAATGAAATCCATAGCCTTGGTCAGGGCGTAATCGTCGGTCATCCAGCCGAGTTTGGCATAGGACATGAACATCTTGTAAGAGGTCACCCCTTCCTTGAAGCACGCTGGAATCTCATCCGCTTGCTTGATGGTCTCGAAGAGACCCCCGTGCAGGGCGAAATCGGCATAGGCAGTGGATTCGCCCTCGGCCTTCCAGTCTTTGATGATCTGCAGCTGGCTCTGACCCGGCTTGGCATAGGCATAGTGAACGACAGTCGTCACACCGCCCCACAGCCCGGTTTTACTGAGGTCCCGCATATTGTCGAGATACACCGGGTGGGTGTGCGGATCGATCAGACCGGGAAGAACGTACATCCCGTCGGCGTCGATGATCTTGTCCCCTTTCAGTGTATCGGGAGCATCTATCTTTGAGATTGTCCCCCCTTTGATGCCGATATCGGCCCGGAGGGTTTTGTCCGGATATATCACAAATCCGTTTTTCACAACCACGTCATAGGTATCACTCATTTCCTGTATCCTCCTTCATGTGTACACTTACTGTATAAAGCTTACTGAATATTGTTGAGATGGTAAAATGGTTTCCCTTCGAAAAAGCCCATCTCCCCGTACCATGCGGAAAACCACTCGGCAATATAGGGGCGAAGTCTCCGGAGAGAAGCATTCCGCTTTTCGAACTCTTCCGCATAGCCCTCCGGCAGAGATTCTCTGAGCCGGGCGGCAATCTCTTCCCGGTCTACATGGGTTACCCGTCCGTTCTGTACTACCACTTCACCGTTTGACAGCACCGTATCAATATCGCTGCTGGAAGCCCGGTAGAGAATAATCTCCACCGGCGACCGCATTGAGTTCATGAAGGGTTCGGTCATCCTGCGTGCGTCCAGAAGGACAATATCGGCCTGTTTGCCCTTTTCGAGGGAACCGACCTCTTTTTCCCAGCCGAGGGTTTCGGCTCCGTACAAGGTACCCATGGCGAATACGTCCCGGGGAAGCAGATGAGGCGAATCGAGCTGATGTGCAGGAAGCCGGTGCAGCTTCGAGATCAGGCGCATCTCTTCGATAAAATCCTTGTTGTCCCCGAACTCCTTGTCATCCAGGCCGACACCGACGTGTACTCCGGCCTGCAGAAGATCGTAGACCGGAGAAATACCGTTGCGGACCCGGAAGTTACAGGTCGCATGGTGGGTCGTAGTGGTGCCTCTGTCGGCGAGGAGCTGAATATCTTCAGCGGATATCCAGACGGCGTGGCCAATAGTGGTCTTCGGTCCCAGGAAGCCGAGATCGTCGAGATGGGCCAGCAATGATTTGCCGTAAGCCTTGTACCCGTAGAGCTTCTGAAGCTTCGTCTGCTGAACGTGAATGTGGGTGCGGATATCCTTCCGGGCGGCATCGGCGGCAATGGCCTTGAGAGTGTCGTCGTCCACCCACTGCGGAGAGAGAGGACCGTGCATGATGCGGACCCGCTTTTCACCTTTGTACGTGGTGTAAAGTCGGTCCACCGCCTGGAGATATTCCTTCGCTCCGAAAATTTTCCCCCTGTCCATGATCCGGCGGCACTGCAGCTGCTGTTCCTCCGGGAGGGATGCAACGAAGGCTTCATTGTCGCCGTAGACGAACCAGTTCCGGTTGGTCAATGTCGGGGCAAAGGCGACCTTCATCCCGGATTCACGGTAGACTTCGATGATCTGTTCGTATTCCCTGTCATGGAGCTCCGGCGAAGAGAGGGCGTGATTATGCATGGCGGTGGTGATACCCGCTTCCAGGTATTTGACCGCCGCCCAGCGGCTGTCATACTCCCTGTTGACGGGGGGATAGCTGTAGAACTTCCAGGTCTCGAGGGTGTCGTCAACCTGGCCCCGCTGGAAATCGGTGAGTCCTTTGCCGTGGCTGTGGGCATTAACGAAGGCGGGTATGACGATGTGGTCCTGCGATCCGATAACCGTATCCGCCGTATACGTGGACGTGATGTAGTCGTAGGTGCCGACATCGGCGATTTTATCATCAACAATGTAGAGTGCGCCCGAGTCAATGTATTGATCGGGCTGCACTACTACGTATTTTCCATAAACGATCTTGCTGCTCATGGTATGGATCAGATACTTCCCGTAACCATCGCGAGCAGGGCCATCCGCAGGAAGACTCCGTTGTGAGCCTGGCGGAAATAGGCTGCATTGGGCAGAGCATCGACATCTTCGGCGATCTCATCCACCCGGGGAAGCGGATGCATGATAATCATGTTCTTGTTGCCGCTCTCGACGAGTTTGCGGTTCAGTACGAAGCTGCCTTTCAGCCGTTCGTATTCGGCGGGGTCCTCGAACCGTTCCCGCTGGATCCTGGTCATGTAGACCACATCAGCCTGCAGCGCCACGTTGATATCGGAGGTCTTGGTGATGGGTATTTTCTTCGCCTCCATGTCCTTCACAATTTCCTCAGGCATCTGCAGTTCATCGGGAGCACAGTAGATATACTCGGTAGGAGCGAATGGCGCCATAGCGTAGGACAGGCTGTGGACGGTCCGGCCGTATTTCAGATCACCGACCATGGCAATCTTCAGGTTCTCGAGGGTTCCTTTCTCCTTCAGGATGGTGTACATGTCAAGCAGCGCCTGGGTCGGATGCTGACCCGCTCCGTCTCCGCCGTTGATGAGGGGCGCCTTGGCGGCATCCGCCATGATCTTTGCACCGCCCTTCTGGGGCTGCCGTACGACGATGGCATCCACATACCCGTCTACGGTGCGGGCTGTGTCGGCGAGGGATTCACCCTTGGCAGCCGATGAGCTGGCTGCGCTGGCGACGGTGATCGGCTTGGCGCCGAGCCGGTGGACGGCGGTCTCAAAGGAAAGCCTGGTACGGGTGGACGGTTCCAAAAAAAGAACTGCCACCAGTTTGTCTGCCATGATATCGCTTACCCTCTTCTCCTTTACCAGGTTTTCCATCTGTTCCGTCACTTTCATAATTTCCAGAAATTCTTCCTTGCTCAGCTCAGCAGTGCTGATAATGTCGCGCCCTTTGAAACTACTCATATTGTCCTCCTGCAAAAAATGGGCTTTTGGTTTAGGTCCCCTGATACCCAAGGGACTGGGAGGCTTTCAGAACCTCCTCTTTCACGATTCGTGCAAGCTTTGGAAAATCTTTTTGTCTTATCCGGGTGGTCGGCCCCATTACGGAGATCGACGCAATCACTTCTCCTGACTTGTTCCGTATCGGAGCCGCCACACAGCGGCCGCCGATCTCGACCTCTTCATCGTCGGTGGCGTATCCCTGGTCGCGGACCTTCTGCAGCTCCTTTCTGAGCTTCTCCAGATCGTCGATCGTCTTGCTGGTCTTCTGCTCCAGCTTTTTCCCCTTGAAAAGGGCTTCGAACCTCGCTTCATCGAGGGAACTCAGCAGTACCTTTCCGCTGGAGCTGCAGTACAACTCCAGACGTAGTCCAATCCGGGGTTGACCTCGGATAATATTCTTGCTGGTGACCTGATCGATGTAGACGGCATGATCGCCTTCCATAATCAACAGAGAGGCTGTCTCGCCGGTCCGTTCGGACAGGTCCACCAGGAAAGGATGGATCCGTTTGACCAGATCAAAATTACTCTCGGCGGCCCGGCCGAGGGCGACCAGTCCCAGACCGAGACTGAATCTCTTCGTATTCTCATCCTGTCTGATGAGATTGTGGTGTCTCATAGTTGTGAGTAGACGCAGGAGGGTGCTCTTCGGCATACTCAGCATCTTTGCCAGTTTGGCCAGATCAATATCCCCGTCGATGTGGGACATAACCTCAAGAATATTGAGAGCCTTGTCAAGTGAGCGTACCAGAGATACTTTGTTTTCGTTTTCGTCCATTTTTTTCCTCTTTTTGTTTAAAACAATATTTTATTCAACACCATTATAAAGGATATTCTCTATTTTTCTACAAAAAAATGGAACGATGGTCTGCAATCCGACATATGCACCCCATCAGGCTACTCACCGTCCGTATTTCTCCTCCCTTTCTTCTATTTCACTTCCTTCAGCGCTACCAGAGCATCCACCGCCACGACGCCCTTGCCTTCCGGAAGGACCAGCAGCGGGTTGATATCCAGCGCGTCTATACGGTCCGCCAGATCGGCGGTCATTTCTCCGGTTTTGACGATAACGTCCACCAGGGCGTCTACATCGGCCTTCGGCTTACCTCTGAACCCGTAAAGGAGCTTGCTTCCCTTGGTCGAGTTGATAGCCTCCAGAGCTTCTTCCCTTGAAATCGGGGGGATCAACAGTGCCCGGTCCTTGATGACCTCCACCATGATCCCTCCCAGACCGAACACTACCGCCGGGCCGAAGTAGGGATCGGAAAGGACGCCGACAATTGCTTCGGCTACAGGCTCTTCCACCATGTGGTAGCAGAGGACCCCTTCCACCTTTGCATCGGGTTTGTAGGCCTTCGCATTCCGCAGCACCTCATCGTAGGCTTTCGCCACTGCCCCGGAGTCCTTCAGCTTCAGCTTGACGACTCCCGCTTCCGTTTTGTGCTGAATGTCATCGGAGATCAGCTTGAGCACCACGGGGTAACCGAACTCCTCCGCCTTCACCTGAGCCTCTTCCTTTGAAGTGCAGAGATGCTCCTTTGTCGTAGGCACTCCGTACGCTGCGACCAGCTGCTTGCTATCAAACTCGTTGAGAACCTTCGCCTCAGGGGGAAGCAGTTTCCTGGCGGCTTTGTTCTCCTGAACATCGAATACAGGCGCCGGAGTGCGGAGGAACCGCGCGTAGCGGACCAGATGATGAAGGGCCGTCAAGCCTTCCCGGGTACCCTGTACGAGGGGAACATTTCCCGCCTCCATAATGGCCTGGATCTCTTCGTTGAATCCGCTCGACTGGTTACTCAGCATAATGATCGGTTTGTCTGCCTCCGCGGCTATTTTGACGGCTGCATTGGCCACTACTTTGTACTGTTCCACCTGCCGGGGAGCCATGCCGCCGGGTACATCCTGGGCCACCAGGACCATGTCGGCTCCCTTCTCTTCGACGGTAGCACGCAGACAGGTGAGGTATGTCTCTTCTATTCTTCCGCTGCCCCAGGCATCCAGGGGGTTGTTGATACTGCTGAAGTCGGGGAGTACTCCGTCGAGCTTCTTTTTCCCCTCTTCACTCCAGGACGGGAAGGTGATCTCGAGATTCTCACTGATATCGCCCATAAGGCTGATAACTCCACCGGAAAGGGTCACGCTGAAGACCCGGTTACCCGCCGGCATCCTGTCTTTCAGGCGTGAAAGAACTTCGGCAGTCTCGAACATCTCATCGAAATCGTTCACCCGGATGATGCCGAGTTTTTCAAAGAGGGCATCCTGCACGTCATCGGAACCAGCCAGTGCGCCGGTGTGGGCAACTGTTGCACGCTGGGCCATTGCCGATTTTCCCACCTTGATCAGAATGATCGGCTTGCGCTTCTGCCGGGCCTTCTCCGCCACGCGGACCAATTTGCCGGGTTCCCGGAACTGTTCGATAAAGGCCAGCACAACGTCTGTTCCATCATCTTCGAGCATATACTCGATGCAGTCGGTGGCATCCACCACTACCTCGTTGCCGGTGGTGCAGAGCAGACTGAAGCCGGTCCCGCGGTTGCTGTTCGCTACTGCCAGGCCGAGGTATCCGCTCTGGGCAACCATACCGATATTGCCGCTTTTAATTACTTTCGGAGTGGGAGCGCTGTATGTACATGATTTGTCGTTCGGATTCAGATATCCGACGCAGTTTGGACCGAGAAAAAGCATGTCGTTTTCCTCACAGAGGCTTTTCAGCTCCTTCTCCAGCTCCTTGCCGTCATCCCCGGTCTCACCGAAACCCGCTGCAAAAGCCCAGCCGGCTTTTGCGCCGATTGATGCTGCTTCACGCATGACGGGAATGACATTGTTTTTCCCGAGAACGATCGCCACCGTTTCCACTTCTCTGCCCGATTCTTTCACCGCCGTGAGCGAAGGATAACACTTCAGCCCAAGTACTTCTTCGTATTTCGGGTTGACTGGATATATCGAGCCTGAAAAACCCAGTGCCCGCAGGTTTTCAATAACCTGCCGGCCAGGTCCGACCTTCTCGGAGGCACCGACCACCGCTATCGAGGCCGGCCGGAACAGATGCTCCAGTTTTTTATATGTCATATACTCGTCTCCTTCACCGTTTTTCTTTGTTTAGTTCGTTTTAAGTCCACATAATGGAACATCATTTCATTTTACTATAATCTTTGACTAACTTTAACACGTTGATACTTTTTAGTCAAATAAATTTTACCTTCCTGTGCGAAGAGATTAGACTGTCCCGAAGCTTTGGGTTTTTCGCTGAAGGGGAAAAACTTCACCGCCGCCGGCACTTTTTCAGAAAGAGCTGAGGTGATAAGCTGTTAGCATGAACCGAGACGCATTCTTATTCGCTGAAGCCGAGAAACTGCTTGGAGATCTTGTTGCTTTTCCTTCCCTGAGCCGTCAGGAGAATACCGGTATTATCGAGTATGTGGAGACTTATCTGAACAGGTATGGCGCGCATACTACCAGAATACCAATCTCGGGAGATCGCTGGAATCTGTTTGCCACCATCGGACCACGAAAGGACGGAGGACTGTGCCTGTCGGGCCACCTGGACGTGGTTCCCGCGGATGTAGGAGGCTGGAATTATCCCCCCTACGCCCTGACCCGGGAGACCGGTCGCTACTACGGCCGCGGAACCGCCGACATGAAGGGTTTTCTGGCCCTTGTACTTGCCATGGTTCCGGTGTGGGCCGACGGCGGTTTGAAGGGCGGAGTATCAGACGGCTCTCCACTGTCCCTGCAGCACGAACAGCCCATCCACCTCGCATTTACATACGACGAAGAATACGGCTGTTCAGGAGCCCCTGCCCTGATACGTGAACTCGGCGTTTCCCTGCCGAAGCCCGAAGCGGTAATTGTCGGCGAACCGACCGGTATGGTACCCGTACTCGGTCACCGGGGCGGAACTGCCTGCTGCACCGAGGTCAGAGGGCTTTCAACTCACTCATCCAATCCGGAAGCAGGGATCAATGCTATCTATACCGCCGCAGACCTTATTCGATACCTTCGGGATGTGTATGGGCGGTTTGCAGATAGACCGCGAAAGCAGTGCGTTTTCTCCCCGGCATATTCCACCATATCCGTCGGTACCATTTCAGGGGGTACCGCCCGCAACGTGATACCCGACTACTGCGGCTTCGAATGGGAGATCCGGTCCCTGCCGGGAGAAGATCCGGGGGACACGCTCAGGGAGCTGGAGGAATATGGGCGCTCGATTCTCCTGCCGCTGCTGAACGGACGCTCGCTGGTCAAACAAACGGACCGGGCATCCCTGGACAGGCGAGCTGACGGGTTGTCGGAAGAAAGCCCGGAAGAACAGCCGGAAGAACGATCGGAAGAAACGCCGGAAGTTCGCACAACCCGGCGGAAGACCGGGCTGTCGGGCGAGCGGGCGGATTGTCCTCTGCCTAACAGGGCATCAGACTTACCGGCGGAAGTGATGACCGGTCCGCCGGTAGAACTCTCGGCCGACCGCTCAGGCGGCCTGTCAGCCAAGGAGGCAGCCCGAAGCCGTCCCTGCCCCTCCATCAAGACGATCATCCGGTCATCCTATCCCGCTCTCGAGCCGGACCAGCGATCCAGGGCCCTCGAGTGGGTGCGGAAAGCAGGCTGTACCGCCGAGCCCGCGGTAGTGAATTTCGGCACTGAAGCGGGGCTCTACCAGCAGGCCGGTATCCCTTCTGTCGTCTGGGGACCGGGTAACATTGAGCAGGCCCACACGAATGATGAATTCATCATGAAAAAACAGCTGACCGCTTTTCTTGCGCATCTGCGGAAATTATAATAGCGTACAAGTGTCGAGGAGGACGAAGTGGAGGACATTTTTATTACCGGTCACCGCAATCCGGACATGGATTCGGTCTGTTCATCCTGGGCTTACGCCCAGCTGAAGAATAAAATCGACCCATCAAACAGCTATCATGCCATCCGTTGCGGGCATTTGAATAACCAGACGAAGCACACCCTCAAGGAGATCGGCATCACTCCTCCGCGCCTGGAAAAAGACGTCTCGCCGCGGGTCAGGGACATAGTCGTCCGTACTCCGCAAACGCTCTCAGCGCAGGCGCCCATTCTGGAAGCGGTAAAAACGATTCACGACTTCAATATCAGCGTCATTCCGCTCTTCGATGAAGAGAAGCGGTACGTCGGTCTGGTGAGCGTCAACGAGGTCTCCGACTTCCTTATAGCCGAGCAGATCGGCACCCGGCCGCGTTACAGCTTCAATACCGGAAATTTCGAGAAGGTCCTGCCCGGATTCTGCTACAAGCAGGGCGGGGCAGCTCAGTTCAAAGGCCCCATTATGGTGGGGGCCATGCCCTACGAGACCAGTATCAGCCGGATCGACGAGCTGCTGCCGGAGAAGCCCGTCCTCGTAGTGGGACTGCGCACGCAAATACTCGAATACGCGATCGAACAGCAGTTCCCGGCCATTATCCTCACAGGAGTAAAAGAGCCTCAGGAAGTGAATATCGATTTCAGCAGCTTCGAAGGCACGGTCTTCGTTTCACGGATAGACACGGCTGAGACTGTGAGGCGACTGCGGCTCAGCACCCCGGTTACGAGTATCATGAAAGGCGATCATCCTGAGTTGACGGAGGAGGACCATTTCGATCAGGCCAAGCAGATGCTGGTCAGTTCGGACCTTCGGGGTCTGCCGGTTTTTTCCGCCGATGAGGAACGCCGCTTCATTGGTGTCGTCAGCCGCAGATGCTTCATCGACCGGCCCCGCCGGAAGCTGATCATGGTGGACCACAACGAGGCGACCCAGAGTATCCGCGGCATCGAACATGCCGATATCCTCGAGATTATCGATCATCACCGTCTCGGTGCGGAAAAAACCCGTTCGCCGATCTACATCGCCGCCAAACCGGTGGGCAGCACCTGCACGATTGTCTATCAGCACTACCTGCAGGCGGGGATGCCCATCGACGCAACCACCGCCCTTGTACTCCTGGCGGGACTGCTCTCGGACACTGTCGTACTGAAGAGTCCCACCACCACCGGTGAAGACCGTCAGGCGGCGGCGCAGCTGGCGAATATTGCCGGGCGCACCGTTGAAGATTTCGGGGCACAGATTTTTTCCCACACTGCGGTGCTCTCTTCCCAGGATCCGCTGCAGGTCATCAAGGCTGACTTCAAGGAATACAAGGAGTTCAGCTTCAAGATCGGTATCGGACAGGTCGAAGTGCCTACTTTCCAGGACCTTGACGACGTGCTGCCGGACTATCTTGCAGCCCTTCAGCGGGTCCAGGCCGAGAAGCACTTGGACTGGACTATGCTGCTCATCAGCAACGTTCTGAAGGAGCACAGTAAACTGCTCTGCACCTCATTTCCTTCGGCGGAGGAGAAGCTGGTCTTTCGTCAGGAAAAATCTGAACTTTTCGACCTGCCGGAGATTCTGTCACGCAAAAAACAGGTCCTCCCAGAGATACTCCGGGTACTCGAGGAAGTTAAAGGAGAATAAAATGGCCCACGAGATAGACTATCGGATCATAGGCGAAGAGATGCAGCTGGTAGAGGTGGAACTCGATCCCCAGGAGACGGTGATTGCCGAAGCCGGGGCGATGAATTATATGGACGACGGCATCGACTTCGAAGCCGTGATGGGAGATGGTTCGAGTACCGGAGGAGGCTTCTTCGAAAAGGCCGTCGGTGCGGGAAAGAGAGTGCTGACCGGAGAGTCGCTCTTCATGACCCATTTCACCAACCGCGGCATGGGGAAAAAGACTGTCGCCTTCGCCGCCCCCTATCCGGGAAAAATCATTCCACTCGATCTCCGGAGTATCGGCGGGACCTTCACCTGTCAGAAGGACGCCTTCCTCTGCGCCGCCAAAGGCACGAGAGTGGATATTACCTTCACCAAAAGACTGGGCACCGGCCTCTTCGGCGGCGAAGGGTTCATTCTCGAGAAACTCCAGGGGGACGGACTCGCCTTCATACACGCCGGCGGTACAGTCATACGGAAGGAACTGAAGGGAGAACGCCTGTTGGTTGACACCGGCTGTCTGGTGGGCTTCACCGGAGGCATCGACTACACCATCCAGCGCTCCGGCAACCTGAGGTCCATGCTCTTCGGCGGCGAGGGAATTTTTCTGGCGGTCCTGCAGGGCAGCGGTACCGTTTTCCTCCAGTCCCTCCCCTTCAGCCGCCTCGCCGCCCGGGTCCTTCAGCAGATCCCCCGCAGCGGGAGTTCCAGGGGCGAAGGCTCGGTCCTCGGCGGACTGGGAAACATGTTCATGGGAGACAGGTAAGGAAACGGGGAATGAAGTCCAGAAAGGACCGTCTTCACAGGATCAAACATCTCCTTGAAAAAAAGAAGCGTGAGGGCAACCAGCTCTGCTGGATCAAGTACAACCGTCACAGCACCTACAACTACGATATCGAGAACGCCGAGGAAGACATCGCCTGGATGATCTACGAGATCGAACGGCTCCGGGAGGAGAACGGCAAGTACCGGGAGTTCATCGACAGTCTCAGGCAGCAGATGGAAAGCGAGCTGGGTCTGAAAAAAGAAAAGTGAGGAGTTGTCCACGCGCCGGACTGTGAAGCCGGCCGCGGCAGCTCCTCGGCGCGGCAGCCCGCCTCAGAGCCGCGCATCCCTCCTATCGGAACCCCAGAAGGACCGTGGTGAACCAGGGCACGTAGGTGATCACAAGCAGGGCGATCAGCTGCAGCAGGAAGAAGGGTATCACATTGCTGTATATCTGGCTGAGGGGCTTCTCGAAACGGTAGGCCGACAGAAAGAGATTAAGTCCCACCGGCGGCGTCATGAAGCCGAGCTCCAGATTGGCCAGAAAGATAATCCCGAGGTGCACAGGATCCACCCCGAAGACGCTTCCCATCGGAATTACCAGCGGCGCCACCACCATGATCGCTGAAAAAATATCCATGAAGCATCCGGTGATGATGAGGGCGATATTCAGCAGTATCAGGAACACAATTTTGGATTGTATATTCTGATGTATCCACTCGGTGAGGATCTCCGGAACCCTCGCGTCGATGATGTAGTAGGACAACCCCCTCGACATGGCCAGTATTATCAGAACTCCCCCGATGATCGGCATCGCTTTGAGCGCAATGTCAGGAAGGTCTTTCAGCTTCACCTCCCTTTGGATGAAGACCTCGATGATCACCACGTATACTACCGACAGGGACGCCGTTTCCAGCAGTGTGGTTATCCCGGCAAAGTAGAAGAATATGATGAAAACCGGCAGCAGAAGCTCCCACATTCCTTCGCGGAGACCCTGCCGGACTTCCCTGAAGTTGAAGGAACTGGTTGGTACCTTGTGGCGCCAGGCAACCACTATCCCGATCATCATCATCGTCACCATCACGATAACTCCCGGAATGAAGGCGCCGACGAACATGTCGATAACGCTGATCCGCGCTACCACCGCATAGATGATGATGGTCAGACTTGGGGGGAAGAGGAATCCCACGCTTCCCGATGCAGTCAGGAATCCGATGGTGAACTTCTCTTCGAAGGGCCCCTCCTGATACAGCACGACGTAGAGAATACCCCCCAGGGCCAGGATGGTGACACCGGAAGCGCCGGTAAAGGTGGTGAAAAAGGTCGACACCAGCACCGCGGCGATGATCTGTCCCCCCGGCACCCATCCGAAGAGCCCGTGGAACAGACGTACCAGCCTTTCGCCGGCCCTGGAGGCGCTGATTACGAAACCGGCCATGGTGAACAGCGGAATGACGGGAATCGTCTCGCTGATCAGCATGGTATAGGCCTCGTTGGGAATCGATTCGAGGGCCCCGCCGGTACGGACGAACAGCAGGTAGGCCACTCCGCCGAGGACCACGAAGAGTGGAATCCCTAGCACCGCGGCAAACACCAGGACGATGATGAAGAAAAGCGCTAAAGCAGGGATCCAGGCATACCACCAGTTCAGTATCGAATCGAAGAAGAGGGGCAGACCGGGGAAATAGTAAAAGAGCGTATTGTAGATACTGGAAAAGGAGAAGATGATTCCGGTCAGTATTCCCAGACCGGCGATGAACCGGTTGAGACGTCCCCTGGGACTGTAGATGTAGAATCTCCAGGCGATAGAGGCCAGTCCTACCGGCATGAAGATAACTACCAGGCGGATGGGCAGGAATCCTATCCTTCCTTCCGGGGTGAAGGCCAGAAGCACGAAGGAGAGTGAACTCCAGAAGAGTGCCGTCACGATGGTTATGCTCAGATGGCTGTTGATAACGTTGACTGTTCTTTTCCACGAAGCAGGCAGATGCTCATTCCCTATTACTATCGACAGATGCCGCCCCTCGCGGGCGGTGAGCGCACCACCGATGAAGGTCAGGAAGAACACCATGTGGTACACGTACTGCTGGGAATCCGGTATACCGGTTCGGAAAAAACCTCTCAGAATCACCTCGACGGCAGGAATCAGGGCGAGTAAAAAGAGAGAAATGTAGTTGATTCCATTTTCGAGACGGGTAAAGATGTCAGGCTGTTCGGACATATGTCTCCTTGACGATTCTATTGATTCCTGCGGCGGTATTCACTGATAACGTCCTGCAGGCGGTCCATGAACTCTTCGGAATACATTGTGCGGCCTGACTGACGCCGGCTCTCTTCGAACAGTTCCTCCCACTCCTCCCGGGCATCTTCGGGGACAGGATTCACTCTCAAGCCGTACCCCTTCATCTGCTCGGTCGCCTCTCCTTCGAGACGTTCGATTTCACGGTCCAGTTCTTCACCGATCTGTTCCGTGACTTCCAGGAGCTCCGGTTTTATATCATCGGGGATCTGTCTCCATACCCGGTCGCTTATCAGAATACCTCCGAGGAAAGGGGCCACCTTCATGTCCGCCATGTTGTCGGCCGGACCGAACCACTGCATAGCCCCGGTCATGAGGGGAGTGGAATAGATGGCCTCCACCATTCCGCTCGTGAGAGCCGACAGAACCTCTCCGGTAGCCACACTGACCGGATGGAATCCGATATTTTTCATGGCGTTCATCAGGTCCTGGGCTTCCGTACCCGAGGAGGCGATCTTCATTCTCCTCAAATCGGAAGGATAGATGACAGGCTCCTTGGTGTAGAAGTAGACCCACCCCGCCTTTGCCCAGGCGAGGAGTTCGAATCCGGTCTTGCTGATCTCTTCCTTCATCGTCTCCTCCATCTGATCGAGGACGTAGGAGAACTCCTCATCACTCTGTATCAGGAAGGGCATACTCAAGGCAAGTACGTTCGGATAGAGCTGCTGCAGTCCTATTCCGGTCAGTATGCCCGCCTGCAGCTGGTTGAACTTCATTTTTCGAATAAGATCCGCCTCATCCTGGAATCCGGCGAAGTAGATCTTGACCTGTATCTGTCCGTCCGAGATCCGGGTCCACTCGGCGGCCATTTTTTTCAGAGAATCCGCCCAGATGCTGTTGTCCGGTGCGGCGCTGCCGAGCTTTATCAGAATAGGTCTGGCGGCAAGACTTCCTGCGCTGAATAGTATAACTATGAATAATAAAAGAATTCTCTTTCTCATACCTAACCCCCTGTTGAATGCTGAGAATCTCTCTGTTCGATCGTGTCTATGAGTGCACTGATGGATTCGGGATTCTCCTCGAAATCGATGAACTTGCGGATACGTTCGAATACGGGATGATTCTGTAGAAAGGCATCGACTATCTCCGGGTCGAACTGTTTGCCCTTCTCATCGGCGATGATCTTCACCGCTTCCTCATGAGAATATGCCTCCTTGTACGGCCGTTTGCTTACTAGAGCGTCGTACACATCGGCGATTGCCACGATACGCGCCGACAGGGGAATTCCCTCCCCCTTCAGTCCCTCCGGATATCCGTTTCCATCCCACCGTTCGTGATGATACCGGGCGATTTCTTTTCCCATGGTGAGAAAAGACTTCTTGTTCAGCTTCTGATCGACTACCTCCAGCGCCTCCCCGCCGAGCTGAACGTGACGCTTGATCAAACTGAACTCTCTGGAAGTCAGGCGGCCCGGCTTGAGGAGGATCTTGTCCTCTATTCCGACCTTGCCTACGTCATGCAAGATGGAGGACAGGGTGAGGTCTTCGAGATATTCGTCGGTTATGTAATCCTGATACTTTGGAAGAACCCTCAGCGTCAGGGCCATGATCCGGGTGAACTCCCGTATCCGTTCAAGGTGTTTGCCGGTGTCCTTGTCCCGGTATTCCGTCAGTTTGGCGAAGCCGATAATCGCCGCCGACTGGGTCTCCTTGATCTCCTCGAAAGATTCCCGCAGCTTGTTCTCGAGGTGTATTCGCTCGGTAAGGTCCTTCTCCACCAGACTGTAGGCAATTATTTTCCCCTCACTGTTCCTGATAGCCGAAAAGACCGCGTAGGTATAAATGATCTCTCCATCCTTCCGTTTGCGGGCGATCTCACTCTCGATGTACTTGTCCTCCCCCTCCTCTATCAGGCGCTTTATCTTGGCGAAACGGGGCCCCTTACGGCCGACCCTGAGAAGCGAATCATAATGTTCTCCTACCATCTCTTCCCAGCTGTAGTGATAGACCTTCTCCGCTGCCGAGTTGAGATTGAGGATTTTGCCATCCTCATCGAGTACCACGATCGATGAAAGGATCGTATCGAAGAGAATGGTAAAGTTCCGCTCGGAGATCTTGAGCCGGGATTCAATATTCCGAAGGTAGGTCACATCCTTGAACTGTGCGGCGTAGCCGGTAGCCTGTCCGTGGGTATTCCGAATCACCCAGGAGGTATCCAGGACCCGCTTCATATTGTGATCGAGATCATAGAGATGGGTTTCCATGTTGAAAACACCGTTGTCCTGGACCAGACGACGAATTTTTTCATCGAGCTCATCCCGATACACGTACATCTGGTTCAGATTCGGGAGGCTGTGACGTGCCTCCTGATATCCGAACATGGAAAAAAAGGCAGGATTGGCAGTGATGATATTTCCGTTCAGATCAGCGGTAAACATCGAATCGCCGATATTGTTGAACAGCTGCTCGTAATGCAGCCGGTAAGACTCAAAATGTGAGCTCTGCCGGGCCTCTTTCAGGCTTACCAGGTAATAGTTGCCCTGGGGTGTCTCCACCAGCGTCCGGGTAACTTCAAAGGGGCTCAGTATATCCTCCAGCTGGATAACCTGGCGGGCCGATTGATCGCCGTTGAAGTCTCCAAACCCCAGCTTCAGGGAAATTTCATCCGGATACGATAAAATGTAATGCGAACTCCAGCCTGTCAGTTCCAGCAGCACGTCGTTGAAGAAGAGGATCTCTCCCTCCTCATTCTGGATCAGGATACCGTCGGAGACCCCTTCGATAATATTCAATACGAGGTTAGATAAGCCCGGTTTTCGTATAGCCATACAAATAAAGTAATAATATATGAAGAAAAAATATGCAATTAAGAAAAAAAGTTTTTGCCTCAGGCTCCGTCATGCCGGATTATCCTGTCCAGCCGCCCGTTCTATTCCGGCGGCCCTGTAATAGTATGACAGAAGGTCCTCGGTGGCCTTCTCCCAGCTCCACTGCTGCGCATTGTCGTATGCGCTCCTGCTCAACTCCTTCAGCCGGGGCGGATCGTTGAGCAGCGCCATTGTTCTGCTCACGAGATCATCGATGGACCCCGGCGCGAAGAGATAGCCATTCACACCGTCCTCGATGAGATCCCGCACTCCGCCGGCATTTGCCGCTATCACAGGGGTACCGGAGGCCATTGCTTCGAGGGCGACCAAACCCAGAGTCTCGGTCTGTGAAGGGAAAATGAACAGATCGGCGGAAGCATAGGCCGAAGCAAGTTCATGCCCCTGCAGGAAGCCGGTGAACACAGTTGAAGTACCCTTGAACTGGGCCTCGATCCGATCGCGGATCGGCCCGTCACCCACAATCGCCGCGCGGACACCTGGATTACGTTCCATGATGTATCGGAGCATATGAATATCCTTCTCCGCCGCGATACGGCCTGCATACAGGATGAGAGGATCCTCCGGGTGTCCTTCGGTAAGCCGATCCCGCATCTCTGCGCTTCGATGTGCAGGATCGAAGCGGCGGACATCGACACCGCGCCGCCAGAGTTCCACCGGTTCGATGCCGTTCTTGGCAAACTCTTTGATCATCTCCATGGAGGTGCAGAAGTCGTACTTCGCCTCCCGATGTACCGTCCGTACGAACCACCAGAACATCCCGTCCAGGAAGGTAAGGTTGTAGTACTCGGTGTACTTGGTGATGTGCAGGTGGTAACTGGTGATGAAGGGGATGTTTCTCCTGCGGGCGTATTGGTAGCCCCCATATCCGAGCAGAAACGGATTGATCAGGTGAATGAGATCGGGGGCGAAATAATCCACCTCCTTAGAAATCCTCATACTCGGAAAGCCGAGTTTGAAATCAGGATACATCGGTAGACTGACCGCGGGAGCCCCGACCACTTTCGCACCGTCGAATTCACTGCATCCGCGTTCAGGCGCCACGATGATGGTTCGATGCCCCATTGAGTGCAAATTCCTGATGGTATGAGTAAGGCGCGTCACGACCCCGTCGACTTTCGGGAGAAAGGTTTCAGTAATAAAAGCGATCTTCATACTGGTCACCAGCCGGGTTTCGGTTGATCAACCGAAACGTACTATCTTTATTGTAGTAGGTAATAGAGTCTATCTCAACTCCGCCCGATTTCCCTGTATGAGAACTGTGCTCATTTTTTCATTAATTTACTTGACAGACTCCGAATTCGGGAGTAATTTGTACCTATAGAACGAACGTTCTACCTAATTCAGGCTGAACAGATTCTGTGAGGGGGCCGAAAAGCATGGAAGACAAAGAAACAAAAGTATCCGGCAGCGAGAAATCATCAAGCTCCGATACGAAGGTCCGCATTCTCGAGGAGGCCGAACAGCTCTTCGCGGAGAACGGCTTCTCCGGCACCGGAATCGATCAGATCGCCCGGCATGCCGGAATCGCCAAGTCGGTTATTTACTACCACTTCAGAAACAAACGCGATCTGCTCGACTCTCTGTTCGAGTACCGTCTTCGACAAGCCATGCAGATCAAGACTGATCTCGGCAGGCAGTACTTCGATGGAACGGACATGAACTTCGAGGATATCCTCTCCCTCGCACTGAAGACCGGGTATATTGAAAAATGGCGGAAACTGATGAAGATAATCATTATGGAGACCCTCAAGGAGAATGATTTCTACCTGTTGTTCCGCATGTGGGAACAGAATGCACAGACTCTCGACGAACAGTTCGGGGACCTGATGAAGGATGAGCCGAAGCGCGATCCGCACCGCTTCATGTTCGAGACTTTCTTCATGATGTTCATGCCGCTGGTCACCTACACGGTCTTCAAGGAAAAATGGGGAAAGCGGTACGAGATCAGCGAGCAGGAACTCGATCAGATGTTCATCGAGATTTTCAAATCATATTTCGAGACCCAGATACAGCCGAAAGTCTGGAAAAAGTGATCCTGGTGCCGGTTGGTGCAGGGACCGGGAAAAATTGAAATTTTTATAGACCGAACGTTCTGTATATTCAGAGCGTAAAAGAGAAAGGAGTTGCAGATGAAACATTCCAATCGAATCATGGAAACCCTCGCCGGCTTCGTGTCCCGGCGTTACAAACTGATCGTTCTGGCTGCAGCGGTACTGGTAGTACTGAGTCTCATCGCCGCCAACAATATCGAAGTGAAAACCCAGATAAAGGACCTTCTGCCGGAGTCGAATCCCATGGTCAAGAGTTTTCTCGATGTGGATGAGAAATTCTCCGGCGGTGAATCCATATTTGTCCTGATCGAAGGCAGCGATCCCGAACGCATGGAAGAATGCGCAGAGACCCTCGCAGCCCGTCTCGGCGAAAATCCGGATGTTATGCAGGATATCCGTTCAATCAACTTGAAGGAAGAACGGGAATTCATCGCGGACTGGGGCCTCCTCCTGCAGGAGATCGATGACCTCGAGAAAATGGAAGCGGTATTCACCAGCAGCAACCTGTCTGAATTTCTCACAAGCTTGAACGATTCGTTCGAGTCGACTTACACCGCCGACAGCGCCGAAGAGGAACTCTCTTCGAATACCCAGGAGACGGAGACCGTGGTGCTGTATCAGCAGATGGAGCAGTTCTTCACCGCCCTTTATGACTACCTGGAAAACCCGGATGCCAACTCCGCCGATGAGACGGCAAAAACCCTCACCGAAACCTTCTTCCTGGGAAGCGAATATGCATACAGCTGGGACAACTCCCTCCTCATCTTCACCATGGCCCCTGACATCAGCATGACCGATATCCAGGGGACTGTACGTATCATGGACAATATCGATCCTATTGCCGCCGAAGTGGACCGTGAGTTTCCGGATGTCAGGATAGGATTCACCGGGAACATTCCCCTCAACGCCGACGAACAGGACTACATGAGCCTCGACATGCTGATACCCTCACTGGTAGCAATTGTTATTATCATTCTGCTTTTCCTTTTTTCCATCAGCCAGCTGCGCACCATTCTCTTCATGATAATCGCCCTGGTGAGCGGAATTATCCTCGCCTTCGGCTTCATCGGTTTGACCGTGAAGGAGATCACGACCCTGACAAGCTTCATGAGCACCCTCCTGATAGGATTGGGTGTCGATTATGGAATACAGATCGTGACGAACTTCCTCGCCTACCGCAAGGAGGGGAACGAACCGGAGGATGCCCTCAGGCTTACCTATCAGAAGGCAGGCACAGGAACATTCCTTGCGGCCCTCACTACCGCGGTGGCATTTTTCGTCATGGCCGCGACCGGTTCAAAAGCTTTCGCCCAGTTCGGTCTGGTGGCAGGGACAGGTATTCTCTGTACTTTCCTGATGATGTTCTTTTTCCTTCCCGCCCTGATGATATGGTTCGGTCGCCGCAGGGCACGCCCATCACACATCCCTCAGATCAGCTACAGCTTCCTGGGGAGGATGGGAACATTCACCAGCTCTCACCGGCTCATCACCCTCGCCGCGGTTATTGTCATCACAGTGATCATGGTTTTTTCCCTCGCTACAATCGAGTTCGAACACGACCTCATGAAGCTTGAACCTCCGAGCATGCCATCGCTTCTGGCCTACTACCGGATGATGGACACCTTCGGGATCACCCCCAGCGCCTCCATGGTGATTACCTCGTCTCTCGAAGAAGACCGTGAGCTGACCGATAAACTGGAGGACGAACCTTTTGTTGCCCAGGTCCTGTCCCTCAGTCAGTACCTGCCACCGGCGGATGAGCAGGCTGTGAGGCAGGAGTACCTGAACAGCCTCCACCGGCAAATTCCCGCCTCAGATCCACTGAACTACAGCGGAGCAAGCCTTGAAGACCTTCTCTACGAAATCCAGCGGGTGGAATGGAACCTGATCGAGATCGGAGATCTCTCGGTAGCCGGACTCGGAGAGGATAACAAGATAGTAATGAAGAGGAATCAGATGATTCGGGAAGTGCTGGGAGCCGAGGTTGGAGCTCCCGGCGACGAAGTTATTCAGCGGCTTATCAGGCTGATCGAGTCGGATCCCGAACGGTTCGGCCGGCTCATCAGCAGAATGGATGAAAGCTTCAGTAATGATCTTCACCGGATAACAAGTCATATGACCGGCATCGACAGGGAGCTGCGCCTGGAGGACCTGCCGGAATCGGTCGTACAGCAAATGTACAATCCCGGCAGCGGAGAGTACCTCATCACGATCTTCCCGGAAGACGGCATGGTGAACAGTATCCAGAGCATGCGCAGCTTCAACTCCCACCTCAACTCGGTCTCACCGAAAATCACCGGGAGCACCCAGTTCCTCATCGAATGGGTGGACGAATCTATGCAGAGCTCTCAGAAGGCCATCATCCTGCTCTTCATCTTTGTGATAGGCACCATGCTCATTGACTTCCGCAGCATCCGCTTCGCCCTCACCGCCTCCCTCCCCCTGGTCTTCGGAATGGTGTGGATGATCGGGCTCTACCGTCTCTTCGGCTTGAAGCTCAACGCCATCAATATCGCGGTTATACCCCTCGTCATCGGTATGGGAATCGACTTCGGCATACATATCGTCCACCGATACCTTGTCGAGGGCGACATCAGACGCACCTACCTTCTGACAGGAAAGGCTATTTTCCTGTCGGGAATGACCACTATGATCGGCTTCGGTTCGCTGGCTCTGATCGGCAACTTCAAAACCATCTCCCTCATCGGGGCAATTCTTTTCTGCGGTATATTCTCGGTCCTGCTGGCCACTTACATAATTCTGCCGCCGCTCCTGACGGGAAAAACACAATTAACAGGTATCAAGGAGATTGACCATGAAAAATAACAGAAATTCATCTGCAATTCCGGCTGCAGTTCTGGCGCTTGCCCTCTTCTTCGCCGGCACGCTTTCGGTGACAGCACAGCCGTCGGACCCGGCGGCCCTGAAAATCATTCGCCGCATCGATGCACAGCAGACCGCCGACACGAGCGCCAGCCGCATCAGCATGCACGTCTATCCCAACATGCACTCCGGAGAGAGCAGGGACTACTTCATAGAGTCCTTCGGCAAAGGCGAAGACATTTCATATATGGAGTTCGTCGCTCCCCGGAGCATCAAGGGCATGAAGATCCACAGCACCGACGAAGAAGTGCGGGTCTACTTCCCGTCCACCGGCCGGGTGCGCCGGATAACCGGTTCGGGACGCAGCGGTTCCGTCGGCGGGGTCGGGGGAGACTTTTCCTACGAAGATATGGGGGGAGGATCTCTCGAGGAAAATTACACCTTCTCCCTGCTCGATGAGTCTCCCGGAGAGTGGATTCTCGAAGGCATTCCCACGGATTCGGAGAGTTCCTACAACCGGGTCGTATTTTTCATCGACCGTGAGCTCGATCTTCCCGTGAAGATTGAGTACTACACTCCGGAGGACGGACACCAGAAGACCATGACAGCCGAGAACTTCACCGTGGTGGACGGCCGGAACACCTCTACCCTCATCACCATGACCAATCACCGGGAACTGAAAAAAACGGTCCTGAAGTTCCACTCCATCAGCTTCGATGTTGCCGTGGATGAGAAATTGTTCAACCCCCAGCGGTTCTACCGCTGAAAAGGATGGATTGTGAGATGAAAAAGAGAACCTTCCTGTATGTCGCGCTGATTCTGATCTGCGCCGCCTGGGCACCAGCCGATGAAATTCTCTGGCCCGGGGACAATGGCCCGTGGCCTCCCGAATCAGACGGAGCCCCGGATTCCACTTGGCCCGATGAGGCCGGGGAGGCCTCCGAAAGTCCCTGGCCGGGGGAATCAGAGAACTCCACCGACCCCGGCACCCTTACACCGTCATCAGCCGGCAGCTGGGACACCGGGACTTTCAGCCTCTTCGGCTACATCTCCTGGATGTCCGGCCTCGAGTTCCCCGACTGGAATCCGGCGGATACCCTTACGGGCAGCATGATGCACCTCCGGCTCAAGGGCGACTGGAGTCCCGAAGCCTCCATCGACTTCCACCTCGAAGCCGACTACCGGGCAGCTTTCGGCCGGCTGAACCCGCAGGCACAGGCCAACAATCTCCTCCTCCAGCTCGGCGCGGCGACGGAAAGCGAACTGCTGAATGCTCAATCGGCCGCCGGCGAAGATTTTCACCAGGAATTCGGGATCGATCATGCCTGGGGTCTGGTGAATATCGGTCCGGCGGACCTCAAATTCGGCCTGTGTCCTATCGCGTGGGGCACCGGTTATGCATTCAACCCCACCAGCCGGGCATACAGCGCGGCATCCGTCGATCTCATCTCCGATTCCGAAACCCCGGGGACCGCGGCGGTCATTCCCTCTCTGCAGATCTCTCCGCGATGGTCCCTGCACGGCTACCTGGCCTTTCAGGACCGGCTGCGCCCCGCTCAGACTCCTCAGATCGAAAGCGATCCAGCCAACCTCCCCTTCGGGATCAAGCTGCTCGGTTATGCGGGAAGCTGGGATTTTTCCTTCGGGATAATAAAGGAGGTATCCCTGTACGATGCTGATCCAGGAGACCCGGTTGAGTTCACTGCGCTCCGCCGCTACTACGCAGCCTGGGACTTCATCGGTCAGATCGGAGACTTCGGCCTGTACGGAGAGGGACTCCTGCAGGCACCTGCAGACGGCAACAGCATCGACTGGAAAGCAGGCATAGAGCTCCCCGAACAGCTGCAGGCGGTGATCGGAATCGAGTACAATGAATTCGAGAACACAACCCTTACTCTCGAGTACTTCCTCCACGGCCCCGGCGCGACTGACGAGGATGACTATGCGGTCGATCTTCTACTGGCGGGACAGCAGGACATGCTCGCCCGGGACTACCTGACTGCAGCAGCAACCCGTACCTTCATCGATTATCTGGACGTGACGGCGGCTGCGATCGTCAATTTAAACGATCTCAGCTTCATCCTCGTTCCGGAGATATCATACCAGCTGTACGACAATTTCCAGCTGAGGGCTTCAGCACTTATTCCGGCAGGAAGTACGGGAAGCGAACTGAGCGGAACCCTCGATTCGGGTTCGGATACAATCACAGTCTTTCAGCCGACTCTCATCCTGGAGTGCAGGCTTTCATTTTAGACGACTCGTCGGCGGGACCATCGGACCGCAGCAGCTTTTTGGCAGCCGGGGCGGTCCGAAGCAGCTTTGAGGCAGCCGGGGCGGTCTTCCGCTTCCTTCCGCCGGATTGTCCATCAGTCCTGCTTCGTATTTCCCGGCCCGCTGGATCGTCACTCCGCTCGGCTTCATCCTCACCTGCACGCCGGATCGTCCCTCCGCTCGGCCTCATCCTCACCTGCCCGCAGAACTCTGACGATGGATCGCCATTTCCCCTGTTCAAAAAAAAGGATGTATACAGTACACTCTCGGTATGGCCGGACAGAAGGCTCCCCGCAACCGTACCATTACTATAACGCCTGAAGAACAGCAGCTGTATCTCGACAGATGCCTGCGAGTCAACGGTGAGACCGCGGTAGAGCAGATCGTAGGCCGGACCCTGTTCGGCGACTTCTACGATATCGCCGGCCGCCTCCCGGAAA